>JACCDR010352897.1_pt1 | contig 25406 bp, 31 predicted proteins | sample 7446431 | NCBI WGS metagenome assembly JACCDR01 (sample SAMN15323443, study PRJNA562643) | freshwater metagenome | isolation source: river surface water | place: USA:Blue River Watershed | collected 2017-08-17 | reverse complement strand
TCCAAAACATCATCTGCGTCTATCCACTTAGATACTTCGCTTTGTGCGTTTCCAGAGATAAGGGTCATAATTCTAACAGACCCGTCTTTCATTTTAATGGCGTATTTCATTATATGTCACCTTTGCAGTCAAAGCTCCATGACGATGGGTCGCGGTATGTAAAAGAATCTGCCGAATAACAATCAAGCGTAAAACTACCAGCGGCCCTTGTGGAGTTTCTTAAATTGACCAACCTTGTGTCAGCCCCAGCCGCACCTGTGCTTTCTCTCTCTACAGTCGCCAAAACCGCATAGTTCGCGCTTGAAAAATCATTGTTAATTGTAACCGTTAATCTTCCCACGTCTACATCGGTTATGCTTGTGACGTTGTAACCAGTTGTGAGGGTTGGTGTACCTCCAGAAACCGTAACAAGACCCCAGCATTTTGATGCGCTCGGATGGAAATGTTGATTTTGTGGTGTTACAAGAACGGTATTACTAGATGCCGCTTCTTGTTCGGCCTGAGATGCGGCTGGTGTGTTAATAATAGGCAATCCAGACGCCTTGACGTAGCTTATCACCCGCCAGTTTCCAGAGCCAAGGTACTCAACAATTCCCGCGTCGCCAGCTGCGGTTGTAATGTTTGCCGCTCCTGGAATTATTAAGGACGTTGCGTTGTGTGTAAGAGTTAAAGCACCAGAAAAACGAACAAAATAAATAGGGCTTTGCAATGAAGCTGATGAACCAAAACTTGTTATGGTCGTTGTCCCAGTTATTAAAACATTGTTAGACGTGGATGTCCCAAGGTCTGTTGTTCCACCAGACGCAATGTTTTGCGAAACGAAAGATATTCCGTTCATTTTAAGTGCGAACCAACCAGTTCCAGTACAAACAAGAATTATAGAGTCGTACTGCTTGGTAAGGACAAACGTGGTTGCGCCGTTAATTGTTTCGCTTGAATTTCCATCAATCGTAATCGTCGCATTTACGGAGCTAAAAACCCCTATCTTAAAACCCTCACCCGCGTCGGCGGCTGGTGGTAGGTTAATCGTCAAGGCTGAGGTGCAGTTGTAAAGCTTACCATCGTCAGTTGTGCCAACCGTAAATGTACTTGCTTGGTCTGAAACATCGGACAAAAATTGCTGCCCAAAAGCGGTTGAAACAGCAGAGTTTATGCTATCAACATAGTTTTTAATTGGGTCTGCAAGTTTAGATTTTATGGTTGACCATAAAACCTTATTGTCTGTTGTTGTGGCCCCGTTGTCTGGTGGCGGGGACGAATTGTATCCTGAAATTGTTGGCGGTATATAAGCCATTTTCCCCCCTATTTATTAGGAAAAGGGTATTTGTTACCCTGAGCGTCTGTTATAAAATTATTATCTTCTGTTGTAGCATTATTTACAATATCTAGCAATAACGCCCTGTTGACAGATATGCTTCTAACGATGTCTGTGTCGTTTGATTGAAGCAATTTTCCAAGGGCCTTTACGCCTTGAGGACTCAAAACCGTCTCGGTTCCCTTTTTGACCATATATGCGCCCAAACCAAGACCAGCCAAAACTGGCACTGATTTTGTCAAGAGCAATGCGCCGCCAGCCCCAACGCCGATTGCGGCGGCTTGAGCAACCTTGCCTTTTGATTCTGTTACTTTGCCAACGGCTTGAGCGGCCCGTCCAATTTTTGTCTTTGCTTGCTCTGCCGCCTTCGGTGCGATATTTTCCATGGCAGACAATAGTTTGTGCTGCCGTGAAAGCGAGTTTTTAACATCTACGTTTGAAAACTTTGAGGATATTAAGTCATTTGATTCTTGTCTAATTGCCTTGACAGCAGAAGATATTGCGTTTTCCCGTACTGGGTCAAATACGGTGTCTTCCATTTTTATTTTAATCCAAGAGTCCAAATCTTTTCTTGCCCTTAAAAGATTTGCGGCGGTTCTTGGGCGAGACATAATAATTTCCGAGTATTTTGAAAGAACCTTTTTGGCTATTTTCTCTGAATCGCCAGTAATATTTATGTCTTGTGCAAGCCTGTCACCAATGTTTTTTGCGGCCAATTGAAAGTCTTGTGGGGTTAATGGCACATCGTTTGCATCCAGTGTCTTTTGCAAAACCTCCGCCTCTTTTGATACAGCCTCAGATATTGCATTGTAATTTTTTTGGAATATTTGACCAGCCTTAACGCCTTCTACTTTTGCAACTTCTTTTGCAACCTCATTATCAAACTTAGAAGCATTTGGAGTTACCGTCCCAAGCATATTGACTGAGGAGTTTTTAACTTGAGCCTCCCTTACAGCCTTGCTATCAATAGGAGAAATAAGCTTTTTGGCAAATTTTTCTTTTGACTTTGTTATTTGCTTATCTGCGACACCCTCAATGGCCTTGCCAAGCTTTGCTGTCACGCTTGGCGATGATTTTGGCAAAGATGGTTTTGGAGATATTACTGCGCCGAGATTAATCCCCGCGCCAAGGTTTCTGTAGAGCCGTGGGTTTTTGGTTTTAAGCTCTCGAACGGCTTCTGCACCCTTGCCAGCCAAAGACAATGTTCCCTGCACGATTGGAGTTTGCAACAGCTCTTTACCAACCTTATTTATTGGGTCTTGAACGGACATGGGTAATGCTTGATACCCAGCCTTGGCAGTAGAGCCTACAGCGTTTCCGACAACATCTGCTGTCAAACCAGCGGCCACACCAGCCTTTTGAAAACCGCTCTCAACTGCGCCTTGCTGACCAGACTTTTGGGCGGATTCAATCTCTGATATTTGCCCAAGTCTGTTTTTAACATCGGACTTTAAGTTTTGAACAAATCCGTCTTTCGGCGGCTCTTTTGTAGCCGCTTGCTGGGGTGTTGGTGTGGGGGGGGTTAGTTTAAAATTTCTAACATCGTCTATTGTAACGCCCTCACTGGCAATATACCCGTCAATGTCCTCCTCTGGCGCACCCTGTGCAGCCATTTTAGCAACATTTGATTTTATTCTTGCCAAGTCAGCCATTAATCAAGACCTTACTTTTTTTGTGACGGTGGCTTTTCAAGGCCGTATTTTGTTATGTAATCAACTGATGGTTTAGGCGGAATGGCTGGGGTAGTCGCCGAAGATGGCAACATATCTTGAGACAGGGGTGCGCCCAATGGCGGCGGTGGCGTTACTGGTACAATGTCTTGAAGCATAGATTCATCGAAGACTGGCACATCACCAGAGCTTAAAACTTCTTGCTCGTATTGGTTGGCCAAATCAATAAGGTTTGTGTAAGCCGTATCTAGCTTCTCAAGCTCTCTAATTTGGTCTTCGTATGGAAGGCCAGTGCTTAACCTTGCTGTGGCTTGCTGCAATGCCTCAAATTCCTTAAGGGCAATCGGCCCAAGACCAGTTGCGCCAGTCTCAGAAGCATCTTTAAGTCTTTGAAGCTCCCGAAAAGCTTCTTTACTTCTCAATTGAGAGTATAAACTTTCAAGCCTTCCAGCCTGGGATGCTTCAATACCCCTAGAAAATTGACCAATAACGCCAGCAGCGGTGTTTGGAACAAGCTTGCCCTCGCCATCAGCTAAAATCTTCCTCGCCGTTTGAATGTCAGTCAAGGCATTTCCAGCAAGAACCTTTTTATATTCGGCAGCAGAACCGTCTGGTGGGGGAGCGGCGGCGGCTTTAGCATCAAGTTTCGCTTTTTCACGGGCATATGTTGCCGCATATGGGTCTGACGATTGTTTCCCAGATTCCTCATATGGTGTTTGTGCGGCAAAATCAAACATTTTTGCGGCTCTTGCGTCTATACCAAGCTTTTGATAATAAGCACCAGAATAAACTTTTTTGGCTTCGGCAAGAGTTCTTAAAACGGCCTCTCTTTGCGCGGGGTCATTTGTTTTTCTCAAAATCTCCGTAACTTGGTCAATTTGAGACTGAATCTCGTCATTGGCCGCCTTTTTTTCTAACTGAATACGCTCGTAGTCAGTGTTTTCTTTTAGGCGTTTATTTTCATTATAGGAATCTCTACCCTCAACAAGCCCACCAATAAATTGCCCCATAGGGTCGTAATTAATACCAGCCATTAAAACCACCCCTGCACTTGCTCACCCAACCAATCGCCAGCAGCACTCGCTATCGGCGCAATCAACTTGCCCCTGTTCGCGGCCCCTTGCGCTGCGTATTCAGCCTCTGTTTGCGCATTTCTTTGCGCCGCAGCATTTAACCCAGAAATCATGCTTGTTAATGCGTCAAATTGCTTGTTAAGCTCATCAAGCTGAACTTGGTCAGAAGCTCTTTCAAGCGAAAATGCTTCTTTAATGTAAGATGCAACAGCATCAATTTCCGCTGTCTGGAAATTAAGCTTTTCACCAATAAGCTTGGTAGTAGCATCCAACTCCTCAAGGTAAGAAGCGGCTCTCGCCTCTGCTTCTTTCTTGGCAAACTCGGCTCTTTGTGTTGAAATGTCAGCCTCGGCAAAAGAAGAACCAAGAACCCTACGTTTCGCCAGATTTGATTTTAAATCGCTTCCAGCCCTAGCCCCCTCGTCCCGTATAGCGTTCACTCGCGCATCAGTAAGCGCACCGAATCCTGGGCGAAGACGCTCAAGGTTGGACTGTATCCCGCCTATAGCCTCACCATACGCACCCTGTATCTGCGGTATATATCCGCGCATAGTGTTGGCTTGGTCTGTAAAAGATTTTTGCTGGTTGCTTAAATAACCAAGCCTTTGTGCGCCAATTGGATTGGAATAATCAAAAAAGGGCGTTCCGTTTTTGTCAAATTTGAACTCTATACCACCAGCAGTAAACGGCAAAAGACCAGGGCCACCGCCGCCAGCCTGAGAACCACCCCCACCAGATGATTTTTTCCCACCACCTAGAAGCTTGTTTGCCCCGTAACTTACGGCGGCACTCCCAACGGCTGACGCAATGCTACCTGCCATTATTTACCAACACTTTCATAAATACAGCATTTTTCGTTATGATATATTTCATAAGAAGTCCCCACCCTGTGCATTACACCATATTTACAAACATGGTCAAAATATGGCCTGTCTTTTTCTCTGGCATATTCCAAAATAACATAAGTTTTATCAGTATCAGCGTACACCAATTTTCTCATTTTTGAAATGAAATTAACGTAGCTTTCCAGTATGATTCTTTTACTAGCCCACTTAAACCAGATAAGATTTTCTGTTTGAAATATGCGCCCACGAACCCAGAAAAAACCACAACCTACGGCCCTTATTTTGCCAGAAACTTCGGCAAAAAATGTGTATGGAGTCAGGTGATTTATAGCAATAAATGAGTTTAGTGCCTCTGCAAATTCTTCTTGCGATAGGGCTTGTTTAAAAACATCATCAACAATCTCAAAGCAGCCCAGCTTGTAGGCAGCCCAATAATATGGCAAGTGTTCTTCTGTTGCCACATCAAAAAAAACATTTCTTTTTAAAAGGCGTTTTAACCTAGGGGTTGGTTTTTGAGAAGAATCTTGTGGTGATTTCGTTAATTTCAAAGAAGGCTGTTCCTTCGTGGACGATTTCGACCTGAATTTCTTCCGACCTTCCCGCTGCTTGATAGGCTTCTCTGCGGAACCTTCCTTCAAAGGCTGTTCCGAAATAGTCTTCTCCACCGAAATAACTGTTTCCACCGAAATAGCTCCCCCCAACGCTTCCCTTTAATGGGATAACAAGCGTATCGTTTGATACGTTGCTACCGCCAAAATAAAAATTTAAACTAATCTGAGTATCAACATCAGACCTATAGCTTATGTAACCAGAAAATTTTTCGCCAATAAGTTCATTTGGCAACTTTAATATACCAGATTTCCAGCTTGTTAAAATATCGTTTTGACCACAATCGCTGTCACCAGCTTGCCCCTCAATCTTGTAAATGTTGCCAAAAGCATCACCCATGAAGACATATTCCAGATTATCCACTGGGTCTATGAGCGTCATGATAACTTCTGGGTTCATTGAAAATTGATTTTGCGTTGTCAGCTTCACCCATGGAGAAAGCTCTGTGCCCTCTAAGTCCTTGGAGTATTCCCACATTCTTTCTTGGTCAACCGCGTGAACATAAACCTTTTCAGTTCTTGGGTTGTATGCCATTTGCCAATTTTGCTGGTCAATAAGCTGATTTTTAATTGAAGATGTAACGTCTGCCGTTGCAACGTCTCCAAATTTGTCAGTTGCAACAACAGATTGCAGCTTACCAATCCTTCCAAACAAAACATCGTTGCCTTTGTAAACTAAGCTTTCATCGCCAGTGGCAAAAGAACGCGGGAAAAATTTTGAAATAGAGATATCTGTGCTGTCAGTACCCTTAATTCGATACATAGAGCCTTTCTCAGTAGAAAGCAAAATGTTGTCGTAAAAGCTCATAAGCCCGTTGATTGGGCGCAAATCCAACGTGAGCAAATAAAATGCGTCACCAGCACCCAAAGAAGACGATGGCCTGTTTGCTGTTGTTAAAACCTGATAATTAGAAACCTCAGATGCGGCGATAAGGTGTGGGGTTGCCACTGACGATGATACTATGTTTGCAAAGTGAGCGCGTTCATCATCAACAAGGCAATACTTTGCTTTAAAATCGCCACCAAGGTTGTGGGTCATTGTTGTCAAGGCTGAACCATTCCAAATAAGAACATTCTCTTGCAATGCCAAATCGGTGATGATTACAACATCATCCAATGCCCAGTAATGCTCCAAAAAGCCCCTTAATCTAGCGTTTGGGCTGCACGAACCCACATTCAAAAAACCAATGGTTTCAGACCAATTGTAAATTGTGTCTCCTGCTTGTATTAGTATGGTGGCGACACCATCAGAATCAACCAAATTCGCAAATCCCCTGATTGGTTGTCCGTTCGGTGCTGTGCCAACTTTTGCAATAGGGTTTCTTGGTCTAAGATTTCGATTGTTAAGGTCTATAAGAAAATTCTGACCATCGGAACATTCCACTGGGTTAATATCATCCTCAGAGGCCGCCGAATTAACGCCGCCGCCAAATTTAAGTGTAATAGACTGGTCTTGTTTGATTGGTGTGGCCATCTATTCGCTCATGGGGTCGCTTAAGTTTCCGTCGTATGTTCTATCTGGGGAATAGTCTTTTCTTGGTAAGCTCATACTAATTTTTCCAGCAGCCCTTGCTATGGACTTGGTATATTTAGAAAGACTTGTCATGTATCTTGCGTCTGACTGGTCATCCAGTTCCATTTTCATTTTTTCGGCAACCGCTGGAACAAGGTCAATAAAAACGCTGTCAGCAAACGGAAACGCATCGGTAGCACTGTCTAATATAATATCCTTGTCGTAGTAAAGTGTGTATTGCAGCCCGTTGTCTTGCGCTGTAGGAATTCTATCCAAATATAAAAGCCCGTCAGAAGGACGAATAACACCATAAAACGGCCTTCCAATAAAATTGGCTGGCTGCAACTGGTCTAAAATTAATTGCTCCCAGCCCCCGCCATATTCACTTATAAGATATCCGTTGCTATCATTTTTAAGCGGCCAGCGTATATAAACAAGGTCTGCTGGAAGCGCATAATCCCTATCACCAGTCGCCAATGTTATTGTGGCTGTAGCCATCTCCTTTGGAAACTGTTGTTCAGAAGCATCGTACAGCTCTGAAATAACCTCATTCCAAAGCTGTACGCACAAATCTATCCTGACTTGCCTTTGAGAGTCGGTCAAAGAGGAAAGTACACCAGAGTTACTTTTTATATCTCCGAGCCTTTTTAATACCTCATTAACGCCATCTAAAAGGGTTTTAGCCATTATTTTTCCTTGGTGTCAGGTGTTTGCTTTAGCTTCAAAGGCTCTGCCTTTTTTTCTTCAATTTCTTCTTTTTCAACTGGACGAACAATGTGAATTTGGCCATTTACAGCATCTTTGTATGCTTTTACGTTTTTGTAGCCATATTCCCCAGTTTCGGAGTATGCAATAAGAGCATCTTCGTTAATTTCACAAATTTGAATAAGCTTTGTCTTTGGCATTGAATCGCTGCACTCGATACCATTTGCTTTCAGCAAATAATAAAGAGACATACGGTTTAAACGCTCAAATTTTGTTCTTGTGTCTGGAAGAACGCTTACAGTCCCGCCAGATACGCTTGCCTTAATCATAAAAATCTCCATTTTTTGTTAAAGAAAATTTGGGGGAGGCCATAAAGACCACCCCCAAAAAGTTGATTACGAGGACAGAGAGCTTGCCCCAGATTTAATTACTCGTACCCAAGCAGAGTTCAAAACCGCGCCAGCGTGCCAGAACTTGTATGCAATTGTACGAATTTCGTTGAACGGGTCAGACGTACCGCCAGAACCAAAACCTTTTTCAATGATTTCGATGCTTGCTGGCAAACCTTCTGTACCCATTGCTGTGTAGATACCGTCGGTATGCTTCGTTCCAAGACCAACAGAACCCAATGCTTCTTCTCCGTAAATTGCCGTTGTGTAAACGTCAATGTTAGAGCCGCCCGTAGAACGAAGGCCAGTCGAACCAACCGCGCCGCCAGCATTTGCATCGGCGGTAGCGTCAGAGCTTTGGATGAAACGAACTGCGTAACCAGCAGATTGAATCAAACCAAACTCACCAGGCGCAACTTGCGTGTAACCAGCGTAGGTTTCAACGCTCTTGAAGCCAGCAAGCTGGGTAATGTCGTATGCCACGTTTGGATGGCACAGACCCCAGAAGGCTTGCAAGATAGGCGTTGAGCCTACGGTTGTTCCGCCCTTTGCCATTGGCGTAAATGGCATTGCTACGTTGTTTGTCAGCGTGTTTACCACGTTGTCAATCGCATTGCGGGTAATTCTGCTTACGATTGCGCCCGTTGAGGCAACTCCACCAGCAAAAACAACTGTTGCGTTGTCATCAACAACATCGCGTTGCAACATATTGAGAGAGCGACCACCAGAAATTGCAAGAGACTTGATAATCTCTGCTACTTGCTGCTTGGGGTTGAACGTCTCAGCTTCTTCCGTAAGAGCAACAACCTGACCGTACTTTGCCAGCGTGGCACTTACGTCAGTGTTTGATGTCGTTACGGCAGAACGACCACCAAAAAAGGCGGCGTTGCCAGTTTGCTCAGAAAGAGCCGTTGTGGACGGGGAAATTGCCCCTACACGACGCCATCTGGCTGTGGATGCGCCAGCATATTTTTGCAATGCGCTTGGTTTCGTACCAGCAAGGTACGGCGCAAGCGGTGTTGCTTGGCGCAAGAATTGCTGTTGGAAAACAGCGTTAATAGGCCGTTGTACTTCTACGTCTGTTGCAGATAATTGTGTCATATTTTTTCTCCTGTTTTATGACTTCTGCTACTGACCAATAAACCTTTGTTGATAATCATAGAACTCTTGGTCTGTCATATCTTTCAACGGTTTTTCGGACTCATAGCTAGAGTTTGATTGTGAACTTTGAATAGCGTTCGCAATCTGCCGACGAGTGTCTGTTGCGCCATTGTCAGGAAGTGACTTCAATTCGCTACGAATTTCATTTTGCAGACCTTTTTCAATTTTTGACCACTTGTCTGGGGCCTTAAATCTATTTTGATATGCTGATAAAATCCTTGGGTCTTCGGCGGCACGAATCCGCAAAAAACCGTCAACAAATTTTTCAGAAACAGGCAAATCACCCCTCAAGGATTTGACGGTGTTTTTATATTCCTCCGCAATCCTTTCTTGTTCTTTTTCCTGTTTCTCCAGTCGTTGTTGTTTAACAAACTCAAGGATTTCCTTGGTTTCGTCAGCAACTCCTTCTTTATTTGGATTAACTTGCTCGTTGGCGGACTGTTGTTCGCCATCCGTTTTTGGCTCCCATTCATTTAGTAGGGCATCCAGATTAATTTCTTCGTTCTGTGCGTTTTCAACCGCAGCATCAGGCGTAACCTGAGCATTGGTATCTTGAACCACAGCTTGCTCGTTAGTTGTCATGGTTTTCCTTCTCAGTTTCACCAGTTAAAAGCGAAAGGATTTGACTCCCTTGCGCGATACGTCCTGAATTATAAATCCAGTCCGAATTCTGTTTCTCATTATCTAAATCTTTGTAATCCTTGTAAAGCAATAGTTTGTGCTGCGGGATTAAAAGCTCTATCTCCTTGACCAGTTCCCAAAAGCGGCTGTCCTTGCGCATTTCCTTGAGGTATTGTTGTAATTGCATCTACGTCAGTAATCCCAGCTTTTGATAATAGGTGTCGTTGTATTGCGTCATAGTTAAGTGGTTGAGCCAATCCAGATTGAACGGCCAGCGTATTAAGTTGGATAACCGACATAATTGCCTGAATTTGCTGATTAAGCTTCGCCGCATTATCAAGTGGCTTGCCAGAGCCAACAGCTTCAAAACAAACCTTTTCAGGCAACAGGTCGGCCCTGACATTAACGTAAGCATTATATTGTTGCATATAAGCTTGCTCAACATCTTGACCCAACGCATCACGAGATAAACTGTAACACATTGATAACCATTTTTCCATAGGGTTTTTTAGGCCGCGAACATAATCAACCGTTCTTACAGTGCCGCGCTCAATTTCTTGGTCTTTTGCATATGCTGTGGTGTGGGAAACGGTCTGCGCCCCTAAACGTGGCGGATTTACACCAGTGACATCAGAATATTGATTCAAAAACGCGCTGTAAGCAGCCATCATAGAAGCTGGGTCGCCAATCCGAATTGTCTCAACATCCCCTTCCGTTGCCCATTGTGCGCCTGGATAAATATTCGGGCCGCCTTTGGCTTTAAAATACAAATCGTCGCGGCTATATTTTACGGGAGGTTGGGCGGCAAGCATAATTGTCTGCATAGAGCGGTTAAGGGTCTCGGATGCTGCCTTCTGGACAACATTGCCCTTTATCAAGGGAGATGTGCCGTAAGCGCAGTCAATATGCTCAGACTGATAGGGCGCAAAAATATAGCTAGAAGACGGAAGTTTGTTGTATTGGACACGAAGCAATTTGTTTGTTGCTTTTCCATCGTTTTTTCCGCATATAACAGTAAAAATAGCATTTGGTATGAACATAGAGTCGTCCATATCCCCGCTTTTGGGAACAACAATATCCCCCTCGTACTCGATAAGCCCGACCATGCCGTTTTTGTCTGGTTCTAGCCCCTCAAGCGCACTTGTAATCCAGCCGCCAGACATAAAATCGTCGTCTGTTTTCTGCCTTTTTGCTTCCATCTGTATATCAGACAGTTTTCTGGATTGCTCAAAAATAACAGACGGGCCGACAATTGCACCAGATGACATATAATCGAAAGTCCTGTCATCCAAATACACATTTTTAAGCGGCAAAGGAACCAAAACAGGCAGCTTAAAGCTTCTGTTGTATGTATTGTAATTGTCATGCGTAAAAATAGATTTTGATACCATTCTAATTCGGCCAACGCCCATAGAATACTTAAAGGATTCAGAATTTATTGAATCCCAAGCGCGTTGATGGTCAAATTGTTTCAAAACATAGCTTACCCAGCCCTCAACATAGTTATTAACATTTTCGTTGGTAATAACAGATGGCAGGTCTATCTCTGAACCAACAATAAAGTTGGTGTTTTCTTTGAAATTCTCTAAAAAAGCATCGGGCGCATAAGCAATGGCTTTGAAAAACTCTCCGCTGTCTGGAAACATCATGCGGCGTGCATCGGCGCACAAAACCTCAAGGGTTTGAGATTGATTTGGAAGCTCCATTTCTGGCATCCATGCGTTTTTCTTGTCTGGTGAGCCATCGGGAAGCTTCTTGTAAAGGACATCTGGCTCCATACGAAGCTGTCTATCTATGTCCTTCATCTGGTCATTGAGCCATTTGCGCTTCTTTTTACGCATTTTAAGCTCTGAATAAATATAGTCGGCTATGTCATCAAGCGCAGTTTGGGGCAGCTTTTTGTTATTTTCGACGCTTTTTTCTGTCACTTTGGACATTCGGCCCCCATATTGTCTGAAAACTCTTTAGCACGTTCTTCCGCTGATTTTAACCTATCCTCTTTACTTTTCATAGGGAAAACAATTGGGGTTGTGAAAAACTCTCCAACCGTTAAATGCTCTGGGTCGTCAGCAATTGCGTACATAGTTTTATAATGTGGTGACAGCAAGTCCCTATCCCCAGAGCAATAACCCTCGGCAACAAATATTTCCTTTTCCCCGTGTTTAATTCTGCGCTCAATGCGCATTTTTTTGGCAACAACCATGGTTTCAAAGTCGCTTATTCTCATAAATACCTTCCAGATGGGGCATTTGTTCCCCCATATTCTGCAAAAGCCAAATATTCTGGCACAGCGTATCGTTTCATCATATTCGCGTACCAAGTTGCAGACAAGAGGTCATCCAACCTATCGACTATCTTGTTTTCTTTTCTATGGTAGTTCCTGTATTCCTCAAACCAATCGGTCAAATTAGAAAAAACCTTAAATCTTCCCGTCTGAATCCTCTCATATATGTCCATAACGGTCTTTTCTCTGGACTGACCACCACCAACATCGTTTTTGTGCCTTGCAGACATAGAAAGTAGGTTTAAGTCGTGCTTTTTATAGTTTGAAATAAGCTGCTCACCCTTGCCTTTTTCGGTGTTTAATCCGTCATGGGGCCACGCGACGGGGAAATTTCCTGTATATATGCCGCCCCCAACCGCCTTTATTTTTTCAGAGTGCATAAGGGCATCCATTTTGCGGTGTTTTGTTGCATGAGTTACATAAACAATGTCCGCATCTGGGTCTATAGCTATCTTTACAACCGCCGCTGGATGGTCATATCCAAAATCTATCCCAATAATCTGTGGCCAAAATTTAGGAATTGGGAACGGCGTACATTTAATATCGGATTCAGGAAACGGAAAAACTACGCCCTCGCCGCGCATTGGAACACCAAGAGAGCGTGTCTGTCTTTCATGTTCTGGATACTTAGACAACATCTCCTCTTTGTCTTTGGCCGACAAATGCGGAGCATCATCCCAAGTCACGTTTTTGATGTAAACGGCCTCTTTCATGTCATAAAAGTGCTGTAACATCGGCGTAACGCCCAAAAGCGGCGTAAATGTCACTATCATGCCGCCTTTCTTGGTCATCAAGCGGGTCACGGCCTCTGTAAAAAGCTGGATATCGTTCGGGTCTTCATCAAGCCACACATAGTCAACAGCCGTACCCTGCCATTTTTGCCACCCCTGCTCGTATGACTTCCAGACGCACTCTGAATACCCACCGCTGACGTGCTTGACTTTAATGCTGTCAACAACATTGGCAATACCAGCCATCCTCATGTTGGGCTTGCCCAAAAGCTCTTTCGGTATCATCCCAGACCCAAAAGCCTCCCCCGAACCACCAAGAAGCTCTTTTTGCGAAATATCTCGAAGAGATTCGTTTGTAACACCGCCGCACCAGACAAGTATAGGCTGCTTATGCCTGACCCCCTCCCACCAATCTGGATAAATACCAGTTAGATGGCACGCGACTTCAAAAGCGGCACTATAGGTTTTGCCCACCCTGTTTCCAGCGATGAGCATCCTGTCGCGCTTATACGTACCCATGGAATAAAACTCTTTTTGCCATGGGTACGGCTTAAATCTATAAAGCTTGTTTTCACGCCGAAGTCTTGCAAGCGTTTCGGCGGCTTGCAAGATTTTTTCTGGCGATGGACTATGTGATGTCTGCAACGATAACTCTGAGTGTGGCTGATGCAAGGTCAAGTGCGCCAGTGGTTTCGTTCTGGAAGCGAACGGCAACCGTATTGGCGGCAGAAACATAAGCTGTCACGGTAATACCCTGTAGGTCAACACCGAAGCTAACGCCCAAAACCATATCACCCAATGCCGCGCCGCGCACAGTTACAGTCGTCGTTACGCCAGCACCGTCAACAAGGTTTGCTGGGTTAAAAACGGCTTCTCCGTAAAGGATGTCCTTCAAGCGGCCATCATATGTCAGAGACAAGAGGTTTTGGTTTTCTTTCTGAGTCGTGTGTCCGTAAGATTTGTCAATTGCCATGTTTGTATCTCCTTAATTATGAAACAGTGCGGTACGAAATTGTATCTGTGGGCTTTACCTTGAAGTCGTATCGAATCCCCGTCGGAATAATGCTTCTGCGTGTCGAAGTGACGTCTTGGTTTCCGTTGCCTATCTCAATGTAGGCCAGTGTGTCTGTGTAAATCGTGGCGTAAAGTGCATTGTCTGGGACAGCCGCGTGTTCAACGGTCGTGCTGAGTGAGGTGTCTTCTACACTAGAAATCAGGTTTCCATACACGCACTGTGGCGCGTTGGTCGTTTCCTGCCCGTCTTCAAAAAACTCAATTACTAACAACGGCATTTAATATCTCCCTCGTTTTACCACTCATGCTGAAAACCCGTCCAGCAAATAATACACTACGTCTGCGCCACTCGTCAAACTCGCAATCGTTATTATATGATGTTTTAATCCAATGCGGGTCAAAATAGTGACCAGTGTCATCAAGGGGCGCACCACATAAATACACCCTATCATACCCTAATTCCAGCCCAACGCAAACAGCATTTACAGAGCTGTTTCCTGCCACCATATCTGGCCAGTGGCGCACGCCCTCACGCCCATCGAAGTTGCTGTGTAAAAAAATATCCCTGTTGTATGTCGGCCTTCTTGCGTTGTACCAGTTGACCAACATCTTAACGTCGTTGGAATACCAGTGCTTTATGCTATTCGGGATGTGCATACCTATGTCGTTGACCGCCATAATTTCTGCACTGGGCGCAATATCAAGCGCGGCCTCCATGTCGTCCCACGCGCATTTAGCGCTTGCCACAACGATGAGCGTCTTACTCATACTTATCCATGGCAATGGCCGCCCAGCAAAACGCCACCAGCCCAACCCAGAGTGCTGTCAAATAGAGCATCATTTTAGTACCCCTTCATACCCCAGTGTTTCAGTCTTACAGTGGGCTCCATAACCACGCGAAGCCCAGCGTCGCGGACTTTCTTGCAAAAACTGTAATCCTCTGGAAGCTCTGCCGCGCCATCCATGTCAAAACTCCACCATCTGCGCTGCAATCCATGCTGCTCTGTCTTTACCCATGGACACATTGGGCCTATGGCATCAAACACTTCCCTCTTAATCAGCATGAATCCTGTGCCAGCATAGTCCACATCAAACGCCTCCTCACCGAGGTCATCCAGCTTCATAAGCTTTCCGTCATGCCAAGCCGCAAGCTCCTGCCCCTCGCGCTTGAGGCCGTAGCATCCAACCGCCACGTCCGCATCGAGGGCTGCAAGTTTTGCCCAGTCTTGCGTTGTAAACTCAATGTCGCCATCAATAAACATCATGTGGGTGAACACATCGCCGCTATCTGGCCTCTCACCAGCCCCAACCCTCGCCCTCAGAAACGATTCCGTAAGCAAGTATCTGTTGCGATGCACCGCGCTATCAGACCCGCTCAAGATGTCAAATTCTATGCCGTTTTCCGCCAAATCCCTGACAAACGCAACCACGCTCATCATATGTTTTGTGTGACACCAACCCGCGTATTGCGGCAACACTATCATTAATTTCATTTTATCTCCTAATAATCAGTCTCAATCCAATTTGTACCATTCCACACCTTCAGTGGTTTTGTGACCCATGACCCCATCCAAACCTTAACTGGCTTAGCAACCCAAGCCCCAAGCCATACTTTAATTTGACCAGTAACAGACGAAACGCCAAAAAAGTCATTGGTCAAAATCTCACCCGATAATTGGTCATCCCATGTATCAGAACCACCCCTCGGCCATTTTTCAAAGCGGTTATCCATGGATTATTTTACCACCGCCGCGAAGCGTCCCAGATGATGTTGTCGAAGGTACGACCATAAACTGTAAGCAAGCCCCGTTTGGCACTTCTGGAAGCCCCAATGCCGCCCAGTCATAAGGCTGGCTAAGGTTTGCCAATGGTGTCGGAACGTAAGCCCGTGGTCTTGTAAACGTAAACCCAAAGTTACCCGCCGTTCCAGTCGATGCTGATAACTGTACCGTGTTAATGCGTTTAATGTTCTTTCCCTGTTGCGCTGTCGTTCTCAAGGCATCAACCGAAAAACAATGTCCCGCTCGTATCGTTCCGCCCACCGCCTGAACGGATACGTTTGCATCCGTGTTGTCGTCAAATGTCACGTTAATCGTGGCGTTTGAAGCCGTAGCACCGCCGTCTGTGTAAACCTCAAGCCATGTCTGGACATCGCCAAAATTGGGGTAGCCGATACGGTCAGCCGATAAGCCTATTAAATCCAAGTCAAGGTCAACGGCTTGCGATGTTGTAACGTTTAAAAGCAACCCGCCCATGTGGGCCAGTCTGTCATGTATCTCCCATGACATTGCACTGTTTGACGCAAGGGCTGTCATTTGCGCGATGTAAGACGTTGAGGGTGCAGTTTGTTGGGTAAATTGTACGGCCCCTGTTGTCGCGTTGGTGCATACTGCCGCCGTTGTTGGTATTGCGCCCTGTGCTGGCTGTCCTGTCGCACGCCATAAAGAACACATCCGCCCAGCCACTTGGTTTGCCAAGCTGGCCTTATCCAAAACAATCCTAGATGAGTTGTTCGCCAGTGCGTTAATAAGCTGGTCGCGTGTCGTGATGGTCATGTTTGCTCCTAATTCGTATCAATCCACAAATCGCCCGTTGCGGGTGATGATGGTGCCGTCGTTCCCACTGTTATCTTTGTTAATCCGTCAAACTGTGTATCATCCAGTTTTGCGTTCAACGCCGTTTGGGTGGCCGTAGAAACTGGCTTATCTAAGTCAGCCGTGTTGTCCACATTCCCAAGGCCAACCATCGACTTCGTTATTCCACCAACACTCCCCGTAAATGTCGGATTATTTATCGGGGCCTTCCCATTCAAGGCACTCTGCAAATCCGTCTGAGATGACAACGTACCAGTTATCGAACCCCACGAACTACCACCGCCGCCGCCTGGGCCTGGGCCGCCACCAGCCTCCAACGCAGATACAGCGTTCCGTATCCGAACCAATACAGTCGATAACTCAGGCCAACTCCTCGGCTTCGTATCCCATCCAGCCACTACTGCACCACCGTTCCATCAGGCAACACATCAAGCGCACCAGATATATCTATACCAATATCCCTAGCCGCCTCCAACGCACCCTCCCTGTCCAATATCCCAGCCATCAACAACTCCCGTATCGCAGCCGCCCCCTCGTCCCGCGTCGTCACCTTCACATGAACCTCACCAACAGCCTTCCCATATCCCCTGTCAGTGACCTCCTTCAATACATCCAACACTTCCCGCAAGCTATCACTCTCAGCCGCCAGCCGAACAGCCTTCCTCACCAAACCAGGCACAGCACTACGACACATCTCTCTTATGTCAACACTGTCCTCAACCACAATAGCATCAGGGCTTATCCGAGGCCCAATAGCCTCAGCCGTCCTCGCAGCCATCAACGCCTTCCGATGCGGTAACTCCTCACTCATAAAATCAAATTTATCATATCTATACCGTTTTACAATGCGCAAATGATTTACATATTGCGACTGAAAAGTGGCGAGTATATGGGGAGTGGGCAGACCCCAGTGCGCAGACCGCGAAGGGGTGGGGGATGGGGGTTCGAGCTACTTTGTCGCTGGCAGCTACGTTGCTCTAAGCTACATTTTGTCTGAAAGCATTTGTCGCTAACAGCAACATATTTTTATGGCAATGATTTGTTGCTGCTGGCTACATACCCCCCCGTGCAATTATGCCGAAAGCTACACCATCCCCGCAAAATAGACTTTGCGTTTTAAGGCCCGTACAATGCGATGAAAATTCCCGTGTATGATTTCACCAAGAAAACAAATCATCCACCTAAAAACGCACCAAAACGCAAAACAGCGCATTTTGCCCCGTTTCGTGGCATGGCCACTTGGCCCAAAAAACACCATTTTCCAATTTGCGTTTTTTCATCCTTCTTTATCTCTCTTTATCTTTCTTTATCTTTATAATAAAGATAAAAAAATATATAATAATAACAACAGCATAGCACCATAAAATGCGCCATTATCTTTACACCCCATAAATTCCTATCCCCAAAAGTATAGAAAAAAATAACGACCATAGGGAAAAATACAGATAAAGAAAGATAAACAAAGATAAACCTTTTATTTCAATGGGTTGCGAGTTTGCCATAATACGACTTCGTGGTACATTTTTGCCTTATTTCCGCCACAATGTGACGAATTGTGCCTTATTTTATCGTTGCACGGCAATTTTGATAATTTTTTATTGCCTGAGAATAGGGGGCAGAACACGGGATGACCAGGTATGCATTTTGCGCATGGCTGTATTGTAAAAATACCGTTGGTCTTATTTGTGAGATTGTGTGACGATATAGTTATTGATTAACCACGGAAAAAAGGAAATTGGAAAATGACAAAACACACACAAGGGCCTTGGAATGTATCGCACGAATCAGACGCGGGTATGAATAGATTGTATATTATAAAAACAGACGATTTGCGCGAAATTGCTTTTACATCGCACCGTGACTTTGACGGGATTCCAGATGACGCGCAAGCAAACGCTGCCTTAATCGCTGCTGCGCCCGAATTGTTGGAGGCTTTGGAGAATACTTTATGGGCAATTAAAAAATTTAAAGAACAAACAGGATTGGACCTAGAAAGGTCATACCCTGTTTTGTTTGACCATTTACCGCGCGCAAGAAACGCAATCGCCAAAGCAAAAGGGTAATAACATGCAAGCCAATGACAACAAAAAGCCAGATGTATATGTTAAGAAATTTTGGCCCATAATAATTATTAACGGAATTGAAAGGAATAGATGATGAAAATTAAATATGACCATCTTGAAAAGCTAAAAACCATGATTTGGAATGATGGCGTACAGACAGCTATGGGGGTCTTTCAGGTCAATTCTGGCGCGTGCTTATTAAAAAAGTATGAACGGCTTGAAATACCACGTGCGGAATACGTCAAGGATATACAGCGGCGTTTTTGCTTTGATATGCTTTACTATGCACGAATCCCAAGCGAGTTTATGGATGAATTGTATTCATACATGAACGATGAACAAATATTTACGGCACTAAAACACATTTTACCAAAACTTAACCAATAGAAAAGGATGATGAAAATGACATACCGAACAATGAACTGGGAAAAGCATTTATTAAATGCCATTGAAACGCAAGGCTTTGAAAATTGCAACTATTATCAAACAGAAAACCCTTTGAAATTCGCTTATGACCGTTTCATGAGTGAAAAAGGCTGGCAAGTAAAACGTGAAGGTATGGAAAAAGCCTTAAACGATTGGCTTTCAGGATTGGCTTTAAATGTAGCCTTTAATAATCATGAAATTTTAACGCTTGGCAAAGAGTGGGGCGAAATTAACGAAACGCCAAGCGAATCACGCGAAGATTATTTTTTAAATCATTGGTTTAATAATTTAACCGCAACATTGATAAATCTTTGGAAAAAAGAGGGTTTATTAGCATGAAAATATTACCGTATGAAACGATTAACATAGAAATAACCATGGATGAGGCTAGGGCCATACAAAGGTTTTTATATGAGAAAACCCAAGGGCAATATTTGAATGATAAATTCAAAGGCTGTAAACCGATATGGGATTTATACGATATTTGTAACAATTTTATAGCAGGCCCCTAGCCTATTGCCCCCAGTGGCGCGGGGGCAAGTGGATACGGGTTTTCGTATCAAACAAACATGGAAAGGAAAACATAAGATGAAAACACTAATTAAACACGCTAACCAAAAATCACGCATTCCAGTATTAAACACAATTAAAATACATGATGGAATTGTCACGGCCTTTGACTTGGATATTGAAATATCCTGTTTATGGGATAAAGAAAACGGGGTATATTGTGCCAAGGGCGCGAAGGCGGGGGCATGGATTGAATCAGGCATACCGATGGCCGATTTTCCAAAATTTGATATTGACCAAAACGAATTTAAACATTCGGCGCGCATAAATATTCATGACTTGGAATTTGTATCAAGGGCAATGAGTACCGAGGAAACAAGATATTATCTAAACGGGATTCATTTTGACAGCCATGGCATTGTGGCAACGGACGGCCATAGATTGCACATGGTGAAAATGGAAACGGGCCTAAACCGTAGCAATATCATTTTGCCCCGCGCCGCTGTCAATTACATTCTGGAGATGGCCAAAGAGCAAAAATTAGATAAGATTGCCGATGATGGCACTATTTATTTTTCAGATGATTTTTTTCAAGTTCAGGTTGGAAAATACAACATGATTGGCAAATTGATTGACGCTAATTTTCCAGATTATAACCGTGTCATACCCAAAGACCATTCAAAGATAGGCGTTTATAGCTTGCCAGAATTGAAGGCAATCGAAAAAGAAGCCAAGGCATTGCACAAGGCTAACGGCGGCCGTCATTCTCCTGTCTTAAAATTTGAAGATGGGAAAATGCGCGTTATAGCTGGCGATTATTCCAAAACATGGGATACGGCCTTAAATTTTGGGCCTGAGGGAATAGGGTTTAATCTTGATTATTTAATTGATATCGGATTAGACGGGGCCGATGTGCTAACAAGCCCAAAATATGCACGCGAGCCTGTAAGGTTTAACCTTGGCAATCGCGTTGCCGTGCTTATGCCAATGCGCGTTTAAATTCTTGTACCCCGCCGTGAATCCGTGGCGGGGTATTTTTTGCCTTTAGCTTTGCTAGGTTTTTAAAAAGACCTAACAACGGTAAAGACAAGGCAACACAAACACAAACAGAAAAGGAATAAACACCATGCAGCCTAATGACTGGACGCTGAGAGACCCTGATAAGATTAAGGATGGATACGCATTTATGAACGCGCAAGGCACGCCGTTTTTTTGGGCCGTATTTAAGACAAGGGAGGACGCTATATCGGCCCGTGAATCGTATCTTTTAAATGTGCGGGGCGTATCATGCAAAAAATAACACAAGTAACAGTAAAGGATGGAAGGCTTGTTATTGAGGCCGTGGGATTGCCAAGGTTTTTATTTAATGTGAAGGCGGGGCGATAGGGCAAAAAAATCGCCGCATTATCGGGCAAGGGTTGGGGCGTGTTGCCATAACGCAAAACGTGCCAATGCCGTTGACCAGCGGCGCGTGACTGGCTTTTTTTAATCGGGTCATGTCATCCTAATTTTTCGTTTTTACCCCGAAAATTTTTTGAACCGTGAAAATATACATTGACCGACACAAATCCAAAGCGTAGTATCGTAGTGCGAATCATTCATAGAGGAACCCTTGTCTGTAGAATCCTTCATAAATTTTTTGGTTAAGAGAGGCTGTGAGCCAGCCAGATACCCCGATATTGAATTGGGCGTTGAAAGCCGATTGATTGCATTAAAAGGAGCGAGGGGCGGCAAAAAAGCCTTGTATTATTCCCTGAACGATGACGGCAGTTTTGGCAGATATTATAATTGCAAGACTGGAGATGGCGATTATTTCACATCTAAGGCCGACAATTATGCAGACCTTAGAGAGCGCAAAAAGATACAGGCGCAAGTTAAGAAAGATTATGAGGCCGAACGCAAGAAGGCACAAGAGGCGGCGGCCCTTGTTGCAAGTGAGACTTGGGCATTATCGGACAAGGCAGACCCAAGCCACCCCTATCTTGTAAAAAAGGGCGTAAAGGCGCACGGCATAGGGCAAGACCAGGGATGCCTTCTCATACCCATGCGGCATAAAATTGGCGGCGATATTGTGGGTTTGCAAAAAATAACGAAGGATGGGGATAAGTATTTTGGCAAAGATACCGCGAAAAAGGGGTCATTTTATCTCATTGGCGAGTGTGATAGCGATGGAACAATATATGTAGCTGAGGGCTACGCGACGGCGGCGACCGTTCACGAAGCCACGGGATGCGCTGTGTTTGTCGCATTTGATAGAGGAAATTTGTCGCCAGTAGCTACATATGTTCGGGATGAGTGCCCCCTTGCTAAAATTATCATCGCTGGGGACAATGACCAGAGTGGTGACGGGCAAAAAGACGCAAAGCAAGCCGCCCTTGCTGTGATGGGTCACGCCTTTATTCCGCCTGTTGAGGGCATGGATTGGAATGATTATTATAATGAATATGGTATGGATAAGACCATAGAGGAGTTCGCGCAGGTTGAAACCTTTCTCAGCCTCGCGCAACAGGACAACGGGGGTGAGTCGGTTCCCGACGATGATTCGCAATCCGCCCCCGTTGTTTCCTTCTCTAATGATATTGCCGATGCCCTGAGCGACCCAGCCCCCATAGATATAGCCCCGCAAAGCGATGCCCCGTCATGGTCACTATCTTTAATTCCAAAGGGATTTGATAAAGACGGGAACATGATTATAGACCCCCGTTCCATGCACAACGGGATGCTACTGATTCGCAATCTACCAGACCTTAAAGGCGTGTTTAGATACAACGAATTTAAGGGAGAGATTTTTGTTTGCAGGTGTCCACCATGGGAAAACATAGACCGTTTTAAAGTGCGGCGCATGGAAAACATAGACATTACCAGATGCGAAGCATATTTAGAGGTTTCCGATGGTATGAGACTGGGAACAAGTAAGATTTTGGCTTGCATAGAAGATGCGGCAGACAAGGCCAGATTCCACCCCGTGCGAGAGTATTTTGACAGCCTTAAATGGGATGGTGTGCCAAGACTTGCAACATGGCTAAAAGACTATGCTGGTTGCGACTCACAACCCGATGAATATTTAGCAGGATTTGGAACTCTCTGGATGGTTGCGGGTGTACGCCGTATCCGAAAGCCTGGCTGCAAATTTGACACAATGCTGGTTTTTGAGGGTGCGGAAAACGCTGGCAAGTCTTACATGCTTAGAACTCTTGCCACGTTTGGGCGTGATATAGAAGAAGAGTATTTTGCCGATGGTATTCGTTTTGAAAGGATACATGAGCGCGGCTCTATTTTGATGTTACAGGGAAAGCTTATTATCGAATTTGCGGAGATGGCTGGCTTTTCAAATAAGGACATTAAAGCGGTTCAGGCATGGATTACTTTGCAAGAAGATGAGGTGGAAGTTAAAAACAAACAAATGACCGCCGTTCACCCAAGGCAATTTATTCTTGCTGGAACATATAACCCCGTGCAGGGCAATGGATGGCTTGCAAATATTCCAGGGCAGAGACGATTCATCCCCATAACAGTAAACAAGAAAATTGATATTCAAGGACTAAGAGAGGTTAGAGAGCAACTTTGGGCAGAGGCCGCCCATCTTGAGGCGCAAGGCTACAACATCATTGTGGACACATCCCATCCGTTACACCAACTTGCGCTAGATGAAAGAAAGCAAAGAACAGTTATAGACCCATGGGAAGAAAACATATCAGGCTTCATTGGCGATAGGCGTTTTTGGAGAACATCAGAAGTCATGGAGAAAATGGGAATACCAGTTTACAAACAAAACGGTCTTGAACACAGACGGGTTTGTGCCACCCTTGCCAGCATTGGTTATGAGTATGTTCAGGTGCGAGAGATAGGATGGAAAAAGGCTTGGGTTAAGAGCGGTTCAGACCTAACACCAAAACCACAAGAGGTTGCGGAGGAAATATCTTGGTAAGCCTTTTTGATGACCAGATAAAATCTATTGATGGTGTTATTGCTTCGTTAAAGCGCGGCAATAAATCGGTTCTTATGCAAGCGGCAACTGGTTCTGGCAAAAGTTACATGGCGGCAGAGATAGTCAGAAGGGCAATGGCTAAGGGGAATAGCGTTTGGTTTTCAGTACCACGCAAAGACCTGATAAGACAAATGGGAAAAACATTTGATGATTTTTCTCTTAGGTATAATCACATCGCCTCTGGTTATCCGTTTAGACCCATGTCGCCATTACAAATATGCTCTACTGATACATTAAAAAACAGGCTGGAAAAACTACATGCCCCTAAGCTTGCAATAATTGATGAAACACATTTTGGCGGAGATGGACTTGATAGAATTGTTAGACACTTAAAATCCTGCGGCACAATTATTGTTGGTCTGTCAGCAACACCATGGAAACTATCTGGCCAAGGTCTTGGTTGCTGGTATGACGATATGGTTTTAGGCGCAAGTATAAGGGAGCTTATTGATGCGAAAAGGCTATCAGATTACAGGGCATTTGCGCCAAGCCATGCAAATTTGTCAGGCATAAAGTTATCTGGCGGAGATTATGCGAAGGGGCAACTCTCAGACTTAATGGAGCAAGACAGGGTTCTTATCGGTAACGCGGTAAAACACTATAAAGAACACGCATATGGCAAGCTGAATGTTGCCTACTGTGTGTCGATTGCACACAGTCAAATTGTGTGCGAATCGTTTAAGGCGCACGGAATACCAGCCGCTCATATAGATGGAACAACACCAGATGATGAAAGAAAAAGAATTATAAGAGCCTACGCAAAAAGAGAATTGATGGTTCTTACCAACTGTGAATTGTTGACATTTGGATTTGATTTGGCTTCTCAGGTAAACATGGATGTTACTATAGAAGCCATGAGCGACTTGCGCCCAACTAAGTCTCTTGCTTTGCAGATGCAAAAATGGGGCAGGGTTTTAAGGCGCAAAGATTACCCAGCAATTATTTTTGACCACGCAAATAATTTCATGGAACACGGATTGCCCTGTGATGATAGAAACTGGACGCTATCCGATAGAGTCAAAGGAACTGGAATAGCTGGTGAAAAAACCTTGCCAGTTAAAGAGTGTGACAAGTGCCACTTTTGCCATCATCCTGCCCCAGTTTGCCCAAATTGCGGTTATACGTATCCCGTACAATCAAGAGAAATTGATGAGGTTGATGGAGAGCTTGCGGAAGTAAATATGATTGACCTTAAGCGCAAAAAGAAAGAAGAAATATGGGGTGCAAAAACCATGGAGGATTTGTTTAGAATAGAGCGGGAAAGGGGGTACAAATCAGGATGGGCGCATATACAGGCAAAAATAAGGAACATCAGGTGATTGCCTCTTGTACGGGCGAAGATTGCCAGTCCATGATTGTGCAATGGGTTAAAGATAACGGATATACTAAAGACGAAGTAAAGATATTAAAATCAGGTGAAACAGTATGGGTGGAGAAACTAATTTAGTACAGCTTATTAGATTGGAAGCGTCTAAGCTGGGATGCGTTTTGTTTAGAAACAACACTGGAGGCTTTGAAAACAAAGCTGGAAGATGGGTGCAATTTGGTTTGTGCAAAGGCTCGTCAGACCTGATAGGAATTATGCCAGATGGAAGATTTCTGGCGGTTGAGTGTAAAGCTGGACGAAAGCAACCAACGCAAGAACAAAAAGATTTTATCGCCCTTGTCAATTCCAAGGGCGGTGTTGCTGGGGTTGTTTGGAGCGTGCAAGACTTTATTGAGCTTGTTCGGAACGCTCAACGTATTTTTGAATAGCTTTTGTCAGAACTGTGCTGGCGTAAATTCTTGTGTTTTCTCTTGCTTGCTCTCTGATTATGGCCGCATTAAAACGCGCATATAAATCTGGCTCAAGGCGCAAAGATACATATTTTGTTTTAACCTGGTTTGATTGTCTTG
>JACCDR010633587.1_pt1 | contig 25414 bp, 22 predicted proteins | sample 7446431 | NCBI WGS metagenome assembly JACCDR01 (sample SAMN15323443, study PRJNA562643) | freshwater metagenome | isolation source: river surface water | place: USA:Blue River Watershed | collected 2017-08-17 | reverse complement strand
TCAAACCCTGAACGTTTTATTGGTGGACTTGAACAATTACTTCGAATAAACCTGTGGTAGAAAGGCTATTGCGTGATACACTAATACTGTGTTTCAGCGCTTAGTGTTTCGTAGTATAAAAGCATGTTCTCGAGCAATAAAATTGCTCACCCTTTCACTTGTTGTCATCACAAGCGTGCTTAGTTCGACTGTGCCTGCACAAGCTCAAAGTATCGATGGTCTTAATACTACCTATCAAAACTATTTTGATCTTTTTATACAACCAAGTGGTCTTTCTCATGGTGGAGATTGGGTTGTTTATGATACGGCAACAAAAAAAGTTACCGGGTATCGCTTTAACCTCAACCTTACCTTTGGTGATACTCAAGCAATTAGCCAAAACTGGTCTCATGTTTCAGATACTATTGGCGATGGTGATGTTTTTGTATTAAAAGTTTGCCAAAATGGAGTTTCAGAAAATTATTGTTTCCTTCAAACAATACAATCAGGAACAAATGAGCCAGTAGGAACATCTGGAGCAAAAAAAGTTATTTATAGAGAAGATGTAAAGGGTAATTTCTTCAAAAACCAAACAATTGAAGTTGTTTTTGGTGGTTCTGCAGGAAAACTATATCAATACTCAACAGATAACAATTTATATCGCGAAATACAAAGACCTATTGCTTTATCACCTGGAAATTCTTTTACAGCAAGCACTTGGTATTGTGCTGGACCAGTATCAGGTAGTAATCCTAATGATGGAGATAAGGCTTTTGATAAATATAAAAATAATAATTTAAACAACCCTCGATTAACTTCGTTTAAGACAAGTTCTAGTGATGGTCTTTGTGATGGTACAAGTTTTTTTCAACTAGGAAATACTGTTGATTTTTCAATTCCAACATCAGAACAATCTTTGATTACAGGATCTTTAAATGGCGAACAAGCTTCACAAAACTTTTCTAGAAAAACAGCACAATCTTCAAATCTCCCTGAGTGTGCAATCGGCGTTGTTGGTGAAACTAAAATTGTCGGATGCTTTGCTCGACTTGTGTACTATCTTATCTACTGGCCAATCGCATGGGTTGCCGGTTTTTTTGGTAAGCTATTTGATTTCTTTTTGGGATATACCCTCAATGACGAATCATACCGCTTTGCTTTTGCAGTAACTGGTTGGAAAATTGTTCGAGATATCGCAAATATATTTTTTATCATTATTCTTGTTTGGACAGGGTTTGCAACAGTGCTTGGTTTTGCAAACGTCTCGATGAAAAAAGTTGTTCCATCAGTTATTATCAATGCATTACTAATCAACTTCAGTCTTCTTTTCACTCGTGTAGTGATCGACATGTCAAACGTGGTAGGGAGGGTGTTTTATGGCCAAATCAATGTTTGTGCAACAGAAAACTGTTTACCACTTGGCCCTGATGGAAACCCAGTTTACAAAACAGATGGTACCGGTGGTTTTAAGCCGATTTCTGAAGCAATTGTAAACACCTTTAACCCACAAAAAGTATTCGAAGCGCAAAACCTCCTTCCTGGAGGTGCTACAACGGGTTCAGAGAGTGATGTGAACTATGCAAACCCGGGGAGCCAAAATAACGCAGGAGGTGAACCGATGACCGACAATGAGTACGCGGGATACTTTATTATTGTGAGCCTCTTTGCTGCAGGGATCATGTTCTTTATCATGAAAATGTTTTGGCAAATGTCGATATTTTTCCTTGGTCGTGTCGTTGGACTCTATGTTGCAATGATCTTTTCTCCGTTTGCATTTCTTAGTATGGGGGATGTGCCGCTAGTGGGTAGTATTTCAAAACTTAAATGGAAAGACTGGTTTGGAGAACTTACAAACTATGCACTTCTTGCTCCAATGTTTTTATTCTTTCTTTATATTGTTTATGGCTTCATGCAAAAACAATCAGAATTTGTAAACCTTGAAATGCTCAAAGGAAGCACTGGTGGTTTTCTTGAAGGAGTACTCTATATCTGTATTCCAATGGGTATTATTTATATCCTTATCACCAAAGGTCTTGGCTATGCAAAAACATATGCCGGAGAAATCGGAAACGCACTCCAAAGCAAAGTAGACAGTATTACTGGAGGTGTTGGTGGGGTGATTGGCGGTACTGTTGGACTTGCGGCAGGTGGGGCAGCATTTCTTGGTCGCAACGGGCTTGGTAGAGGTATCACCGCAATTGCAAATACAAAAACAGGTCGTAAGGTTATGGTTGATGGCAAAGAAGTCGACGAAACCCGAGCGATGCGTGCTGCGACAGATGCTCCTACAAGCAGCTTGGCGCGCTGGACCAACCAGATGTATAAAGGTGCAAAGACTGGTAGTTTTGATGTTCGCAATGCAGGTACCGGTATCAATATAGGAGGCAAAGAACAAAGTGTGCTTGGTCTTCTTTCAAAAGGATTTGGTGAGGGGGGTATCACTCTTAAAGACACTGTTTCAGGAAAACTTGGTATTGATGAAAAAGCAGGTGAGGGGGGTATCAAGAAAATCGATAAGGCTCGAGTTGATGCTCGTCAAAAGAAAAATGATGCACAAATTGACTACAGCCATCTCTCAGATGATGCGGCAAAAGCTGTTTGGCAACAACACAAAGATAGAAAGATCGAGGAGTCAGGTATTGCTGACTGGAAAAAAGATGAGAATATTAATAAAGATTCTGCACTAAAACCAATTGCTGACTCTCTTAAAAATCTTCAAGATCAAGAAAAAGATCTTAAAAAACAAGAACGTGCTAAACAAGAAGAGCTTACTATTGCAGAACAAGTGGGTGATGCAAATCGTATCGCAATTGTAAAAACAGAACTTCAAACAATTCGTGAAAATATTGAAAGAACAGAGCAAAATAAAACCTTTACCGAAACAGAGCTCTTAGAAAAACAAAAAGAAGTAATTACACAATATGAAAATGACGGCAAACGAAGCGAAGCAGCAGTTCTTGCTGCGCGAACAGCCGAAAGCAAGCGCCTTGATAGCTATGGTAAGGTCAAAGACGGTAAAGCGCTCGCTACAGCGATGCGTGGTGAATATGCAACGGAGCTTAAAAAGGATTCATTCTGGATGCAAGATGGCAAACCTCGATTCCTTCCTGCAAACATGGCTGCATTCTTTGGTGGAGCATTTGGGGCAATGCTCGATGCGTTTACCCCTGGTTTTGGCACTATGATCTCAGCGATTATCCTCTCAAAACTTGGTGGTCAAGGATATGTAGACCATCTCGGTAATATCCACGTAGAAGCAGCCGATGCAAGTATTAAAACCGGCCAAAAATCACAAGGGAAGGGTAGTAAAGCTCAAAAACTTGAAGCTACAGTTGAAAAATTTGAAAACCTTATTAAAGAAGCATTTACACTTACTGGTAAAAAGTTTGACGCAAGCAATTCGAGCGAAGACGACATTGAAACCGCAATATCAGAAAAGCTCGCAGCTATTGATATAGAACTACGAGCTCAAGGGTTGTCACCTGGTCAGCGCAAAAAGAAAGAGCGTGAGAAAAAAGCCTACGAAAAAGTAGTTGAGGATTGGGAAAAAGCAAAAGAAGCACTCGATAAATTTAAGGCTGATCAAAAGAAAGATGAGGAAAAGAAATAATCATAATCAGTAAGTATCATCTTATGGAACAAGAAAACCAAACAAATCAATACGACGAACTCGACCAAAAGTGGGATACAACTCCGCAAGAAGTACAAGACTTCTTGATAAGTCCTGGCTACGAGCTTTTGTTGAGTGCTATCGCAGAAGGCCTAAAACTCTCTCCTGAAGAAAAAGTACTCCTTGAGGAGGGTACAACTAATCTTATAATAAGAGCACAAACCATGGAAGAACTTGCTCTTTTGTGGCAACAGCAAGGATTATCTGCTGAAAAAATAGTACAAATACTCTATGCGATTCATGCAGAAATTATTACTCGAGTAGATCAAATTGTTGAGTTTTATACTGAAGAAGATAGTGATGAGGTAGTAGAAAAAACAGGACAATCAATTGAAAAAGTACTTGAAACACTTGGTCAACGTCTTGCTGAAACAAAAATGGCTCCACTTACCAAGCGTGATTATTCTCTCGAAAAAATATCACAAACGGAGCCACGAACACAGGCGACAAAAACAATAGATCCGTATCGAGAACTTCCTGAGGTATAATATCTATATGCAATTTAAAGTCCCTCAGTTTATTGATATTGAAGATAAGGTTTTTGGACCACTTACCTTTAAACAGTTTGCATACCTTGCCGGTGGGGCAGGGCTCGCATACCTTGGGATGAAGTTTCTTCCTGTACTACTAGCACTCATTGTTGTACCTGCAATAATTGCACTTGCATTTGCACTTGCATTTTTGAAATACAACTCAAAACCATTTATCCATGTCCTTGAATCTTTTTTAAAGTTTTATGGGCGATCTCGTCTTTATCTGTGGCACCCTACAACCACCAAAACAGCAGTCATTGCTGAAAAAAACCAAACAGTTAATCGTGCTACACTGACAGAGAGCAAACTTAAAACACTCTCATGGAGTCTCGATGTAATTGATAGCAACAAATAATATGGCAACAATCGGTACCCCTGCTCAACAATTTGTCCCAGTCAAAGAAGTTCGTGACGGTGTCGCGGTACTTAAAGACGGCACTATGTGTATGGTGGTACTTGTTTCATCGATCAACCTCTCTTTAAAGTCGTATGACGAGCAACGAGCAACCTTATTGCAATTTCAAGGTTTTTTAAATACCCTTGATTTTCCAATTCAAATTGTTGTGCAATCTCGACGATACGATGTTCGGCCATATATTTTGACACTACAAAATAGATTAAAGGTTCAGACCGAACCATTACTCCAAGTACAAACGCGAGAATATATTCAATTTATTGAATCATTTACTGACAATGTAAATATTATGCGCAAATCATTTTTTGTTGTCGTGCCATATATTCCACCAATCTTAAATCAACAAAAAGGTATTGGTAAACTTCTTTCTTTTTTAAATAAAAAAACAACAAACGATACTATTAGTAACTTTGAAGAATCACGGACACAGCTTGAAGAGCGGGTGAGTGTTGTTGAACAAGGGTTAACAAGGCTCGGACTTCGAATCGCACAGCTCGGCACCCAAGAAACAATCGAACTCCTGTATAAAACATTTAACCCAGGCGAAACAACAACACAGCCCGGCAAATAGCAACAATACGGTGTATACTATATTTATCCATGCCACTATTTGATCTTAGCAACACCGGTAAAAAAAATGAAAATAAACTTCTTCCGATATCACCGTCGGATATTCGTGAATGGGCAACTATGGAGCTTGCTGACAAAATTGCACCAAGTGCAATTGAGATCACCCCTCGATCGATGCGTATTGGGGATAAAATTGTTCGAACCTTTTTTGTTATTTCGTATCCACGATTTTTGACCGACAATTGGCTTACTCCTCTTATCAACCTTGATAAGATTTTTGACGTTGCGCTCTATATCAACCCAATTGAAACTTCTGAACTTTTAAAACATTTTCAAAAAAAGATTGCAGAAGTAGAAAGCCAAATTATTGTGAGACAACAAAAAGGGCTTGTTCGTGACCCAATGCTTGATACTGCATTTCAAGACCTTGAAGAGCTTCGAGATAATCTCACTCAGGCACAAGAAAAGATGTTTGATATTGGTTTTTATATAACCATTTACGCTGACAATGAAAACGATCTTTTCCGAACCGAAAACGAAATCAAAAGCATGCTTGAAAGCAAAATGATCTATATAAAACCAGCTCTTTTTCAAGAAGAAGATGGTTTTAAAACGGTTTCACCAATTGGTATCGACCGTCTCAATGTCACACAAAAACTAAACTCTGAACCAATATCAAGCATGTTTCCGTTTGTGTCATTCGATCTCACTGGCGACCAAGGAATACTGTACGGTGTCAATCGGCACAACTCATCACTTGTTATTTTTGATCGTTTTTCACTTGAAAACTACAACTCAATCATCTTTGCAAAATCTGGTGCTGGTAAGTCGTATGCAACAAAACTCGAAATTATTCGAACACTCATGTTTGATACCGATGTTATTGTGATTGACCCTGAACGAGAATATGAATATCTTGCAGAAGCAATTGGTGGGAGATATTTTAATATCTCACTTTCTTCTGATCACCATATCAATCCATTTGATCTCCCTATCCCTCGAGAAGATGAAGCACCGGCTGATGTGCTTCGTGGAAACATTATCAATCTTGTTGGGCTCTTTCGAATTATGCTTGGTGGACTCACCCCAGAAGAAGATTCAATTATTGATAGAGCTATCACTGAAACATACAACCTTAAAGATATAAGCCCTGAAAGTGATTTCTCAAAAATCGAACCACCACTACTTTCTGATTTTGAAATGGTACTTTCTGGTATGGAAGGAACTGAGTCAATTTTGCAACGGCTTACCAAATACACTCATGGTTCATGGGCAACGTTTATCAACCAACCAACTAATGTAGATATCAACAAAAAATTTGTTGTGTTTTCAGTTCGAGACATGGAAGATGACCTCAAACCAGCAGCAATGTATATTGTGACGCACTTTATCTGGAACGCTGTTCGTAAAGAACTTAAAAAACGACTTCTGGTAGTTGATGAGGCATGGTGGATGATGAAATCAGATGACACTGCTTCATTTTTGTATTCAATTGCAAAACGAGGTCGTAAGTACTACCTTGGGCTTTGTACTATTACCCAAGACGTGGGGGACTTTATGAAAAGCCCATATGGGGTACCGATTGTTACCAACTCTTCAATTCAACTCCTTCTTAAACAATCGCCAAGTACTATGGATGTACTTCAAAAAACATTCAATCTAACTGATGAAGAAAAATACCTTCTTCTTGAAAGTGGAGTAGGAGAGGGGATATTCTTTGCCGGACTCAAACATGTCGCGATCAAAATTATTGCTTCTTATACAGAAGACCAGATTATTACTTCGGACCCATCACAAGTAATATCTATCAGAAAAGCAAAGCAAGAATTTGCAGAAAGTCGAAATAAGTAGTGGTATACTTAACAGTAATGCAAAAACCTTTGCTTACTATTGTGATATGGCTATCTCTTTTTTTATCTTTGATAATGCCAGTATCTGCACAAACCATCACCCCTGATCTTACTATCGATAGTATACCACTCAACCCTGGTCCACTGAGCACCGTCCAACTTGAAGCCCGTAGCTACGCTCTTAATCTTGATCAGGCAACTATTACTTGGAGATATAATGACAAAATAATTGATAATGGTATTGGCCGAAAACGAGCAACAGTCACAACACCTGCGAGTGGACAAATTGCAACAATTACTGTCACTGTTGCAGCGCTTGGCTCACCAGCAACAACGGCAACAATCACGTTTAGACCTGCGAGTGTCGATATACTCTGGGAAGCAGCGGACTCATACACTCCACCCTTTTTTAAAGGCAAAGCACTCCCATCAGACAATAGTCTTATTAGAGTAGCTGCAATTCCAGCATTTAATGCTCCTAAAAATGCTTCATTTAATTGGGTTCGCAACAACGCAGCACTTCCGAGTGCCTCTGGGTATAACAAATCTACTATTTTAATAAAACACAACGAGCTTAATCAACAAGAACAGATATCGGTAACAGCATCAGGTGGAACTTTTTCAGGAAACGGATCAGTCACTATTACACCGCGACAACCATCACTTATTGGATACAGCAAAATAGAAGGTTTTGTTGATTACGCAAATGGTTCAACAAATATACTATCAACTACTCGACCAGGTATGGTGGTATGGTTTGAACCATTTTACTTTTCAGCACCTAACGGTATCAACGCCGATCTTACTATTAGCGCAACTGAGAACGATTCTCCGATACCAAGTACAGACAATAAAAATGAGTTTCGTTTTTCTCGACCAGAAGGTGGTGGTCAAGCAAAAATAAGACTTGCTATAAGTACTATGCTCTACAGTTTGCAGTACCTTGAGCGTACTTTTACACTCAATTTTAACTAGCTGCGTGGTACACTATATGTACCTACAATGAAACAGTTTCTACTTTCTCTTTTGCTTGTATTAATACTTCCTGCAACGACTATTGCAGCTGAGCGAACAGCGCAAAATGGTCCCTATACCATAAAAAGTACGTGTAATCTTACTGAGTGTACTATTAGTGCATCATATAGTGGTGTATCAAAGAGTGTAGGAACAATTGAATTTTGGAAAACAAGTAAACCAGCCGAAACGCCAGGGAATAGTGTATTTAGCGACAAAATTACTGAAAAAGATTTTGTCTTTGATACCAAAAAAAGCGATAGTTTTGTTGTTGGCAATCTTACTGCAAACACAAACTACTACATAACCTATATTTTTACTGGTATTTCAAAAGAAGCATCAATAACACTGAAAACTGATAACTATACTTCAGGATCTTTTGATATTGAACCACAACCACTTTCATATGGTGTGTCACAAAATGGCTCGATGGTAGTAACAGGAAAACTTATTACTAAAAAGGTACCGCAGGGCTACAAGCAATTTGAAAAAGTAGCAGCAAAACTAGAATATAGTAGTTTAGAAGATTTTTCAGGGAGTATATTAGCCGCAGACGCATACCATAACGAATATTATGGGCAACAATCTAATACTATACAAAAAATAGGAGTGGGAGGTGATGGTGCTTATTTCTACAAAGTAATCAACCTAGAACCAGGATCAGCATATTATGCCCGTGAAATTATCACCTTACCTGATGGTAATACTAAAACAATCCTGCGAGAGAGTTTTACCGAAAAGGGTCATATTCCAGCAAATAGCCCTGAAGCAGTAAGCGCAGCAAATCAAAAAACATACCGGCTTCTTGCACCACTTCCAGGGCTCTCAGTACTCCTTGATCCTCAAGAGTGCTCTAATGGTAAAGCAATTGGCACTATAAGCCCTGATGCAATCTGTGATATCAATGATCTTATTTCATATACAATTCGTTTCTTGGTTGGTTTAAGTGCTGCATTTCTTGTTGTTCGACTTATGGTAGAGGGGTACAACTACATGACCACTGATATCCCTGCAATGAAAGTGAGCGCAAAAAGCAACTTTAAAGAAATGCTCCTTGGACTTCTTTTAGCACTTTCATCCTATGTGATCTTAAACACCATCAATCCTAAGCTTGTAACAAATACGAGCGTTATTCAATCAGTCGCTGTTGGTGGACTAGAAGACGATCAAGATATTGCACCTGAAATAACACAAGGCACGTATAGTATCCCAAAAGGTGCAGTAGCAGCTTGTACGGTTGGTATAGAACAAGTTTCAACAAGTGGTGGTATTTTTTATGCTTGTAAAACAATATCTCAAAAATTTAAAGAGATGATCAATAAAGCACATGCTGCTGGTTATAAAATATCAGGTGGGGGGTTTCGGACAAGAGAGCGACAGATAGCACTTCGAGCTCAAAACTGTGGAGGTTCTGGAAACGCACTTAATACAAAAGCTATCTGTAAACCACCAACTGCATACCCTGGAAGATCACGACATGAAAGTGGTCTTGCGTTTGATTTAACCTGTGATGGTCAAACAATTAAATCTCGTGATAACAAATGCTTTGTATGGCTACAAGCTAATGCAAAAAATTACGGATTAACAAACTTTTCAAAAGAACCATGGCACTGGTCGGTCGATGGACGATAGTATGTATTTTAATATAGTACAATAAAACAATGCGACGAATACTTACAATTATTGTGATCGTTGGTTTTGCTAGTTTTGCAATCTGGTACACCGTATTTCGCAACAAACAAACACTAAACCAACCAATAGGGGTTGGGTCGTTTTTTCCGACAGGGGAACAAGGTGATGTTCCTGATGGAAGTATTACCACCGACAACACCCTTACAGAAGGTGCTCCAAGTAACCAACCTGAAGCATTGTTTACCCAAATGACAACCCAACCAATTGCTGGATATACTATTTTTTCAGAAGATAGAACAGTAACGACTGCAACAAATGATCCTAAAAAACCACTTATCGAAACAGTGACTGATTATACCCTCAGATATGTTGCACGGGGTAATGGCTATGTGTATGAAGTTAAAAATAGCGATGCACCACTCCAAATAACAAATATAAATATCCCTAATATCTATGAAGCTTTTTTTATAAACAATACTGCTCTTGTACGATTTTTGCGGTCTGATAATAAAACTATTGCGAGTTATATAATACCAATACCCCCAGAAAACACTGATGGTAGTAGAACACAACGAGCAGGGATATATCTTACAGACAATATTAAATCTATTGCTTCTAATCCTACAATAAATACCATTATAAGTGTCGTTCCAACACAAAATGGTTCTACTATTCAAACAATTGCAAACAATAAAACAACAACAATATTTCAGTCACCGCTTCGAGAATGGATAACTTCTATTGCTAACACAAAAAATATTTTTTTACAGACAAGAGCTTCAGTAAATAGCGATGGGTACCTCTATGCACTTGATCAAAACAACCAAAAACTAAAAAGAGTTCTTGGAAATATTAAAGGGTTAACAGCACAAGTAAGCCCAAATGCATCTTTTGTTATATATGCACAATCAAGTGGAAACACTTTTATAACAAGTATTCTTGATACAAAAACAGGAGTAACAACACCTCTCAATCTCTCAATTCTTCCTGAGAAGTGCGTATGGACTTCGGTAGAGGATGTTATTTGTGCAGGTGGGGGAGATATACCGTTTGGTGTATATCCAGACTCTTGGTATGCAGGACTTGTTAGTTTTTCAGACAAACTCTATCGAATAGACCCAAAAACAAGTACTTATACCGTCCTCTACCGAGGAGAAGACGCAACATTTGATATGACCGAACTTAAAGTTGATGAACGTCGTAGTTTTGTTTATTTCATCAATAAAAAAGATGGTTTACTTTGGCGATTTAAGTACTAAAGAGCACCTTGCTTGATTTGTCTGCGGACATAGAGCTCTTGGCCAATAGAGAAAAGGTTTGCAACTGTCCAATACAATGAGACTGCAGATGCAAGTGTATTTGCAATAAATATAATAACAAGTGGTAACACATACCGTGTTTGTACTGCTAAACTCTTTGTAAATTGACCTTGAAAACTTTGATCATCAGTAACAGTTGGTTGCGGAGCCAAAAATGCTTGAATCGCTTGTGTAATACCAGCAAGGATAGCAAGCGGGAGAAAAGGTTTTGTAATATCAATAATACCCAAAAACATACTACTAAGACCATCGGTACTTAAAAAGTTGTACAAATGATCGGGTTGGGTAACACCATTCATGAGTGCAAAATAAAGCGCAAGAAGAACAGGGAGTTGAATAATTAAATAGAGACAACCAGAAAAAGGGTTTATTTTTTCTGCTTTGTAGAGCGCAAATGTTTCTTGAGCTTCTGCTTCTCGAGTAAGTCCTCGAGCCTTAATTTCTCGAAGTTTTGGTTCAAGAGCGCGCATTTTATACTGACTGATAATACTTTTTTTACTTAACGGAAAAATAACTAACCGTACAACAATAGTAAGAATAATTACCGCAATACCAACATCAGCAAATGAGAGGTGTTGTGCAATAAAGATTAGACCATTATAAATAGGCTCATAAATAAAGGTATTCCAAAGATTTTTCATATCGTTGATTGTAACATATTATGGCTGGTCAACCCGTGGTGTATTGTATGGGTGACACGAACCAACCCTATATATTGTTTTTTGTAATGCTGTTATAAAAGGGTATTTTTTGAACACTATTATCGTGTACTCTGAACATGTTGGGTAAAATATACAGCTTGGTTTTGGATAAAACGGTAAAAAACGTAATATTCCAAGTGATGGTGATAGTATTTTTTGATATATCAACACTAACACTATTACTATAGTATTAAAGGGTTTTTTTAAAAAGATCATTATATAAACTCTTTATTTCTTCAAATGAGTACTGGTATGATTGTTTTGATACATACAAAACTCCTGAAAAAGGAGTATGTTTAGTAATAAGACTAAAAATTCTTCTTCTTAATCTATTTCTTACAACAGCGCTTTTTTCGTTTTTTCCTGAAGTAACAACACTAATACCTCCTTTAATAGGGAGGTATTTAAAGGTCCCGAGACGGTTATATACCGTCTTTATTGCAGGGGATTTGGTAACAATATTGAACTGTTCACGGGTAAGCCGTTTTTTTGACGGCAACATAAGCTTAGAGAGCAATTTTTGCTCGACCTTTTCGTCTTCGAGCAGTTAATACTTTCTTACCGCTCGTAGATTGACTACGAACAAGAAAACCATGACTTTTTGCGCGTTTGCGCTTTTTAGGTTGATAGGTTTGTGACATGAGCAACACTATACACAAAAACCTGGACTTAATCAAGTCTTATAAAACCTGCTATAATCCACGGTATCCACAAGATATTCACAGTTTCTACTGTTACCCAATTGTGCGGTATGATACAGAACACATGGAACAATCCCTCGAACAACTTTGGTCAACATGCTTAAAAGAGATTGAGCCACAAATCTCTCGAGGAAACTTCACCACTTGGTTTAAAAATACAACCCTTATCAAAGATGATGAAGGAATTGTTGTTATTGGTGTGCCAAATGAGTTTGTTAAAGAATGGCTTGTCACAAAATATTACAAAATGATATTAAAAGCGCTTGTTGATCACGCTGATCATATTAGAGGTGTTGATTTTGTTATCAATAGAATATCTTCAAACCAGAATCAAAAACCATTAGAAGAACAAGGAGGGAAGGTAGAGTTACCACTTCATGATGTTTATATTAACCGTGATGATAATCTCAACCCTCGATATACTTTTGATCGTTTTATTGTTGGCCCATTTAATGAACTTGCATATGCAGCAGCACAAGCTGTTGTAAAAAGACCTCAACATGCCTACAACCCTCTTTTTATATATGGAGCAAGTGGACTAGGGAAGACCCGTCTTATTCAATCAATTGGTAATGAAATGAAACGCGCTTTTCCAGAAAAAAAAGTACTCTATACATCTCTTGAAAAATTTATGAATGATTATGTTGTCTCTGTTCAAAATAATAGACAACCAATGTTTCGTGAAAAATATCGAAAAATTGATGTTTTAATTATTGATGATATTCAATTCATATCAGGTAAAGATGGTACACAAAATGAATTATTTCATCTCTTTAATACACTTTATGATCAAAATAAGAATATTATTTTTTCATCTGATAAACACCCAAATCATATTATTGGATTAGAAGACCGTCTAAAAACACGTTTTAATGCTGGTATGACTATTGATATTCAAGAACCGGATCTTGAATCACGTCTCGCTATTATTAAAGAAAAAAGTCTTCAACTACCACACCCACTTCCAGAAGATGTACTTTCTTATGTTGCCTCTATTGTTACAGGTAGTATCCGAGAACTTGAAGGTGTTATTAATACAATTGCAATTCAAACAGAAATGCGACAAAAACCAATTAGTTTAACTGAGGTAAAAACTCTTATAAAACACAGTATTAAACCTAAAAAAATGGTTTCAATTGATACAGTAGTAAAAATTGTTTCAAATTATTACAATATTGATGAACGTGTTATTTACGAAAAAACACGAAGAAAAGAGATTGTTCGAGCACGTCAGGTTATTATGTATATGCTTCGAGAAGATTTTAATGAATCATACCCAGCAATTGGAGCAAAATTGGGGGGTAAAGATCACACCACCGTTATTCACTCTTATGAAAAAGTAAAAGATGAATTACAAAAAAATCCACATCTTCTTAAAGAATTAGAAGATATCCGAATCTTGTTTACATGATGAGGAAAACAGGTGGATAAAACGGTATAACACTATGGATTACTTTAGGATAAAAAATGGTTATATATAAAAGTAAAAGATTATTATTTTTTATCCACATTATTTAATTTAAAAAAGTGTTTATATATAAAAGTAAAAATATCCTTATCCACAATTCACAGTACTTACATATTTATACTCTATAAAAATAAAAAAATGATTAATATAACCTGTAGCGTCGAACAACTTAAAAATGCGGTACAACTAGTCGATCGAATGACAGGAAAAACACTTACCTTACCATTACTTCATGCAATTCAAATATCTGCAAAAGGTAATAAAGCCATCCTTACTGCAACTAATCTTAGTGTAGGTATTGAGTACACTATTAACGCAGATGTTGTTTCTGAGGGTACTGTATTGGTACGAGGAGATATTTTAAGTAATATATGTAATAACTTAACTGGTGATACAGTAACAATTTCATTAACGAATGAAAATTTAACTATTACAACAGCTCAAAATAATACAATTATCAAATCACTTCCACCTGAAGAATTTCCAACACTTCCTATTGTAGATGGTCAGGCAGTTGAAATATCAACCGAAGTACTTCGAGATGGTATTCGATCTGTTTATTTTGCAGCAGCTACAACAGATATTAAACCAGAAATTGCGAGTATTTTTATATATACAGAACAAGAATCAATTGTATTTGTTGCAACTGATTCATTTAGACTTGCTGAAAAAAAGATATCAGTTAAAAAAATACCTGATATTACAAAAATACTTCTCCCGTATAAAAATATAAGTGATATATTACGGGTACTTGATGGTATATCAGGTCCTGTTACTATTGTATACACAGCAAATCAAATATCATTTTTAGGTGATGGTATTTATTTCACATCACGTCTTATTGATGGAGGATTTCCTCCATACCAAATGATTCTCCCTAAAGAAACTGAAACCAAGGTGGTTATTTTAAAACAAGAATTACTTTCAACATTACGACTTTCTACTGTATTTGCAGATAAATTTTTTCAAGTAGTTTTTAGTATTACCGAAGATAAGAAAGTTCAAATAAATTCAAAAAATAATGATATTGGATCATCATTATCATCAATAGATGCTGTTGTTGAAGGAAATCCTATAGAAGTTTCATTTAACCTTAAGTACTTTCTTGATGTATTTCAATCACTTCAAGGAGATAGTGTTGTACTTTCATTTACTAAAGAAAATAAACCAATTGTTGTTCGTAGTACACAAGATCAATCGTTTTTATATCTCTTAATGCCAACAAATCGATAATATGTCGCTTTTTCAGAATGTTTTACAACAAATACACACACAGTTACAAAAAAAGGGTTTACGAAATAATCATATAGCAGAAATTATTAGCACCAGTATTGGTGTGCTAATAACACCTGAACAGGTTTCTATCCGTAATAATGTAGTAACTATTGCCGCACCATCAACTATTAAACTTTCTATACAACTCAAACAAAAACAAATAATTAATTCATTAAAAGAAGTAGGAATTATAATTCAATCTATTCACTAATTGTTATTTTTTGTTCAACATAACTTTTTGCAAAAACACTATTTGTTGCGCTAAGTTTTAAGGTATATTCTCCTGGTGTATACCCATATTCTTTTGGTGTAAAAAAGAAGTTAAAAGGGTTTGAAAGTGTCACAAGGTAGGTATTGTTTATTGATACATCAACACTGGTAAGAGGGTAAGAACTAGTTGTACTTACTGTTATTTTAGTAGAGTTGTTTTGTGGGAGACTACTTGATATACCACTTACTGTAATAGGGGAAATACTTGCTTCAGTATGAACTGTTTCGTATTCACTAGGTACTTGATCAGGTGAGATACTGTTATATCTTGAGGCGTTTTCTTTCCACCATAACTCAACACCTGTATTCCATAGATTAAATTGTGGATCTCTTCCAGGGTTTCGTGGTGCTTCACCTCGAGGGTTTTCTTTGTCTACCCAATAAAGAATATCTTTTACATCAGTAATTACTTTTTCGATACGTGCTTCAAGGGGTGTTTTTTCTGTTGCGCGTAATCCGGTGATTTTATCAATATAAACAACCTCATTACCCATCCATTGACCACGAAGGACTGGTTTTAATGATTGATATTCAGGATCGGGGATAGGTGCTTCAAATGGTGTACCTGTGTATGTTTTAAGGGCTTCTGTCATAAGTTCTTTCCAGAGTGGTCCTGATACTGCTGCACCACCACTTGTCATTGATCTGTTATCATTGTTACCACTCCACACACCAATTGCTATATCTGGTGTATATCCAATAATCCAAGCATCTTTTTCTTCATTTGTTGTACCTGTTTTTACTGCAACTCCAGGAATGGTTATGCTTTGGCCAAATGTTGGTCGTCGTAATACCTCATCACTTAGTACTGCATTTAGTGTTGCTACGGCATTTTTTTCAATAACTTCAGTAGGAAGATTTTCATACGATTCAATAATAGTACCTTTTCGATCGCGGATCTCAATAATACCTACAGGATTATTTTTAATACCGTTATTTGCAAGTACGCTATACGCACTTACCATGTCCAGTAACTTAACCTCACCACCACCGAGCACTAAAGAAAGACCGATTGATGCTGGATCGTTTAATGTTGAGATACCAAGTTTATGTGCTGTTTCAACTGCAGTATTTACACCAACAAGATAAAGTAGTTTTACGCTTGGTATATTTCGTGATTCAGCAAGTGCGCTTTTAAGTGTAATTGGTCCTTTGAATTTGTTATCAAAGTTATCAGGATTGTAACAATCTTCTGTAGAGTATCCAGGGAGTGGTTGTTGGGAAGGGGTACAGTTTGTTGAAAATTCTGTTGGCACATCAAAAAGTATTGTTTCTGGAGTGTATCCTTTTAGAAAACCGGTTAGATATACAAATGGTTTAAATGATGAACCTGGTTGGCGAAGTGCTGTTACAACATTATATGCACCATCAATTTTTTTATCGAAATAATCTCTTGAACCAACCATACTTAATATATGACCAGTTTTTGGTTCAATTGCGACTAGTGCTGTATTGGTTGCTCGGTATTTCTTTTCATTATCAGTCCCATAGGTAAGTGCCAACTCCTCAGACTTTTTTTGAAGGTCATAATCAATAGTAGTTTTAATAACATACCCACCAGACTCCATTACATCTTGACCATATGTTTTTTGGAGATAATCAAGAATATAAAAAACAAAGTGTGGAGCCTTAATACTATTTGATGCACCAAGGTTAAATTCAACTTTTTCTGCTTGAGCTGCTACCCGTTCTTCAGAGGTGATATATCCATGTTCTTCCATTTTTCGAAGCACAAGATTTTTTCGCTCAGCAAGTTTATCTTTATGTTGCCCAAAAGGTGAGTAGTATGTTGGTGCAGGTATCATTGCTGCCATATAGGCACTTTGTGCAATTGTTAATTCTTTTGCTGGTTTTGAGAAAAATGCTTGAGCTGCTTCTTCAACACCATAAATAGTACTCCCAAACGGTGCATCATTGAGATAAATTTGTAATATTTGCTCTTTACTAAAATGTCGTTCAAGTTTAAGTGCTAATACCCATTCTTTAAATTTTCGAGCAATTGTTTTATTGGTATTAAGGAGGGTATTTTTAATAATTTGTTGTGTAATAGTTGAACCCCCCTGACTAAAACTCCCTGTTGTAATATTGGTCAGCACTGCGCGAATAATTGATGTTGGTCTAATACCGCTATGTTTAAAAAAGTATGCATCTTCCACAGCAACAACAGCATGTATAATATTTGCCCCCATTTCTTCAAGAGGGATTTCTGTTCGTCTGACAGACTGATGAATGTCATATAAGACAATTTCTCCTGTTCGGTCAGTAATTTTTGAAGAGTTTGCTATTTTTCGAGCTTCAAAGGTTGAGATATCCGGCAGTTTAACGGTTGCTGCCCAAACAAGAAGACCGCCAGTGGTTAAAAAACCAAAAGCGAGTACACCAAGCAATATTTTTTTCCAGGGGATTATGTTATTTTTTTTGCGCATTATAAGTATCATAGCAATACCATAGTATTTATAAAAGAAAAAGGTCTTAAAATACAAAAGCTTTATTTACAAGCATTAAATGGTACAATCAAAACGTATTATGGAAAAACAGCAACTAATAGAAATTTTGCTTTCAAAAGGGGTTTCAGAAATCCTCCCAAGTAAGGAATACCTTAAGGCGCAACTTGAAAAAGATACCAAACTTAGTGTTTATTGCGGTTTTGACCCAACAGCACCAACACTTCATATTGGGCATGCTATTACACTCCGAAAACTAAGACACTTTCAAGATTTAGGTCACCGAATTATATTTTTAATAGGTGATTTTACTGCACGTATTGGTGATCCGACCGACAAACAAGCTGCACGAAAGACGCTTACTGAAAAAGAAATTGCATATAATTTGCGGCTATATAAAAAACAAGCATCCCGCTTTATTCGTTTTAGTGGCAAAAATAAAGCAGTAGTTAAATTTAATACAAGCTGGCTTAAAAAAATGAGATTTGCTGATGTACTCAATCTCGCTTCGCATATGACTGTTGATCAGATGCTCAAAAGAGATATGTTTGCTCGGCGTATTGAAGAACAAAAACCAATTTATATCCATGAGTTTATGTACCCACTTATGCAGGGGTACGATAGTGTTGCGCTTAATGTCGACGGTGAGGTTGGTGGTAATGATCAACTCTTCAACATGCTCACTGGTCGAACATTACTTAAAAACATTGCTAATAAAGAGAAGTTTGTTATTACAATGAAATTACTTGCTGACGCTCATGGTAAAAAAATGGGTAAAAGCGAAGGTAATATGATTGCACTCTCTGATACCCCTGCATCTATCTACGGCAAAGTGATGAGTTGGACTGATGGAATGATTGTTCCCGGTTTTGAGCTTTGTACTGATTACACACCAGATATGGTAACTAATATTAATACCCTTATTGAGACAGGGGTAAATCCTCGAGATATTAAAATGAAACTTGCACGAGAGATTGTTCGTGTTTGTTATGATGACACACAAGCGCAAAAAGCAGAAGATGCTTTTGTTGCAACATTTCAACAAAAAAAAGTTTCTGATGACACAGTAGTTTATTCGATTTCTAAAAGAACATTCGAGCAAATTGTAATTGAAGAAGGTATTGTTGATTCAAAAACAGAACTTCGTCGACTTACACTTGATGGTGCAGTACGGTTTCTTGAAACCGACCAAAAGCTTTCTCTTGAAGAAATTAAAACAGTAGCTGTTCCAGGTGTTTATAAAATAGGTAAAAAAAATATTTTTACCCTCGCTTAAAATTTAAACAACTCGTTTAGTTTTTTTGACCAGTATTCTTGAAGGTTGGTCACAATAAGAAAAGAGGGGACAAATAGTATTGTGACAAAAGCAAAAAGAAGTACATTACCAATATAAGAAAGTGTTTTTTGGACGTCATCCATAGTGACGCAATCCTACAACACTAAATCAATTATGTAAAATGTGACGAATCTAGTGTTGTATGGTCTATCGAGGATTGGTATAGCGCGGTGTGGTACGATACGAATATGACTATCGTGGTTACAGGGGGCAGTGGATATATCGGAACACTTCTTACAAAAGAACTCTTAAGCCAAAACCATACTGTAATTGTTGTTGACCGAAGCGCGCCCCGATTTACCCATAAAAAACTCTATTTTATAGCGGTCGATCTTTCTACCTCACCACTTCCATATAATATTCTTGAGCGCACTGATGCGGTTATCAATCTTGCTGGAAGTTCTATTTTTCGACGATGGAACCCGGTGGTTCAGCAAGATATCAAGGTAAGTCGAATTAATAGTACCCAATCAATCGTAGAAAGTATTGCTGCTGCAACATCTCGACCTCCGGTGTTTATCTGTGCCTCTGCTACTGGTTTTTATGGAGAAACAGAAGAGCTGGTTGATGAAAAGGGGCTTGTCGGAGAAGGTTTTCTTGCTCAGGTTGTTCATGATTGGGAGAGTACTGCTCACCAGGCAGCTCAATATGGTGTTCGTGTAGTTTCTATTCGAACTGCTCCTGTTATTGGAAAAGGGGGGATTATAGCAGCACTTACTACTGGGCACATGTTTCGAACACTTGCTCGAATTACAAAAAAGAACTTTTTTCTTCCTTGGATCCACGAAAAAGATATCGTTAAGGTATACCTTTTTGCGCTTGAGACAAGCACACTCCAAGGTGTTGTTAATGCTTGTGCGCCTAGTCCTGTACGGTACCAAACATTAATGAAACTTCTTGCTCATAAATATAAAAGCTTTATTATTGGAACAATACCTTCTTGGGTTATGAAAAAAATACTTGGAGGATTATTTGTTGAGACTACGTATAGTACCAATGTCGTACCACAACGACTACTCGATAAGGGGTTTATTTTTACTCATAGTACTATCGAATCAGCACTCGATGATTTACCATATTAGGTTATGAATCGTAAGGATTATATTACAAATAGTTGGGAAGATTACGAACTTATTGATAGTGGTAATCACCGTAAACTTGAACGGTTTGGAACAGTGCGTATTAATCGACCAGACCCTCAAGCAGTATGGCCGGTTTATAATAGTGCACTATGGCAAGATATTCATGCAGAATTTGCTGGTACTAAAAATAATAACTGGGCAATTGCAGAACATGTATCACCACTCTGGCATATAAACTACGGTGGCGCTGTTTGTAATCTTGGTTTTGGTTCTTTTAAACACATTGGTATATTTCCAGAACATCGATCACAGTGGGACAATATAAAAATATTTTGTTCAAAAAAACCAGCTGTTCGAGTGTTGAATTTGTTTGGCTATACCGGTATCGCAAGTATTGTTGCGGCAATGCATGGTGCGCAGGTTACTCATGTTGATGCATCAAAACAAACACTTGCTACTGTTCGAAAAAACGCAAAAGACTCAGGGCTCCCCGAGGATGCGCTCCAGTGCGTACTTGAGGATGCATTAAAATATGTAAAACGACTTGTTTCTCGCGGTGAGCAATACGACCTTGTTTTGATGGATCCACCGGCGTTTGGTCGTGGGCCAAAAGGTGAAGTTTGGAAAATTGAAGAAAAGCTTTTTGAACTTATCTCGCTTATTCCTCAGATTGTGTCAGACGCACCAATAGCAGTCATATTAAATGGCTATGCTGCAGGATATAGTGCTCTGAGTTTTGGTCAATTATTAGAAGCTGTTTTTGAGCATCAAGGAATTGTTACCTATGGTGATGTTGCTATTGCTCAAAGTAATTCTGATCGAGTACTTCCAACAGGAATCTATGCGCAGTGGCAGCCAAAAGAGATATAAGCTCCGTGATATACTCTAAACTTCATGCGATCAAAACATATAGATAAAAAAATAAACCCAGATTTTGAAAAAAACATTGTCGTAAGAAAGGGGATCAACGGTCTTGGCCTTTTTACTACAACTACTATTTCCAAAGGAGATTTTATTATTGAATATTTCGGAACAATGCTTACCGCTGATGAGGCAAACAACCGAGGAGGTAAATATCTTTTTGAAATTTCTTCGAAGCGAACAATCGATGGTACTGCGAGAGAAAATATTGCTCGATATATAAACCACTCTTGTCGCCCAAATTGTGAAATTGATATCAAAAAAGGGCGAGTATTGGTTTTTGCAAAACGTGCTATTAAACCAGAAGAAGAGCTTTGTTATGATTATGGTAAGGAGTATTGGAATGAATACATCAAACCAAAAGGTTGTCGTTGTGCTAAGTGTGTCGAGAAAGCTACTGTATTAGTAAAATAAAAAACCCTGCATATGCAGGTTTTTTTAAATTACCAATTATCTTTTCCTCCGTACTCTGCGTCTATTTCAGCGACACCGTTCATGAAGTGAGTACCTTCATCTATTTCCATATCTTCAGGCTTTTCTTCTTCGAGAAGGGGATCGACAATATCGTCTGGCTCAGGCACATCTACTACATCTGCAGCCATTGCACCGTCATCAACGATACTGTCATCTTGTATATCTTCCGGGTTTACTTCATTTTCGTGTACCATACTAAATATTACGAACTCATTAATTGCTATGACAATAGTTGTAACAAAATCTATTTTTCTTGGCAAGCTATTTTTTTTTAATAAAGACCAATTTCTATAAGTTTTAGTTTGCTTGATGCTGCAAAACCAACAGCAATTGCATCGAGTTCATCGTCTATTTTTTGAGATGTATCAATACCAAGTGATAAACTAACCATTTTTTGAACCTGTTGTTTTGTTGCATTGCCAGCTCCAGTAAGTGCAATTTTGACATCTTGTGGAGAGAGTTCGATTACTGGCATGGTATGCACTCCTCCAATAAGAAGTATGACACCTCGGGCTTCAGCTACTGCAATAACTGTTTTTTTGTTGACTGAGACAAATAATGTTTCAACTGCCAATACGTCAGGTTTGTATGTTGCAATAATATCGTTGATTGCTTTATAAAGGGATGCGAGTCGAACCGAAAGCGGGTCTTTTTTGTGTGTGGTAATACAGCACGAATAAACAAGTGTTTCTTTTGTATTATCTTTTTTTAGTATGGCAATACCACAGCGGTCATATCCAGGATCAATAGCAAGAATTGTTTTCATACTATAACGATTGAAGATACACCCTCCCTTTTTCTGTTAAGATCCGTCCCCGCGGGGTACGTTCAATAAATCCAAGTTGGATAAGGTATGGTTCAACAACATCTTCGATAGTACCTTCGTCTTCACCGCTTGCTGCTGCAAGATTTTTGATACCTGCTGGTCCACCTGAAAAAGTTTCAGCAAGTGTTGTAATAATAAGACGATCGCTTTGTGATAGGCCGTATTCATCAAGTCCAAGCATTGCAAATGCTTCGGTAAGGGTTTCTTGATCAATGTCTTTTTTGTGCATTTGTGCGTAATCACGAACTCTTCGAAGAAGATAGTTTGCGATACGGGGAGTTTTTCTACTTCGATTTGCAATTTCAGATTGAGCGTTTTCTGATAAAGAAATATCAAGAATTTCTGCAGACCGTTTTAGGATTTGACCAATTTCTTCTGGGGTATAAAACTCAAGACGAAACGCCCCTCCCGAAAAGCGTGATCGAAGTGGAGCAGAGAGCATGCCAAAGCGAGTTGTTGCACCTACAAGGGTAAATGGTGGAAGCTCAAGTTGTACTGTGCGAGCACTTGGTCCTTTTCCAATCATAATATCCATTTTGCCTGTTTCCATAACAGGGTAGAGTACTTCTTCAATTGTTTTATTTAAGCGATGGATTTCATCAATAAACAACATATCACCCGGTTGGAGGTTGGTAAGTATTGCAGCAAGATCGCCAACCCGTTCTATCGACGGACCAGAAGTAATACGAATCTGGGCACCAACCTCTTTTGCGATAACGTGGGCAAGAGTGGTTTTCCCAAGTCCTGGTGGTCCATAAAAAAGGACATGTTCTGGGCTATGGCCACGTTCTCGAGCTGCACCAATAAGCACACCAAGATTTTTTTTGATATGTTTTTGCCCAACATAATCGTTGAGTGTATTTGGGCGGAGCACATTATCAGAAAATTGCTCATCGCTGCCTGTTTTTGGGGTGGGGTGGGGGGTGCTTGACATATTTATTAGGGTATGCTATACTGTGTTTAGATTCGATAACAACTTATATTCTACTGCAAGAAGGCAAAAATCTCTAAGCAGTCAGCCACTGGTTCTAAGTTTCGGCGCAGGACGTTTTGGTTTCGACTGGGGCTATCCTATAATGACGCTTTACTTAGACGGACTTGTCCGTCTAAGGACTGTTTAGAGATTTTTGCTTTGTTGAATAAAAAAATACCACCAACTACTGGTGGTATTTTTTTATTCAACGGTGATATCAACGACACTTTCGAGTTCTTCAAAATCTGTTATACCTTGAAGGATCTTAATAAGACCATCTTCAACCATATCAAGAGTACCTTGTTGTTTTGCGACTGCGGTAATCTGACGCTCAGTTGGATTTTTGTCGATTATTGCTTCAATATTTGCATCCATTTGGATTGCTTCGTAGATACCGATACGACCTTTGTAGCCAGTATGGCCACAAACATCACACCCAGGTGCGCTCCATAACATTTGTATTTCTTTTGTAACCCCAAACGTTTCAATCGGTTTCTGGTATTTTTTTGCACGATCCCAGACCATGGTGATCTTTTGTTGTTCTTCCGGCGTGATTGGACGTTCGTGTTTACATGCGTGACACAAAGTTCGGACAAGTCGTTGAGCAATAGAAAGCGATAGGGCTGAAACAAGAATTTTTGGATTGACATCAAGGTCAATGAGCCGGGGGATCACCCCAGAAGCATTGTTGGTGTGAAGTGTTGAAAATACAAGGTGCCCAGTAAGCGCACTTTCAACAGCAATTTTTGCTGTTTCAGAGTCTCGGATTTCTCCAACCATGATAACGTCTGGGTCTTGTCGAAGCGCACTGCGCAATCCTTCAAGGAAGGTGTAGCCACGCTTATGGTCAACTTGTGTTTGGGTGATACCCGCAAGGTGGTACTCAATAGGGTCTTCGATGGTAATAATTTTAATTTCTGGAGAAAATATTTTTTGTAAAAAGGCGTAGAGGGTTGTTGTTTTACCACTTCCGGTTGGACCAGTGAGGAGTACCATACCATGTGGTTTTTTGATTTCACGAACAAAAATATCAAACATTGGAGCAGATATACCAAGCTGCTCGAGTTTCACTCTGATAGATTTTGGATTTAGAATACGCATCACGATTGATTCGCCGTACGCACCCGGAATCATTGAAGATCGAAAACTAATTTCGTTTTCAACACCTTCGCCAAGGAATGCACTAAACCGACCATCTTGCGGGTTTGAAGTAATAGTAAGTTTCATACCTGAAAGTAATTTGATACGAGTATTGAGTTGTTTGTAGGTATGAGCTGGTAGGGTAGTGATTACACGTAGCACACCATCAAGCCGAAACCTGAGTTCGACTGAATCTTGCATTGGCTCTATGTGCACATCTGATGCACCAATACCAATCCCTGCACCAAGAATAATTTCGAGAAGTCGCGAGAGGTGATGTGCGGTACCAGTATCGACTACGGCATTAGTAATTTCGGTTACTGCATCATCAAAACGTTTAATCTTTTTTTCAAGACCAGCTAAGACATCAAGAGAGATATCAAGTCCACCTGAGCGAGAGGTGGTAGCAAATGAGAGGTCTGCATACCGTGACCATACCTTTTCGATACTTCGACGACTTGCCATCACTAATGTCACCTGAAAGCCTTTTGCAGTAAGTGCCTCAGATGCTTTGAGCGGTCCTACTCCAAGTGGAGACCGTACTGCAAGCCATAATTTTTTACCAACAAGTTTGTAGGGGCCAACTTCCCATTCTCGTGCTTCTGTTTCGGTCAAAAGCCTAATTGCATCGTTGTCGATTGGTTGAGACGCAAGATTGATATAGCTAATACCATATCGCTCTTCGGCAAGCATACTCGCCAAATCTTCTTCTTCGGTTTCGCGAAGGTCTTTTAGTCGCTTATTTTGATCATCTTCGTCAAAACGAACCATAGTACACACAGTATACCTTATATTCAAAACTCGCGTGTTTCAATAAGGAT
>JACCDR012378076.1_pt1 | contig 25422 bp, 26 predicted proteins | sample 7446431 | NCBI WGS metagenome assembly JACCDR01 (sample SAMN15323443, study PRJNA562643) | freshwater metagenome | isolation source: river surface water | place: USA:Blue River Watershed | collected 2017-08-17 | reverse complement strand
TCTCCACATTTTGCTGCTCGGGCGCGAGCGAAGCTCGCGCCCGACCTGCTACAATACATACATGGACATATCCGCTTCGGTCTTTGCTATTTCATTTATGTTTGGCCTTATACCCGCCCTCTTCTGGTTGTGGTTTTGGCTACGTGAAGATAAGAAAAAGCCCGAACCCTACCTACTTATCGCCATCACGTTCATTGCTGGTATGGCAGTTGTACCTTTAGCTCTACCACTACAAAAGCTCGCAATCGAGCTGTATAGTGGCGCAGCCTTGGTGCTGGTATGGGTCATTATTGAAGAAGTGCTAAAGTACGCCGTCGCTGTCGCTTTGATACTCTGGAATCGTGCCGTAGATGAGCCTATCGATATGGTGATCTACATGATCACCATTGCTCTAGGCTTTTCTGCCCTTGAAAACACACTCTTTCTGCTGAGCTCTATCGGCGCTGGCGATTATGTCAATTCCGCCCTGACAGGCTCGTTTCGCTTTCTTGGCGCTACCCTGCTCCATGTACTTGCTTCTGGTACTGTTGGAGTCTTCCTTGCCTTCGCCTTTTACAAAAGCAAAACCATGCAAGTCATCTACGGTATGCTTGGGTTATTCGTGGCCATTGTATTGCACGCCCTCTTTAACTTTTTTATAATGGAAGCAAGTGGAGAAACGATTCTCGGAGTCTTTCTCTTCGTCTGGATGGGTATCATTGTACTCTTCCTCTTATTTGAAAAAATTAAACAAACAGAACGTCAGCCAACATTAGCTCATTCTTAATTATGAAAAAACCATCATTTCTCGAAAGACTCACCGGTAGTGTACCAGCCGACGAATACGATCGCGTCTTAGGTGACGATCAAGGCTATGATGAATCGACCGAGCATGACGATGGTTATGGCGACGAGCAAGAAGATGCTTGGCAAGACGATAATATTACCGAACACAATCCTCAAGAGGGCGAATTGCCAGTTGATATGTACCAGACTCACGACGCTATCATTATCCGCGCCTTGGTGGCTGGTGTAAGCCCTAATGACCTTGATATCGCTATTACCCGAGATATGGTCACTATTCGTGGCCAACGCCAAGAATACCAAGAAGCATCTGACGACAACTACTATCACCGTGAGTTATTCTGGGGCTCTTTCTCTCGAACTCTCCTACTACCAGAAGAAGTTATTATTGACGAGGCTGATGCCGAAGAGAAACACGGCCTTCTTGAAATCCGTCTACCAAAGCTAGATAAAAACCGCAGTACCCAGCTCAAGGTCAAATCACAAGTCCACGCCAAAGCCTAGTGATCAATAAAACAATCAAAACAGGTGTCTGTAAGACACCTGTTTTGATTGTTGCTGATAATTATTTAGTACGATATATCGTACTAAATACACAAAAAAGTTAAGGACGGTTCCGAATGGAACCGTCCTTTCCCTAAGCATCCAGTCACGAGGCTTTCTCTGGCCACTTGGCTGTGTAACTCGCAAATTCGTCAAAGATGTGCCTGACAGTCTCCGTCGTCTCCTTTTCGGTACTATAGGCATAGTGCGTGATGTAGATGAGACCTACTTCACTATTCACATCACGATCGCACTGCACCAAGAAGTACCTACGTTCTTTCATCCATCTTTGCACACGCTGTCGCAAGGTGGAGAAAGGAACTACCTGCAACATCGCCGTCTCGATCACCTCATCAATTGTCACCACCGGTACAAACGGGTTATTGCTTCCGTCCATCTCACTTTCTCCTTTGCTTTGGGTACATTACCCTATTATTTGAACAATTCCAAGCTTCGTCTTTTCTATAAACGAAAATCCGCCTCGGAGAGCGGATTTCGATGTTACCAATAGATACTCAAAAACTACTCTCCAGTGCGGATACTGTTTGAGCAGGATGAGGAGAAACTACTCCAAGTGGTGATGTGATGGGTGAGCTTCATTGTGGTTTTATAATACGCCTTTGGATAAATTTTGTCTAGACCAACAATCTTAATCAAGAAAGATTTTTTTGTAATTGTATTTAAGTAATTGTTCTTCAATATTTATATATGACTTACCGCAAAGTACTCCACCTGCAATAAACTTTTCCTGAGTAACATCTGCCAAAACCCAAATTGGAGGAACGAACTTGGCCTTCTCTTCATTGGATGAAAATTCAACATCTACGACCACAAGACCACTGAGCCCGTCTTGAAAAACATCAATCTCGTACTCGGTTTCATCTTCACGATAGTAGTAACGAAGCTTACGAACACGTTTGCCCGGCAAAGTAGAAAGATCAGCAAATTCTTCCAGAGTGAGCGGAATGGTATTTTCGATTTGATGTGACGAATCCGTTCCAACCGCCGGCACTTTCTTGGTAATCTCATATTTATCTCCCGATTTGCGAATACGCAAAATAGCATGGTCAGCGTTCGCTGGTATATAGATATCAAGAATTTCTTTGACTGGACTATCCAACAATCCAACTGGTAAATCTTTTGCTAAATATGTAAGTTCAAATTCTTCTTGCATAAAATTAGTGGTTATTAGGATTAAATACTTTTAGAAACTCTCGAAAATCAAAGCTTTTACACTAATTCGATAATAATTATTAGGGATTTCTGGCATAGAAGAAATTATTTATAATAATCTGCATATAATAACAGAGCGGGGATGATAGATAAACCGAAGCATCTGATATAGAAAATGCCCCTTTGGGGGCGGGCTCGACCCAGAATCGCGGCTATTTATTGCACTTCGTTCATAAATAGTCTCGCGTTCTTGGTCGACTCCTCCTCGTTTTATTCGCAAGAAGCTCATAAAACATCGTCCGGAGCTTCGAGCCCGCACGTAAAGCGCGCAGGCGCTTTACTCCCCAAGCACACATACACAAAAGCGCCTATATGGGCGGGCTCGGTCACTCTCATGGCTATATTGTTTCGCTATGCTCACAATCTAGCTCATTCGATCGACCCCCACTCGCGTCGACCCAGAGGGTCCCCGACGCTCGGTTCGAGCCCGCCCCCGAGCTACAAATAGCAGCGGCCCAAACACTTTCGTGTTTGGGCCGGCTATTTGTGCTTGGGGGCGGGCTCGAACCGCCGACCCCTTCCTCTTCAGGGAAATGCTCTACCAACTGAGCTACCCAAGCAGTCGGCCTATTGTACCTGTTTTACGATATTTTTCAACTAACTTATTGACCTCGATAAATATCCAAAACCTCCCGCAAATTGTCTTCTGTCTGTTGTAGAGATTCCTTGTCATTATCTAATGTCGCGGATGTCCCACCTACAAAACTTGATACCAAAAAATAAACAATTACTGGCAAAACCAGCAGGACTAAAATCCAAGCAATACGAAAGAAAAAGCCAATCTTTATATAATTTTCCATTTTTTTGACCCGCTCATTTGTATCGGCAATAATTAGTTTATTCTCTTCAAGCAAAGCCCTGAGGGATGAGTACTGATTTTGTTCTTCTGGTGTCATATGCCTTCAGTATATCAGAAAATGTGATAGGATTTGCCTACTGCCCCCGTAGTTCAATGGATAGAACAATCCCGTCCTAAGGGATTGATTTCGGTTCGATTCCGGACAGGGGCACACAAAAATCTCAGTGAGCCCATAAAACAAAAACCGCCAAATTGGCGGTTTTTGTTTTTGTCTTAAACACTAAGCAATTCTTTGATCTTGTCTTCATCAAAACCCACGATCACATCATCACCAATGCGGATGACTGGTACACCCATCTGCCCTGTCATATCAACCATCTCCTTTCTCTTTTCGAGATCACTAGCCACATCGTGCTCAGTAAAAGCGACATTGTTCTCAGCAAAGAAATCCTTCGCCATGTGACAATAATGACAAACAGGGGTGCTATAAATAGTTACTGATTTATCCATATAATTTTATTATCTTAAATAAGTGGAAATAGTATATCACCTTATCGCCAAAAAATATACCATGGGGGGGTATCTGGAGGAGATGGAGGTAACGGCTCTATGGTACTAGGCTCGGTTTCGGGATCGAGAATAATTACTACCTGCTCATCTGGTTGGGCGACGTCAAAATTGCGCCGCATCTCAGCTTCTATTCCCCGCTCGCTTTTGAGATAATTGACCTGTTCTTCCACTTCATTTTTACGTTCCGCCAGCCCTTCCAAAGCTTTTTCAGCTTCTATTCTTCGTGCGGCCATCTCCTTTTCGATCGTGTATCTATCGTAAACAGAAAAAGCTAGCAAAACACAAACTACAAAAAGAATACCAACGAGCCACCAAGACCGTAGCACAGACCGCCAACTATTTTTTTGGTAAAACTCAAGCATATGCTAATATTGTAACATTATGAGTCCCGTTAGAAATACTGGACACATTGAATACATCGTCGATTGTTATTAGATCTTAAACATGAATTTTAGTTTTATCCACTAAAATTATTTCTAACAGGATGAGTTTCCTCTTTCACAAAAATACCAAAGCCACCATCAAATGGATTTGGGTAGTTATCGCGGTTTTGATCATCATTAGTATGATCGCTGCCTTTTTTGCTGGTATCTAATCAAGCTGGCCGTTAGTTTGTAAGTGAAGCCAAGATTCACGCAAAGCCAGAGTAAATTCTTCTGGCCGTTTTGCTATAGCTTCTGTCAGTTCGTTTTTGTCATACCACAGCACTTCAGCTACTTCTTCCGGAGAGAAATTTATAGCTTCGTTGTCCGGAACGACCACACTGTAAAAGCCCACATAAAATTCTGCAAAGAGAACGGGTTCGCAAATTTTCTGCAAATCGGCAGTAGTAAGACCAAGCTCTTCGGCCAATTCTCGCTTAGCTGCCAGTTCGTATGATTCACCTTCGTCAACATGCCCTGTAGCTGAGACCTCAAGCAGTAAGGGTTTGGAGACAGACTGACTGCGACGATGCACTAGGACTTGCCCTGATTGGTTAAAAACAAACACCCGCACCACGCGTCTTATGAGACCCTTTTCGATAGCAATGGGTATATACTCAGCTCCCAACTCTTGATCGTTCTCATCTACCACTACACACTTTTTAAACAGTTTCCTAACAAAGGTAAAGTGAATTATTTTGACCTCAGTATCTTTGTTTACCCTATCGCCGTAATACTGGCGATAAGTCGCGTACATTTCTTCCTCTGATACAAAGCGTTCGTGCCCGACCCAATCAGCGTCTGTTAGCGAGCCAAGTGTCTTGGTATAGACTTGCGTGAGGTGTGCGATACCAAATTGAGCCCCTGTTTCTTTATCAAAAAATGTCACTTCGTCCCCTACAGTTAAATCTTTGTCGTCAAAGAGTCGCCAAGTGGAAGTTTTCTCACCAGCGATTATTTGCTCTGCTAGATGTGATTTAAATTTTAGAGTTTTCATATTCAAACTGAGGTTTTAAATATAAATCAGAGTTATCTTGAGATGGATGCGAGGCGGATGGCCGAAAATATCGGGAGGCGTACTTGATTGTACGTTGACCGATATTTTCGGCCATCCAACAAAGCAGACGCTCAAGATTAGTCTGATTTCACCATCTTCATAAATACATCTTGCGGTATATTAACCCTATTCTTCCCCAACTCCAAAGCCTTCTTCTTACCTTTCTTTTGTTTCTCTAGAAGCTTCATTTTTCGGGTAATGTCGCCACCATAGAGATAACCCGTCACATCTTTGCGAAAGGCCGAAAGTGAACGTGAGGCGATAATCTTACCTCGGACCTTGGCTTGCAGTTTGGTCACAAACTGTTGACGCGGCATATTGTCATAAAGTTTATCAACTACCGCCCGCGCATCAAACTCAGCTCGCCTCTCCCCTACGACACGTGAAAAGGCAGTGATAAGCTCTTCAGCCACCAGCACATCAAGCCGCACAACATTGGCCGGTCGCATTTCTGCGATTTCATAAGATAGTGATGCGTAACCACTACTGGCATTTTTTAGTTTATCAAAAAAGTTCCGCATCAATTCACGCAATGGCATTTCGATTGTGAGCAAATTGCGACCGTCCTTCAATACTTCTGTCTCCAATATGCCACCCTCATGATCGAACAAGAGCGTCATAATATTTCCAAGATTTTCAACTGGCGTGATGATTTGCCCTAGTAACCACGGCTCGCGCACTGAGACTTTTTCTCCATGATCGGGGAATCGTGAAGCGGCGTAGATTGATTCGATATGTCCGTCTTCAAAGGTGATCTCATAAGCAATGGAAGGAGCTGTGATGATTATCTCGATATCAAATTCGCGACGCAAACGCTCAGTCACAATCTCAAGGTGAAGCATACCGAGAAAACCACAACGGAAACCGCGACCAAGTACTCCCGAAGACTCTTCTTCATAAGATAGAGATGAATCTGAAAGCTTCAAGCGATCTAGGGCTTGGCGCAAAATCGTAAAATCATCCTGACTGTCAGGAAAAATCGAAGCCCACACCACCGGTCGTGCCTCTTGATAGCCAGCTAGAGCCGGTACCTGATTTTTCTCTAAAACCAAAGTATCACCAACAGACGCAATCCCCGGCTCTTTTATACCAGTGACAATATAACCAATCTCACCTTCACCCAACGCTGCGACCGGCACTTCGCTTGGTGTTACCATCCCCACTTCTTGCGCCACGAAAGTCTTGCCACTAGCTACAAAACGTAGTTGGTCACCCTTTTTGACACTACCATCAAATACGCGCATAAAAACAATCACGCCACGGTGGTTGGAATATTGAAAATCAAAAATCAATCCGCGATAGGCCTCAATTTCACTTGGCTTTGGTGGTGGTATTTTTTCACAAATAGCCGCCAAAAGCTCTGGTACACCAGCGCCGGTTTTACCTGACACCAAAAGGATTTCACTTCGTTCACAACCAAGAAGCTCCATTACAGACAGAGCTACTTCTTCTGGTCGCGAATGGTGCATATCGGTCTTGGTCAATACTGGTATCACGGTAAGTCCCTGCTCACGCGCCATAGACAAAGTCGTCAGCGTCTGCGCCTGAATCCCCTGTGTACTGTCAATCAGAAGGAGTACACCCTCGACAGCTTTAAGAGCTCTTGAGACTTCATAAGAAAAATCGATATGCCCCGGGGTGTCAATGAGATTGAGCTGGTACTCCATACCTTTATGGAGGTACTTCATGCGCACCGGCTGCATCTTGATGGTGATGCCACGTTCCCGCTCCAGTTCCATTGAATCAAGGACCTGCTCTTTCATTTTGCGCTGCTCGACCGTTTTGGTGTGTTCTAGCATCCGGTCAGCCAAAGTCGACTTACCGTGGTCTATGTGGGCAATAATACTAAAATTTCTAATTGGAATCGTCATAATTGACTTACAATACCCTGCTTAGCGGAAAATTTCCAGTCTAAGAAACTTAGAGGATATCTGGCTCTGGTGCCACCACGTCGGTAGTAAAAACTTTTTTCTTGAAAGACTTGGTAATCTCTCTTAATTCGTGTGATCCAAGAGCGGCATAAGTGACTATGATGGCTATAATACCTAGCACACCAGCAGCTAGACCTTGAATAAAAATACCCAAAAATGTCTCTTGATTTACTCCTTCGACAATAAAAACCAAAGTGAGATAGGCCAAAGAGCCACCAGCCACCGCCGCCACTACAGATTGGTAAGCAGCAGACCAGAGTGTCGCCAATTTGAAGCCAAAATACTTTTTAAACAAATACAAAATCAAAAACATTTCAATTATCACTCCACAAACAAAGCCAAGAGGCAACATCAAGACCGCTGCTCCATCTACGTCCTCCAATCTAAGCCAAGAAGAGATCTCGGTGGCAAAAGCCGGCGAACTAACAAACAGTCTAGTAAGCAAAACCGCCAAGACGACACCAACAAAAGAACCGATGGCTGTCACAATCAGTGGTACACGGGTCAAACCGCCGGCATAAAAAGCTCTTACCAAAAGCAGAATAATCGCTTGCCCAGCCAAAGACACTACAAAAATCGCCAACACCGCGGCGGTCAGTCTCGTATCTTCCCAATTGAACGAACCACTACCGAGAAGCACACGCACAATTTGGGCACGCAATACGATAACTAAAGCAATTATCGGTAAAGACCAAAAAATAATATGCCGCATAGCAGTCGAGACATAAGATAGAAATTTCGCTTTTTCTTCTTTGGCTAAAAGTTCAGCCAAGACCGGGAAAGCCGCTACCGAATAACTCATCCCGACTATCGCCAAAGGGACAGACTGTAAGTTAAAACCAAATTGCAAAACTGAGACCGAACCAACTGCCATTGCACTTGCGATACTGACAAAAGCCAAAAGTTGTAATTGCCCTAAAGATAAAGTGAAGGCTCTTGGCACTGCTACTTTGGCGATATTGCCAAGTAAAGACCAATCAAACTTGAAGGTAGTACCAAAGGCCAGATCAGTTTGTCGAACCAGCGGCCATTGTACTAGCATGTGTCCAAGTGCGCCCACTACTACACCAAGCGCCAAGCCAGCGATACCAAACCAAGAAAAAAACAACGTCGCGCCGATAATAATCCCGATGTTGTAAAGGAGTGGCGACAAAGCATAGAGGACAAAACGATGATGAATTTGTGTCACTACACCAAAGAGGCTAGAAATACCAAGCAATAATGGCTGAAGAAGCAAGATACGCAATAGAAGCACAATTTCTGCATTGGCTTCAGGTGAAAAGCCCCCAAATAAAACCGGCACTATATAAGGTGCCGCTATCAGGGTAAATAAAGACACCACACTATAAAACACCAAAAATAGGGTGAACATTTGTGCCAATACCGCTTTCCCCGCTTCGTCACTAACTAACTTGGCTCGACTAACAAAAGGCAAAAGTACATATACCGACAAGACTGAAGCAAACAGTACATACAGCAAATCAGGAATACGAAAGGCCGTGTAATAAACATCAAGCTCTGATCCTGCACCAAATTGATGCGCCAACAATCTATCTCGCACCAAAGCCAAAATCTGCGAAGCTAAGGCAAACAAAGCCAAGACGTACGCGGCCTGATGTAGACCGCGTACTTCTCGATAGATTAGGCCAAGGACTCTGGTCACCATAGAAGATTATTCTTCGGTCACTTCTTTGGTTGAACTACTTTGTTTATCAATAGCGTTTACAGGTGTAAGCAGATCCGTTTCGGGAACTTCCTCAGTCGTAGTTACCTCTTCTTCGGTCTTTACACCATCAGGTTCAGATATTGGAGCATTGTTATTGTTAGCATTTCCAGTTTGCAACATCTCTGGAGTGACTTCACCTCTTTCGATCTGACCAATCACTCCATCGAGTCCAGCATTATCTGGATTCATATCTCGAACGGTACGCAATTCACGCAAAGCATCTTCTTTGCGACCAAGAGTGAAATACTCCACCGCCAACATATAACGAGCATTGGCATACTGCGGATTAAGTTGGATTGCTGCACTAAATGCACTTATCGCTTCTTCGTGTTTTTTAGCAGCCCCTAAGAGAGCTCCAAGTTGGTAATAACGACCTGGGTTGTTTGGCTCAAGCGACAGCAGGGCTCTGGTGGTATTAATCGCCTTCTCGACATCACCACTGGCGATATCCAACTGAGTCAAAACTATCAAGGCATCGGTGTAATTACTCTTTAGCAAAAGTGCTTGATCAATTTCTTTACGAGCTTCTTCAATATTGTTGGCTCGTCCAGCCAAAATTGCTCTTTGTAAAGCGTAATAAGGATTTGATGGATCAAGCTCAGCTGCTTTCTTGTAAGACTCAAGTGCTCTGGCAGCAGCTCCTTCCACATTCACTCCAGCCAACATCGAGTAAATATCACCCTGCACTCTATGATTGCGTGCATCGTTTGGTCGTAAGCGCACCGCTTCATTAGAGGCTTCAAGCGCTGCACGTGTGGCCTGTTCAAATTGCTGTTGTTCAGTAGCCCCCGGTGAAGTCACAGCGACTAACTGATTCATTAAGCCCAACTGGTAAGTAGCCAAGTCTCTGGCGTATAGGTCTGATTGGTAAAATTGGAAGGCTTTGACGACACCAGCCGTTAATCCATTGATATCAGTGGCTTTCCCTACTGTCGATACATATGTGTAAGCTGCCATATATTGACGTACCGTTTGGTAGCCAACCAAGATAGAGGCAATAATTACTACCATGACGACCGCAATCAAGACAAAGCCAGTACGGGCTGAAGTCAACAAGTTTACAGTTGGATATTGCTTTGGTACAAGCATTTGATGAGCTACCACGAGCAGACCAGTACTCATAGCGCCCAAGAGTAGGATAGCTGCCCCCGGCACATAAAAGACAGACATGCCCCACACAAACAAACCAGAGACAAATGATATTGTAGCAATGAAATACCAAAAGGCATCATCAACTTTGGGTCGTAAAAGCGTTTGTGCACCAGTCCAAATAAATAGCCCTAAGAATATCAACCAAGTCAAAACTCCCAATAAGCCAGCCGTTACAAACCAAGTCGGAATATAGCCATTCCCTGCTCCAAAACTGGTGTTCCAGAAAATAGTTTCATTGATGGCTCTATCTTTGTGTGCCAACCAAACTTCTTGGAAATGATTTGGACCAGCACCTGTAAGAGCATTATCTTTATAAACTTCACGCAAAAGATCCAAAGTAGCTGTAGCTGATGGACGCACCTCAATGTAAGAAATACCAGTAGCACGAGAGACTGCCCCACCCAAAGTACTGCCCCCCACCAAAAATACTGTCGATACTACAAAGACCGTTGTAATGACTAGTGTGGAGATTAAAGACGGTGCCGGCATTGTCACACGCTTTGTTTGATCGCCAAAGCGGCCACGTGTGAGGGTGTACATGAGTAGGAGCAAGCTGAAGATAGAGAGAATTCCCCATACTCCATAAAAACTAATGACCGATAGCAAGAGCAAAGCTAGTAGCACCATAGTCGATAGTACGATGGTGGCGGCTTTGGGTAGGTGGAGTTGGACCAAAGCAATCATGGCAATCAAAACTGTCATGACCATGTACAAAGCGAGGTCATTGAAACTACCAACAAAAGTCGCTGACGTACTATTAAGAAAACCAAGAGCCAACCAAGGAGCATCGATAAACAAACGTAGAACGTGGAAAATAGACAGAAATACCGCCGAACCAAGGAGCATCAGATACAAATAGACAACACTCTTGCCAGAAGATTTGAGCAAATACATCGCCGTCATCAGCACAGCCATTATCAGCAAAAAGCCGACAGTATGAATCTCCAATACGTCACCTAAGAAAGCCGCTTTTAGCTGTGGTGACAACAAAGCTGATACTGCCGCCGCCAATACTATTGCCCACCAAGACAAAACCAGAGGCGAAACTCGTAAGACTACTACACCATTTCGCAAAGTAGCTAGACTGGCGATAATAACTACCACCACCAAACCAAGCAAGACATAAAAACTCTTTACTCCACCCAAAAAACTAGCCGTACCGGGAATAAAAAATAGTGGCAAAATGCCCATCATCACAAACAAAATTGTTTGGGCTACTTTAAGAAGTCCCGTGCCGATTTTGTCTGGAGAATTTTCAACTTTTGGACTAAATGTTGCTTGCTCTACTGGCTGTTCCATATGATTACAATAAAAACCCCTCTAACTGATATGGCTACAGTTTAACATATAAAACGCCCCGACAACGAAGTTGTCGTGGCGTTTTATGCACATAAGCCGAATTCTGTCAGAGGATGATCATATACCTAGGTGGTCTGTTGCCAAGCCACTCATGCGGCTCTTCCCGCCCTAGTAAATAAGGCTGGACGCGGCCTTGCACGCTAGTAAGGATTTAGCCGTTTCACCCTATTTCTTTCGAAATAGACTATCCCCTAAGGGATCTCCTTGCTTTCGCTTGAAGCGTCTCTGCTCGCACCTCTCACGTCACCGTGGACGGGCGTTACCCGCTACCGTACTCCACCTCTAAAGGTGGGCGTGTTCGGACTTTCCTCCCCTATCTTTTCAAATAGAGGCGATCATCGTGCTTTTGCATTATACAATAATTTATGAAGAAAATCTAGATGTGTCTTTTAGGTCTACTTGATCCCCTACCAGCACATTATTATCAGCTGCAAAACCAGCTACTGTCTCAATGACATAACGTGCTGATTCATTTGGCGAAAAGGATTTGGGATAAGTACTTGGATCGACATTATGTTCAATATGGACAATGACACCATCAGCATCAACCCAAATTATATCAATTGGGTAGTTCATATCCTTCATCCAAAACGACCACTTATTATCAGTTGGAAAAGCAAAAACCTTAGCAATATCAGTCGGGAGAACTGTGGTGTTGGATAAACCCAAAGTTCTTTCACTATCATCATCGGCAATCGAAGCCCACAGCGGTACATTGTCAATTTCAATTTGGTAGAGCGGCTCATAATACTCTCGTGTGGTACTCGCTACCAAAGAAGGAGATGCTTCCGTCATAGGAGTGAGCTGAGCAATGAGTGCCATAATGGCAGTGAGAATAGCCGACATAATTTACAAGACAAAATTACTATAAACAAAGTAAGTCAAAAGAGAGACCATTCCCCCAAGTACTGTACCCCAAGCCATATCCACCAGCGTCACAGACAAAGGCCAATCGCGTAGTGTAGCTAGATTGGTTAGATCGTAAGTCGCATAAGTAAAGAACCCAAACAATGCTCCTAGAAGCAAAGCTGTCACCCAAGAATTGTCAGTAACCGCCGGATAAATAGCAAAGAAAGTTAAACCCACTAAGAAAACTAAATAAAAAATGATAGCCACCGGCCAGTTGACCTCGCCCATGATGTATCCCAATCGGCTAATGTAAAAATTCTTAGCAATAAGACCTAGCCACAACATATCAATGGCGAAGAATAAAGGAACACTGATAACGTAGAGTGTAAAAAAGGTTTGAAGTGACATATAACTAATTATAACAGACAACGGGCGGGGAGCTAAAGCTCCCCGCCCGTTGTTATCACATCTAATCTTTATTTACTTTTAATCGAATCAAGCATCGCCGCCATATTGGCAGTATCTCGATTAGTGCCCGCATCAATAATAATCGTATTGCCATGCGTAGCCGCACTCGTGATGGTATCAAGACGGTTGGTGTCTGATAGAAACGAGATAGCTTGCTCTGAAGTCAGACCAGCGAGCTTCATCGTCTTCATCGCTTCCTCGAGACCACGAGCGACTGCCTCGCGCATTTGCGCCATACCTTCTCCTTGGAGTTTCTTACTTTCCGCCTCAGCCTGCGCTGCTCCGACCAGTTTGATTCTTTGTGCCTCAGCTTCATTACGAGCAGCTTCCATGAGGCGCTTACTAGCAATCACCTGATTAAAGGCGTCACGCACTTCAGGACTTGGTTGTGGCTCATCGACCAAGACGTTTTCAATAATATAACCAAACCGCGCAAACTGTTCAGACAAAGCGACTTGTACTTGCTGCTCGACATTATCACGATTGGCGTAGAGGTCGGTCATCTCCATCCCCGAAGCAGTCTGTCGTACATTATTAAGAACATAAGACGTAATCTGCTTTTCTGGCGCCTCAAGTTCATAGTGTGCCTTCACCGCGCCGAGACTATCATCACTGGCACGATACTGCACTTTGACCGGCAAAGTCATAAAAGCATTATCACTCGTCTTTACCGAAACATCGGCATGTATTTCTTGTATTTGTAAGTTCACTCTAGCGACCACACTAGTGATAGGCCACGGTGCTTTGAGATGAAGCCCAGGGAAAACTGCTGCTTTGTGGGGACGGCCAAAGGTCTCCAAAATAGCAGCCGTCTTGCCTCGTACTATATAAAGCATCGAAGGAGCCAGAAGCAACAACGCAAAAAATATAATCCAACCAAACATATAAATTTATTTTCAATGTTTTAATAATACTTAATTATAGCAAATGCGGGAGGAAAAGAATTGAGGCCCGCGCTGTCATGCGCGAGCCTCTTCGATAAGTCGCCTCATTGTAGAGTAGCCTGAGCGGATGAGCTCACGAGACTGCTCCCTTGAGACAAAGATCGGATGATGGGGTTGTGGTAGCCAAACTATACAAACTCTCCTTCCCTCTACCTCACTCGGAATCGTCACCAATTTTGCTTCTGCCATGAAACGCAAGTGCCTCGTCCTTATCATATTCTGCATTTGCTTACCAGCCTTGGCAAAGCCGGTGCGGTACAACATCATCTCAGGCCAAGAGGCGAGCATTGGCCTCGACTCGAAGTGCTGAGCAGCAAAGACAAGGATATCTGTTACCTCAGGGTGTAGCCGGATCAATTCTTGTACTGGTAACTGCAAATTGCTGGCATAACCATCTGTAACCGGTCTGCCTCGAAAAACTGTCGGACGAGCAAAACCAGTTACAGCCGTGGCGATACTAGCCAACTCCCACAATTCGTGAGCAGTCTTTGGCAATGCAGTCCAAGCTTCACCAGTTTGCGGGTCAGCCAAGACCGCGTACAATCGACTCGGGTGCTGTATCGCTTTGTGAGCATCGATAGGTCGCCCAGTAATACCCCGACGAAAGACATTATCGACGTAGTCAATATCAAAAGGGTAACCACCAACAAAGCGCCGACGCAGATCAAACATACGTTTGTCTGTCATATCTTCGGCGAACACACGGACATCAGTGGCTTTCCCACCACCTTGATAGTAAGCCCGTGTCGCAAAACCACTCGACACACCGATGCCTGCAACAGTATCCTTCAACCGAGAACGCTGCTCCCGAAGATAAATCTGTGAACCAGCCAAGAACGAATTCCGGACACCACCAGCACAATATACACCACCCAACTTTCTACCACCATCAAAGAACGCTCTCAGTACGTCTTGATCACCAGTCACATGACCTAGCTGCATTTTTTACATCCCCTTTCTTTAGTCTGCCAAGATTATGATTAAAACAACCAAAAAATGCAAACTTGATAATATTTATTGCAACGCTTCGTCAAGATACTTTTTGGTTTCTTTTTCATTCAAACCTTGTCCAATAAACACAATTTTCTGTTCGACTTTACTACTATCCTCCCAACGTCCATAGGGATCGATATTTATTATATTTCCAGCTTGCGACCACAACATCGCGGTTTGTGGAGCGCTGTCTATCCAAGCAAATCCTTTTGATCGCAAAATGTTTTTTAGTTTACCGCTTTCAAGCAAGTCATAAAGCTTCTTGGCTTGAAATGGTTTTTTCGATGTGTAGACAAAACTGCTAATGCCATATTCTTCGGTCTCAGGCACATGCTCACCACGCAATTCTTTAAGCCAACCAGCATTTTGCATCGCCACTTCTAGTGAGAATAGCCCCGTATCAATAATTTCTGATAAGTCTACCTCGCCATTTTTTATATCGATAATTTTGGCCCGCGGATTTAGCTTCGTGACCAGTCCTTTTACTGCCAAAAGTTGAGGCTCAGTAGCCAAATCTGTCTTTGACAGCAATATCACATCTGCAAATTCGATCTGATCGGTAAGAAGGTGTACGATAGTTCTTTCGTCCTGATCACCAACTCCCATCTGGCGATCAGTTAGCTTCTCAGCCGATTGCCACATATCCATAAATTGCGAAGCATCTACAACTGTCACCATGGTGTCCAACCTCGCACTATCCATCAAAACTCTTCCGTCACTTTGCTCAAAGGTGAAAGTCTCGGCGACAGGCAGTGGCTCTGAAATACCGCTTGATTCGATAACTATCGCATCAAACATATCCGCTTGTGCCAATTTCTCAATTTCAATCAGTAAATCTTCACGCAAAGTGCAGCAGATACAGCCATTACTCATTGCAACCAATCTCTCTTCCTTTTTATCAAAATGGACATCGCTATTTTTGACCAGTTCTTCATCAATATTCACCTCACTCATATCATTTACAATGACAGCCAATCTTTTACCGTGACGATTGCGCAAAATATGATTGAGCACAGTGGTTTTGCCTGCTCCCAAAAAACCAGATAAGACAGTGACTGGGATAGGGCGCTTAGTCATTGTGTTCGGCATCATGATCGAGGTCTTCGTGTTCGACATGCTCATCATGCTCTCCATGATGTTCTTCACCATGCACATGTTCGTCACTGATGACATATGCCACCAAAGACATCAGTGCCAGACCCAACATCAATACCAAAATGTGAGCCAGAAAACCCTTTCTATCAGAATGGTGATGCGGCTTAGGTAATAGATCGTGAAGCACTACATGCAAGAAGAAACCAGCCGAAACCGCCAACAACAATACTTCTAGCTCATGTTCTGCCAAGGCGTAATAGCTGAGAGCAATACCAATAAAAATAGTCCCCGAGACTAGAAAATTTATAGCCAAGGCTTTTTTGGTACTAAAGCCCGCTTGGCGCAAAACAAAGAATTCAGAAATCTCTTGTAACACCTCATGAATCAGTATCGACACCGTGACCGCTACCCCCAAAGCGGGCGACACAAAAAACGCCGGTACCAACATAATACCGTCTGCTACATTATGGACAGCATCCCCCACAATCAGCTTGCGAGCACTTTTCTTCGCCACCGGACCATGCCCGTGTTCACACTCACCATCATGATGTTGATGTGTCTCTGGGATAAGAAGCTCCAATCCCCACGCCGCTAAATAACCAAAAGCAATAAACAAAACGGCCAACAAAGCTGTATCAGCTAGTTCAAAAACTTCCAAAGCTAAAGCTCCACTCGTGACCAAAAACACCCCCGCTGAAAACGAGACCAGAAACGACAACCTGTCTTCTAAAAATTTAGCCGCGATTTTATGAGTAAATAAAACTCCAGATAGTGAAGCCAGCATTACCAGCAAACCAGCACCAATGATATGTAATTCCATAATAATGGTAATTTATCATTTCACAGCTCTAAATGCAAATGGTTTGCATTTATATTAACACTCGTCTATAATGCAAATGATTTGCATATGAAAATTGGTTTTGTGGGTAAAGGCGGCAGTGGGAAAAGTGCTATGACATGGCTATTTGCTGAGTATTTTGCTGAAGCTGGGTTAAATGTCTATCTGATAGATGCAGACCACAACATGGACACAGCAGCTACTTTTGGTGTCGATATAAATGATACGACCCCTACTTTCCATCGCCACCACTCACACCTCAAGGCTTTGTTAAAACTGAGTGACAGTGACCCATGGCGAAGTTTATTAGAGGATAGTACCTACCCTAACCCTATTACTCTACAAAACTCAGACTTTTCTAACCTCTGGCAGACGACCAATAAAAGCGGTATCAACTTGGCTGCTGTCGGACTTGGCGCGACCGACATCATCAATAGTGGTAAATGTGCCCATGGACATAGCGCACCACTAAAATGGCTTTTGCCTGCCTTAGTCACTCAAAGTGATGAGGTGATTCTCGTAGACGGTGTTGCTGGAGTCAACATGATGAACTATGGATTATTTTCTGGCTTAGATTGTCTAGTGATAGTCGCTGAACACCACCAGAATAGCGAACGAGTCGCTGAACAAATTATTGAATTAGCGAAAAAGACCAAATTACCATTTATCTGTCTCGGCAATCGCAGTCAACCTCAATTATCCCACACTACCCTACTGACCATTGATGGAGACGAGGCTATAAACAATTTTGATTACTCAAAGATTAGCCCTGATAACAAAAACAAACTGAGTCAAGTTGCCAAAAATTTTAAGCAGCGTGATCTTAAAGAAATTATGGAAAGTCTGCTAGCTACAACCAACTAAATTGTTTTTGCCTCGTACTGGCTGTTCGAAAAGCCAGTACGAGGCGGGCGCAAAGACAAAGCGAGGCCGCCAATTCGTTCTTAACCAATGAGGTACTCTTCACATGTGTGGATCTTGCTCCCCACTCCAGCTCAGCGCTTCGCGAGATCGTTTTCTCTCGAGCGTTTCCACCCTCAGCCACCTGCCACCTGAATTGGCCGCCGACATCTATGATGCGGTGACCGACAAGGCGGCCGGCAGCCACTTGGGCGAGGCCAGTTTCTTGGCCGTCATCACAGTGGCCGTCGACCACTATCTCGGCGGCGAACGCAGCCTCAATCATGGGTTTGATCTCGGCTTCCTCATGCCGTTGTCAGCTCATGATACGAGGCTGGATACCCGTGGGGTTCCTTCAGCTCGCTACGAGACTGGCGAAATGAAGATTCTCCTCGAGTCACTGCGGCGGGTTTGGATGTCCGATACGGTGCGCAACGCTGTCACGTTGGCGCTCGCACTGCATGGGCTCGCAATCCCGACCTTCGCATGCTCGGGTATCGCCATCGTCTCGGCGGAGAACTATGCGTCCACTCTCGACTGGTTCCGTCAGTCGGGCTGGCAGATGCGCCGGGCTGAAGTCGACCAAGGCGACCGCACTTTCGGACCAAATGATGGCTTCCCAAGCATCGAGACGCTGCCCGAGACCATCGATCTGTCACCGGCACAAGTCGAGGCCATTTTGCAGGCTTGGCGCATCACCCATACGATGCAGGGTCAACAGATCAACCTCGGCGGCATTGGGTACTTCTTCACGAAGGCTGGTCGGCACGGACCAGTCGGCATCCCCGCCTGATGGAGTAAGACTTTGGCCGGCACCTTTGGTGCCGGCCTTTTACTTACAAAATTACTATCGTTAATGTTATAATCAATTCATATGTGCGCAGCTTGCGGACTACCAACCACCCACGTCAATACAATCCAAACCATCTCTGCAGCCTTAATGATAAGCAGTGGGATTTTGAGTATTTTATGGGTTTACGCTATTGTGGCAACCAATTTATTAAAGAGAAGGGTTAGACGTCTAATTGACAAACTCACCGAATATTTATACCCTCATACCAATAAATATGCGTCTCACCAAACACCGCCAAGAAATTCTTGATGTATTAAAAAAGCACCACGGCACCATGACTGCCGGGGATATTCACTATTCCCTACCCCATATCAACCTCGTGACCATCTATCGTAATCTCGAATCTTTTGCCGAAGCCGGAGTTATTAAAAAACTTTACCTAGCCGACGGAGAGGCTCGTTTTGAATACCAAGAGCACCCACACTATCACGCCGTCTGTGATTCGTGTCATAAAGTCATTCACTTTGAAGCCAACGAAAAAAGCTTGCGTCTACTTTCTACTGTGCCAAACTTTTCTATCAATTCTATCGAGCTCACGGTACACGGCCATTGTACCGAGCACAGCAATTATTATCCGACCGACTCTACAGCAAAAACCAAGTCCCCAAGCCTAAAAGGAACAAAAGCCCAAAAACGTCAGTCGTAGTAGAGATAAATATCATCGAAGTGGAAGCAGGGTCTTTGCCAACAGCCTTAATAACGAGAGGTATCAATGCCCCAAAGAGACCAGCCACTAGATGTACCCCTACCATACTAAGAGCCACAACTAGCCCGAGCATAGGATCAGCATTCCAAAATACCGACACCAAAGCTACAATCGCACCAATCACCAACCCATTAAGCATTGCTGCTCCCAACTCTCTTGAAATCACCGGCCACGCATCTGCCAAAGAGATAGTGCCCATAGTAATACCGCGCAAGGTCACAGCAAAAGTCTGACTAGCCGCATTGCCACCCATCCCCGCCACAATTGGAATGTAGATAGTAAGCATCGTCAGAGCGTTGACGGTATCTTGAAAAGCCAAAATCACACTACCAGCCATAAAGCAGGTTACCAAATTTACAATCAACCAAAAATAACGATTCTTAAATTTCGTAATAGCGCTATCAAGTGGCCGCTCACTGCTATCAACTCCAGCAAAACTATAAAGAGACTCTACTGGCAAATTACCAAAGAGCTCAAGAGCATCATCAGCATAGACCAGCCCCAAGACACTACTGTCATTATCCAAGACAACAATTTTCTTTTTGCCCGAGTTGCTTAAGGTATCAAGTATCTCTTTTATTTCTGCTTGGTAAGTAATAGTGGTGACAGGTTGAATAAATTTTTCTAGTGACAGACTATTTTTCTCACGCACCAAAGCTCCGATTGAGACTTCTCCTTTAAGCTCGCCTGCTTCATGTACGAGTATTTCTGGGAACTTCCCAGTCTCTTCGTAGTGCTGCTCAATGATATTGCTCGCTTCGCCAATAGTGGTAGACATCGGTATATAGACATAATTGAAATGTACTAGAGAAAAATTGGCTTTGGGGTGAAAACGCAAAAAGAATTCTATCTTGTCTTTGATATCAGCTTTTAGAGCAGTGACAATTTTATCGCGCCGGCTTTCTTCTTTGATTCTGGTGACCAAGTGCTGAGCTGCCTGCAGGTCCATATGGTCGAGAATATCGACAATCTCACGATTGGTTAATTCGCGCAAAACCTGTTGTTGCACATAAGGCGAGACAGATTGCAATATCGTACTTTGCTCACCTATCGACAACGTCCGCAATAGCGCGACGCGCTCTTGCGGACGATAGGTCACTTTATTTTTGTAGGCATCAAGATCTTCGACCATAGCTAGCGACTGTAGATATTATTCAGCAGCTGCCTCTTCTCCCACTATTTCAATCTCGGCTTCTTTCTTTAGATTTGCCAAGTGTTCAGCAATCAAAGTCTGCTGCTTTTCTTGTTCCATTTGGGCTTTGATTTGTTCCGCTACAGCTTCATCAAATTTTGGTAGATTTGTCATTGCAGGATTTTTGGCCAACTCATCATAGTAAGCTTTAATGTCAGCTTCGCCAATAGTAATCTCAGAAAACTTTAGTGCAGATTCTAGATGTTTTTGAATCAATAATTCACCAGAAATATCTTCCAAGAGACCCTCTTTAGTCATGCCAAGTTCTGCCATACGCGCAGTCAAAGCAGCTTCATCACCCAGCTCAGTCACAATCTCATTGTAACGCGCATCAATATCCGCTTGCGATACTTCGATACCGACCTCTTTGGCTGCTTGAGTCAACAAAGCAGTGTTGATCATCAATTCAATTGCTTGTTTATCGACTTCTGCTGCCACTTCAGGAGAAGCAGGGTCAAGTCCTTGTTGTAGAGCCGCCGCGCGGAGCTGTCCTTTATTTCGTTCTAATTGGATCACTGTGAGTTTTTCGCCATTAACAATCGCTACGGTTTTGGCTGGTACTACTGCAGACTTAATAGAATCAAACACCCCAGTATCTACTCTCCCTTGTTCTTCCATCATGTACCACAAGCCAAGACCCATACAGAGGATAATCGCAAAAGCAATAGCATAGTGCTTAAGGACATTACTACCAGCAGGAGAAACTGGGGCGGCAGGCATAGCTGGTGCTGTCTCAGTCGCGGCGCTCACCGCTTCTTCGACAGGAGCTTCCTTAGCTATTGTCTCAGTAGCAACATTTGTGCCAACAGTATTTTCAGCAGTTTTATCTTCAACCGCTGGAGTTTTATCTTCGGTAGCGACTTCAGAATTTGCTACTTCATTTTCTTTTTCGGCCACACCAGCACTTTCAGATGTTGTTTCGGTTGTTGTGGTTTCTATTTCTGTCGCATTGTTAGTTTGCAGGTTGTTTACATCACTCTCAGTTTTATTCGTGTCGTTCATAAAATCAAATTAGCTAATCTTTAATGGAAAACCGTGTGACTGCAATCACGCAATCAACATAAGCATCGCCATGGATGGGTTTGTCCTATTATACACGTTTGCGGAAATTAAAGCGTGTCCTGAGGGGAAAGAGCCGCTTGGTGGTGAGTACTCCACGCATACATAACAATTGCTGCCGAAGCCGCAGCATTTAGCGATTCGGTACGTGTGTGCATCGGAATCGCCAGTAGAGTATCACAAGCTTCTCGCGTTTTGGCTCGCAATCCATCACCTTCGTTACCCAAAACAAAGACGCTTGGTCGGGCAAATGTCTCAGACGGCAAGGCTATAGCACCCTCTTCCCCTGCCAAACCATAGACCCAACAGCCACGCTTTTTTAGGTCGGTTAAAGTAGCGTTTACATTACGAATCTCCACAATCGGAATCCGAAAAGCCATTCCCGCGGAAACCTTTACCACCGTACCCGTCACTGGCGACTGATTGTGTGGCGGTATCATCACGGCGGTTACCCCAAAAGCCGCTGCCGAGCGTATCACCGCACCGACATTGTGCGGATCTTGCACTTCGCCCAAGACCAAAAATGAGGTGTTGGGATTGATATCAACGGTCTCCATAAATTCCTTATAAGGCAACATCAATTCATTAATAGCAATGCCAGCGATAATACCCTGATGGACAGCATCTCCCCGCAGTCCGCCCGGTAGACGTTTACCCAAAAGTTTGGGTGCCACTTTCGCTCGCGAGAGTTTCCCTAAAATTGCCGAATCACTAAAGCCTGTCTCGAGATAAAGTTCTTTGATCAATTCCGGACGCAGTGTCAAAGCTTCCGCTACCGCATGTTTACCAAAAATATATACCAATTGTCTTTCCATAATCGAAAAATATTACAAACACTTTTTTGCTTTCAAAAACTCCACCATACTTGGCATATCACCCGCCTTGATAGCAGCCACTCTATCACTACCGATTTCCGCCGCAAAACATGCTTCGAGCTCTGTAGTAAGAGTGTTGGGTAAGGTAGAAGTATCCACCCCCATAGTCTTGAGGGCGGTAAGTTGAGCGGGAGTGAATAATTGATTACTTTCATCTTCAGGGAAAGTTTCGACCGGCAAATTGGATCCAGCTGCACTCGTACCATTATCTGGCACACTTTCGTCATACGTAGTAGGCGGAATGATGTTGTCTTTTGGCAGATCAGAGCTTGGAATCCAGTCACCAATTTTTTGTTCAGATATCTTTTCACTTGCTGTTTCAAACATTTCTTGGCTCAATGGCTTTAAAGACTGCATATACTGCCAGCCACCGAAAACAAATAGCCCCAACATGGCAAAAGAAAAAATCGCAAGGCGAAGTAACATAATAGCGCCAGTATAGCAAATATTGACAGAAATAACAGTTAGACTTTTTTAAAAGATTCAGACATGCCATAATAGTGACACCAAACAAACATGAAAGTTAAGAAGCTGACCCCTACCAATTTTAAATATAAGCGGACACTCCTATGGGTTGGTGCTGTGACTTTTTCCTTAATGGCTTTAGTGACAATTTTCTTACTACAATCAAAAACTGAGATTGTTACAAACTCCAATACCGATCTTACAGAAAAACCACCAGCCCTACCACCTTTCCCTATCGGAGTTGATCCAGTCGCTAAAGTCATCACTGAAGATCCGGCCGTGACTTCATATATGGAATCATACGTTGCCAGCAATCACACCTCGCCTCGTTTGAGTGATAGCTGGTTCTCTCGAGCCGTCAGCAAATTGGCCATGCAAAATTGGTACCAAAATCTAGCAACCCCTGCCACTAGAATCTTGATCATCCAATCGGGTGAACGTAAGGAAGAAGTGATAAAAAACTTTAGCCAAATTCTTAATTGGGACAAAACCGAAATCGAAGCCTTCTCTCTATTGTTGGAAGCTGAAGTACCACCATTGCCTGATGGCAAGCTTTACCCAGGGCGATATATTGTAGCCAGTGACGCTTCACCCGAAACTGTTGCTTTCGCTATTGCAGACCGCTTTAATGCAGAAGTCAGAGCACGTTATCCCGACACAGTTGAGGAAACATTGCCATTGTCAGAAGCTTTGGTGGTCGCCTCTCTCATCGAACGCGAGGCTTACGACTTTGAAGACATGCGTTATATTTCTGGCGTAATCTGGAACCGACTATTTATTGATATGCGTCTGCAAATTGATGCTACCTTACAATACGCCAAAGCCACCGCTGCTTTGGGAAATAGCAATCGTGGCTGGTGGCCCGTCCCCAAACCAGAAGACAAATTCATAGATTCTCCCTACAACACCTACCAAAATGCTGGACTACCGCCTGCTCCGATAGCCAATCCTTCAGTTGATGCCATAATTGCTGCTCTCAATCCTCGCCAAACCGACTGTTTGTTTTATTACCATACTGACGATGGCACCTTTTACTGCAACGCTACCTATGAAGAGCATGTCGAAGGGTTACGCCAACACTTTGGTCAAGGAAAATAATTATGCCGCCCTCAGATATTGAAGTTCATCAAAGAAAAGAAATGATTCCTAAATTATCTGTTGGGCAATTACTTTTTTTGCTCAGTCTTTGCTTACTATGTGGAGCAGTCGGTTATCTGATTGGATTGCCAGATAATAATGTCGCCAATGAAGAAATACGGCTAGGCAACAATAGCCAATACCAATACATCAATCCCCTTTTAGATTACCAATCGCCTCCAGAGATACTCTTAATGAGCGACATCAATCGTTTAAAGAATGAGTTGGAAAATGAAATTGAGGATAATATTAAAAATGGTCAAATTATCGACGCCTCAATATATTACAGAGACCTCAATAACGGGCCTTGGTTTGCCATAAATGACGACCTGACATATGCCCCAGCTAGCTTACTGAAGATCCCTCTAATGATCGCCTATTACAAAATGGCCGAAACTGACAAAAGCGTTTTGAGTAAAAAAGTTAGCTACACTACCCCCTACCAATATGTGCCTGAGTATAGCATCGATAATGCCACTTCAACAATTTTAGTCGGACAAAGTTACACGATTGATGAGTTGATAAATCTGATGATTACACAGTCAGATAACATCGCGACACTGTTACTCCAAGATAATATAGATATCGATGCCGCCGAAAAAGTATTCTCCGATTTTGCTGTTTCATTACCAGATTTCTTGACTCCAGAAGAAGACTATATCCACGCCCGCGAGTACGCTAGTTTTTTTCGCGTACTTTATAACAGCACCTATTTAAACAGAGAGTACTCAGAAAAAGCTCTCGCTCTTTTAGAGCAAAGTACTTTTAATAAAGGGTTACGCGCCAATATTGATAACACGATAAATGTTAGCCACAAATTTGGTGTGTCAATTGATAAAACTGGAGAAAAACAACTCCATGATTGTGGCATTGTATACTTACCCAATAAACCTTATATGGTTTGCATAATGACTACCGGAGACGACTACCAAAAAATGTCAAAAGTCATAGCTAAGCTTAGTTCTATCATATACGAAAACGTCAAAAAATCTGAAGAATAAAAGTCCTTAAATGAATTTAGTTTCCGTCACTCCTCTAAATCTGTCTTTTTGCCACTGATCAAATATTGGTTGTGGACGGAATTTTTTGTCCGATACCGCCTCTTGTGTCAACCAAAAAATATCAGAAATCTCATGAGCATGGCTACGCGCCTGATTTAGATGACGAAATTCATGACCATTTGAAACTAAAAAGATAAATTCCACTACACCAACATTATCTTCTGTCATAAACTCATGTACATAAGCCAGTCGGCCAATTTCTGGCTTAACCCCCAACTCCTCAATAAGCTCACGCTCCAAACCAGCTTGGATATTTTCACCCACTTCGAGATGTCCCCCCGGCAAAACCAACCAATCACTTTTGCCAGTGTGTGCCACTGTTAGCAGTTCTTCATTATCAATTATTAACGCGCGGCATCGTATATGAAATTTTGTATGCATAAGTAGAATAATTATAGCAAAAGCGCGGCGG
>JACCDR011876087.1_pt1 | contig 25450 bp, 43 predicted proteins | sample 7446431 | NCBI WGS metagenome assembly JACCDR01 (sample SAMN15323443, study PRJNA562643) | freshwater metagenome | isolation source: river surface water | place: USA:Blue River Watershed | collected 2017-08-17 | reverse complement strand
TCTGATTCTTCATCAGAAGTCTCGTCTGTAGTTTCCTCGTCAGTCTCTGTTTCTTCCGTAGTCTGGCTTTCGCCCTTCCGTGTATTTTTGGTAGTATCCTTTTTAGTCTTTCCGGGTTTTTCTCCCAAGTCAATGACATCTGATGACTCCTCATCGTCTGCCATGAATTCAATCATGTCTTCTTTAGACATGTCCCCACCAACAGTTGGGGCACCTGTATTACTACCACCGATAGACTCAGGAGCGAACAACGGGAAATGAATCATATTACGAGACAGTAGCGACATTTTCTTCTCCAGTTATGGGTGCTTCCTGAGTTTCTGTAGTATCTTCTTCTCCATGAGTTTGAGCACCATCATCCTCAGGAGCAGGAGCCATAGCAGCTTGTTGTTGCATGTTCATCCAATGCATTTTTCCATGCAGGAGAACATTCATATAGCCTTCTGGCTTATCTACTTTGGCCTGTCGGCCAGCTTCACTATTAGCCCAACTTTGAATAGTTCCGAATTCAATTGGGTGGACATCATACAACGGGTCAACTTCAATAGATGGCGCTTCCGGCATCATTGGGTCGCCAGTTGGTATGGCCTCGCTATTAAGTAGCAACTTAATTTCATCAAGCTGCTTCTCTCTACTATCCTCACCAGGGATGTAGAAGTCTGTAAGACCAATAGCTTCTCGAATTATTGGGAGATTTTCTGGGCTTCCAATAATCTCCAAGATTTGCGGATTAGCAGCCTGCAAGAGCTGCATAATGATATCTTTTTGTTGTGACCAAGTAAGCGGCAAATTCTCATTTGCCTCCAACTCGACTTTACCAATCTTGCCTTCCATTTCTGCTCGTCTGAGGAAGACATTGATAAAGTTGCCGTTTGTGTCTCGTTGGACATCACGGTCATCGCCTTGGTCTTGAGTCTCTTGAATATACATCGGGATAACTTTCCCGAAGATTTCTTTCCACCAACTAGTTAGCATCTTCCATACATTCTGAAGACGCTGTAATGCTTGCGCACGACTCATTGAATATTCTGAAGCAGTTCCACTACCTGCTTCTGTCATACCACCGAATAGTGACGGCAGGGCGCCGGAGACTAGTTGTGCTAGACTCTGTATATTACTTGCAAACGGCATTACTTCGGGGGAAAGTGTAGCCGTTTTAACATCATGGAAAGCAGCAGCCAAAGTCTGTCCAGACTTCGGTTTTGCTTCATACAAACCACCGGGAATAGATTCTGTCTGCCTATAGGCATTAAAATCTACAACACCAGGGTCTGCGAAAGTTTGACCTATTCCATGTTCAACTGTTTGAAGAGTGAGCGAAATAAGGTCATTCGTAATTTCCTGTATGCTGACAAGCAAAAGTCCCAGAGGGTCATGATGCAAATAGTCAGATAGAGGATTATAAGTAAGAGTCCAGCAGTCATCCAATGATTCGGTGCATGCTTCTGCGAATTCATCACCAACAAATACGACTTTACATCCTTTCGGATACTTCTTTTTAAGCTTCGCAACTTCATCTTTATCCTGAAGGACATTGAATGAAGATGGACGAAGCCAACAATTGCGAACAGTCACCACGTTAGTGGGATATTCACCTTGATATTGTGGACTCAAACGTCCCCATTCTTCATATGGGTCGCGAGGTCCTAGTGAGCTTGCAATCTTTTTGGCTGATAAGCCTTTTTTACCATGCAAATGGTCGTATCTTTCGATAGCATTTGCATAATGTGTCTCATACATGTAGAACAAGTATGGACATTCTTCCTGCTTACGAGCATAAACAGGAACTTTCACGTAAAGACCACCGTATGCTTCCAAACACATACGGGTTTTGGGTTCTTGAGTAATACCCACAAGTCTTGTTACGACAACCGATTCCTGAGTAACTTCAGGCATCATGATTGCGCCACAAGCAGGACACAACTCACTACCCATATTCTGATAAGTTTCCGTATCTTCATACGGCATAAACTCATCTTCTTTTAGTTCTTCCTGCTCAGCCATTTTAGCTGCTAACGCAGGGTCTTGTTGTGCAATAATGTTATCAGTTAGTGTGAAACCACACTCTGGGCATTTAGCGTATTCGTGTTCCTCAGTATCCTCTTCGTGATGCTTCTTTTCGTATGTTCCAAACTTGTCATCTTCCTTTGGGTATGAATAGCAAGCTACCATCCCCTCAGTGCAGTAGATAAACAAAGCGTGGAGCCAAAGTAGGCTAACATTATTATGCCTGTAAACAAGCTGAGCAATTTTATCTCCTGTTCTGGCAGTAGACAAATCCAGAGTGTTATCAGCATCGTCAGGATAACACTTAACAGGAGGAACAGTAACAGAAAGTGCCGCGATGATTGACTCAAGATAAGCCCTAAACACGTTAATAGGCTTATCATAATAACCTTGTTGACCATCATCGCCGGATGACTCCACATCATCCCAGATTCGCCAATCATGCGCAACTTCTGAATACCAAGTCTGATAGAATCCCTCCCACATTAGTTTGAGTCTACGCCATGTGCGAATTTGACGTTCGCGCACAGCTACATCTTCCTTATCGAAGTGGTCAACCACTTGTTTAAGGAGAGCCTGTATCTCGGGAGAGACTTCTTTAGTCATGATTAGTAGATGTTCTGTCTACCAGGAATTTCACCATTCATATTTCCGTAAATTCTTGAGAATATTGAACCCATTCCCCCACCAAATCCCGAATTACCGGGGGACCATTGACCAGTTTGTGGGTCAAGTCGTGGACGACCAAACAATCCACCAGATATTCCAGTATTACCACCCATCTTTTCAGCAAGACCTGGAGGTAATCCACCCATACCAGTAAAACCACCATTTTCTACATATGGTGATGGTCCGGGTTGTGGAACAGGCATACCAGGCATCATTCCTGATGGTGCAGTATTAATAGGACCAGAAACACCAGTATTTTGTGTGGGCTGTGGACGTCCCATACCAGATGTCATTCTAGCCATTGGTGCCATTTGACCGCCCCACATTTGGGCAGCATTATTTAGTGCTGTTGGTGCAGCAGATTTGAAACGTGACATAAATCCACCGGAAGGACCGGCGTTTATACCACTACCTTGACCAGTTAGTGCGCCTTTGATATTTTTGCCAGCGCCTTTGAATGCGCCACCAATAGCTTTACCGAATCCACCAAATGCCATTACACACCATGCTTCTTTCTGACTTCTTTGGAAGGACCAGTATTGACGCCACCTTTACGTTTGTTCTCGGTAGCGTAGAAAACTTGCTTTCCTTTTTTCTCGCCGTATTGTTTCTTCATGTTAGCCATGACTTTTTCGCCATGACCACCGAAGTGTTTACTTACTGGCATTTTTCACCTGCATTTTCTTTAACATGCCAGATGACGGCCCAACTTTAACGCCTTTTTCTTGTGGGAGTTGAATATCACCTCTTGGGACAAACATCTCACCAGTCTGAAAACTAGGCATTACTCCAGGCGTTCTACCCATACGAGACTGACGTCTCTGTTCTGATTGAAACGCCTCAATTTCATCAGGTCTACGACCATACATTTCTTCTCCACCGCCACCAAATATGGTATGGAGAAGTTCTCTTGTAGGTCCATAGCCCCTTTCTTGCATTTGATTCACATGAGTCTGTTCATGTGTAAGAGTATCTGCTATTTCTTCTGGATTATATCCAGCCATAGTAGAAGGATTCAGATATATTTGCCTTCCGGGACTCGTATAGGCATTAGCATTCGGCATCATTAATCTGCTCAACGGTCCATATGTTTGAACCGGAGCAAGATTTGGATTTTCTTTACGCGCAATAGCAATTCCCTGCTCCATTTCAGGAGTCATGGGTGCATTTCCAAAAAATCGCTGTAATAGTCCTTGTGAGGGACCACTACTAATCGATTTTTGTGGCGGCTTCTGCTGCGCGTTCTGCTGAGGCAATGTTTAGTTCTTTCTCTAAATCATTTACATCAGTAGCTGGTCTGGGAGCAGTTCGCAACTTATTGGCTCGCTCCCTATCTTCAGTTTCTAACATTTGCTGACGCACTCTCCAAGGAACGTGCCGTCCCATAATTGGAGTAGTCACCATTTGGGGCGGAGTATCAGCTACTTTTTCAGGCTTTTCTAACAGCCTGTCCATTAGTCTTTGATTAGTATTTCTTTCGAGGGATAATTGTTCCCTTAGTGTCTCGCAACTTTGACAAATCTGGACTTCCTTTACTTCCCGGTCCAGGTTTATCTGTAGTCCCTTCGCTTCCTGACGAATTCTCAGGTATTGCTGATACCAATCTAGGAGGAACATATTCTCTAATTACCTCTTCTTTAATAATCTTAATGTGTTCAACTTTAATTCCCCAATCCTTCGAGACTAATCGCTTTTCGATATATTCTCGAAGTGCGTCAGTTTGCCATCCTTCGTAAGCGACGGTAAGTTCAAGTGTAAGAACATGTTTCACCTGAACTTCCATTGGGTCACCTACGTCGTTTGGAAAATCGTCTTACTGCTTGCATTGGAGAAGTCGCTTCCAATGTTCGCATATTTCGGTAATATGCAGTGAAATCCTGCGAGCTTTGGAGTGCCAACGTTAATTGTTCTTGTCGTTGCACTTTACCAAACTCTTTTCCAGCCGCATCGAAGTAGCGTTCTGCTTTGTCAACCGCATACCTTAAATCATCGTATGGGTCGTCACCATCAAATTCCGCTACGTCTTCAGCAGGCTTTCCATCTTTTGACTTCTTATCGTAGGAACACGCTTTAATTGCGTCTATCATGATTGGACAACAATGAGGATGTCCTTCATGAGTATGTTCCTCGCAGTTGAAAATCTGTAGTTTCGGAATATTCTGTTCCTCTTCTGGAGGGTCAAATAGTGCCAGATATGATTTGTATTCCATCATACCTTTGTTTCTCAACACCCACATTGCATACTCTTCCGAGTAAGTGGGCATTTCTGATTGTGGGATAAGTGGCTTCTGCTTCCAGCGCAAATATTCGTGAATCAACATTTTTCCACTGACTCTTGAGCCAGCAGAATGATTACTTAGTTCTATTGAATGTCCAATTGCATCCTCAATCTGTTGCTGAATAGTGTGTTCCTGTCCTCTTTCTTGCGCGACTGACTTACAGAACGCAATAACCTTTGGGTTTTCACGGTCTATATAGTCTTTGACAACAGGAGCCCAATCCTCAATCTTAGTTTTTAACCAGTAAAGCTCTCTATAGAGATAGAGTCGCTTACTAGGTGATATTGCATAGAATCCTATGTAAGTCATTGCCGCAAAACCCCAATCGCCGATGACCATTTTCGGCCACCATGCAGGGATTTCAAACGGCCTAACTACATGTATTGCATTCTCTGGTTCATCAGGATACTGCTTATCCCTGAACTCATCAAATACTTGCCCTTGATAGGCATCCCAATCACCGAATTTACGAGCTTTGCGCTCAGCTTCATTCGGTATACCATCCAATCGAGCAGCATATTGAGGGTCAGCATGAGGATTATCAGCAACAGTGCTGTGTATGTAAATCCTCTTTACTTTACCTTTGCCCTCGATAATTCTACCGCCTGCTGGATAAGGCGATACGAAACGTTTTTTGACGAAGGTATGTCCGATTCCTCCCGGCATACCTGCTGCGCGTATAATAGCAGGCAGGTTACTATCGCTGCTACGAACACGAGTAAATCCAATGTATAAGTAAATGTATTCCGTGAATGTAGTAAGCTCGTCAGGCGAGTATAAGTTGATTTCCATTGAATCAAACTTATGGACATCATCTTCATCCTCGCAATGAGCTAGAAATATTAGTGCTCCACCATTACTTAATCCAGTTCCACCGGCTTGGTCCAGACGTGGAAACGTCCAGCACATATCGGTCTTATTGAATGTTGCTCCAAACTTGGGGTAAATCTCCCTAGTTCGTGGAACAATTTCATTCTTTAGTTCTGGATAAGTCCTGCGCTGAAATACTTGCTTAAATCTGGGATTCTCGTGCCATCTATGGGCTATCCCATACATGAGTAATACATCAGATTTACCTGACGCATTACCACCGCCGTAGAATCCCTCGAAGATTGAAGGAGGAACTTCTAAGAACCGTTCCTGCTTCTTATTGGGTTTCCAGAAACCCTTATCAAATGCCATTACATCTGGCTACAATTTCGTAGCGGTTGCCCTGAATCTTGTTATACTGCAACACAGTGAATTTACCGTTCTCTAATGCCGCAGTATCCTGTGTCAAACGCTGACGGGTAGACGGAACTTCTATTACGTCCCCGTTTGCGTAATTTTTAGAGTCGTAGGCGCAACCGCTCCCATAAAAAAAGGGGGAGATTTCGGACTTTCCTGCGCACTAGTGGTATCTGTAGCTGTGAGTTCTGATTTGGCACCTGCAACTACCGCTGCATTTGCATTGGTAGGAAGTGCAATAGAACACTGGACAGATGGTGCTTGTCCACCGCACAACACAGATTGCATAGTGATGGGAGGATTTGCTGTAGGCGCACCAGCAGGAGTGATATATAGCTTGTATTGGAAACCCTGTGCTTGTGTTGCTGATGCAACACTATTCTGCACCCAGGTTACTGTATATGTTTGTGCTTGCGCGATTGATGCAACAAGCAGAAACAATAGAGTGAACAGTGTCTTCATGATTCTCCTTATGTAGTCTTACGCAACATGACAGTGGCGCTTCCAACAAATCCCGTCTGTCGGATAAAGCCTCCTGCCAATTCCGCCATACCATCAGTCAATGTGACTGCAATGTTGTCAGCAAACGTAGGACTATTTGACTGTTGGAATGCTGGCGCAGCATTGCTACAGAATAGTCTCACTCTGCAAGCAGGCAGAGCAAAGATAGTATTCTGAGGCATCAGTGTTAGAACACCGGCTGGAATGTATTCCATCTCAATGCTGCCTTTCCTGTATCCTACGCTCTATGAGAAGCTCTATGTCTGCTTTGCGAATTGAATTTCGTTCGATGCTTTCTAACATCGTTATTAGTTTAACGTTAGATGCAGTATTCTCTCGAATGACTGCAATTAATTCTGTAGCAGTAGTTCTCCACAGCTCGGTATACTGCTTTACGTCCTTACGATAGAACATAAATATGAAGCCAGCTAATACTCCGCCGACTCCAAGTGTAACGAGCCACTTTGTGAATTCAGCGTCCACTTGTGATGGATTCACTATTCCTTGACCACCACCACATCGTAATGGCGCTCATCACGAAAGGTTGGAGAATATACAACGAATGCTGGTTTGTTTGGGTCGCTCTGACCAGTATTATTGTCTTTCTCCGGTTCCATATTTCTAACGATAGCTGACATATCTTTTGCTATGCCAGACAAATCCTTAGCATTAGTCCCTTCTAGCTTGTCGCCTGTTAATTTAGACAATGCAAGCAGAAGTTTACCCCTCGCGCGTTTACTTATGCGCTCTTTAACACCATTTATATGTGGTTTGTTGGGGGTTTTATCGTAGGTAGATGTTGAAGTGGCTCCAACAGCGTAAGCAGACACCGATGACGGTGACAAGCCAAACTGTTGTGCCAATTCGACAGCTGATTGTCTACCATTAGCGATTGATTCTTCGCCAATAAGTTTTCTAAGTCCGTCCGGAACGCTAGTAGAACCCTGACCGCGTCCTCGTGACACATCAACTATTTCTCCAGTTATTACCGGATTGACAGATTTCGGCTCACGTATATCCTCTTCAGATACACGAGAGAGTTCTTGCGCGAAATCTTTATCCGATACTATTCCCATTCCCATAGTTATTCCTTTTTGGAATAAGTATTACGAAGCCTGAAGTCTAGCAAGTTCACGCTGTGCATCGATAAGTTCAGCGTGTGCCTGCACAGCAGCTTCATTTGCAACAGTAAGTGCAGCCTGCTTTTCCTCGCAAACTCTCTTCTGTGCATCAACTTCTGATTCAGTTACTTTTGCAAGTTCCTCCACCTTTACTTCCGGCTCCTTCTCAGGAGTGGGAGTAGGTGTAGGATTCGATAGTGATGGAAAGAACGCGCTGTTGTCTGGGCTGCTCATTACATACCTCCTAGATATAGCTAGTTAACTAGGAAACAGTGATGGCCAGTGTTCCAGCAGTTCCATTGATAGTTGCAGTAAGAGTAGTGACACCAGTCAAATCGAATTCAATTTCAGGAGGTGAATTTGTATCACCACCCGTAAACAGTTGCATTACTCTCCTATCCGGCAGAAGCAAAACTCCTGTCAGATTGGAGAATACCTTTGCAGTAGTCTGGAGGTTTGGTCCAGATTTAGCTGTAACGGTTGCTGTTGCTGGCATTTATATTCTCCACAACACTTCCGGAAGCTGAACTTTCAGTCCAGAAATCGACAAGCCTAGTCTAGCACACTCCGGACTGAAAGTCAACTCATCACTTTTTCGATATTATTTTTTCTCCACAGAATTTACCTCCTGGCTAACAATCCTTTTTTATTATAGTTACTTTTTTGGAAGGTTAAGTCAGATGATTGTGACCAAGCGCAATTCTGTGCACATATGGGACCAACTGTGCAGGGGTGTATAGGGGTGTGATATGAAGTTTTGAGCAACCCTGCGCAATTATGTAAACAACTCTTCACATCACTTCACACTTCGACACTCATGGAAAGAATGTAAACTGACAATATTTTGCTGACACTATTTGTCAGTGACAACCATTGTCATATGCACCCGCGCGCAACCACGGGCAGAAGTGTCCAATAATATTATGGCATTGCTTATGTATATGTATATGTCATCGCTCGCACAACGCGGGCAGAAAGGAACCGGATGAGAAAAAACGTGGTTTGGAGCGATTAGCACTTGACATCGCTCGCAAGGTGTGATACACTCTTACTTGACTAGAGCGCAATCAAGCGCGAAAGGACTGACCTAAAATGAAGACACTTGTTGGCAAGTTCACGTTCAAGATTCCGGACGGCCATCCGCAGGCAGGCGAGAAAATCGAAAAGGCTTTCGAGTATCAGGAGTGCGAATCTGATACGGAAGCTGCCGCAGTTCTCGCTGACAAAAAGTGGAACGTTACCGAAATGGTAAACGACACTTTGAAGGCCAATGCGCGCAGCAATGCGTATCAGGCCGCACTGCTTCCGTATCGTCCGTCGGAAGTGTCACCGGATGAAATCAAGGAGCGCATGATTCGCGATTACATCCGTCTGGGTATTCCGGAAGAGGCAGCGCGCAAGCAGGTCGATGCGATGCTGGCATCCGCCGGTCAGTAACACTCTCGGAAGTGTGGGGGGACTGTATATCCCTCCACACAACCGACCCACCTACCCTAGCAAGTTCACAATATTACAATCCAACACATAGTAGTAGGCACTAGCTTACTGCATTAATGGTTTCGCGCACGCGCGAAGTGTCCATTTGCTTAATGTTGTATTCATATGCAATATCCATTTATAATATTATTGAACTAAAAGTAATTTTTAGACTTGCGCCTAATGCAATAATAGAACCTGTATCCTGCCTGTTTCCCTGCTAATCCCCTACTTGTTCCCTACCGTTTCCCTACTAGTTCCCTACGGTCCAATTGGGCTTAAGTGCTTGTGTATGAACGACTTAGCTCGGACCCCCTGAGAGAGAGGGGGATACCCGCATGGCTGAAAACGGTCCTTTTGGGCATGTTATGGAGAGTAGTTTCTTTTTATTTTTTTTTTTTTTTTTTAATAATATATAATATAATACACTGCTGTCCCCTATATAGGACATTTACCACTATTAGTGGACTACCGGAAGTCGGAGGGGGTTCGCCCTAAGCCCTTTGTTTTCAAGCACTTAGGCCACTTTCGCCAGTAGGGAAAGAGTAGGGAATGAGTAGGGAATCAGTAGGGAAATAGTAGGGAAAGAGTAGGGAAACAATTTTAAATCTAGCGAAATATTGTAGTTTCGACTACTGAGCAATATGATGCTAATAATAAAAGGCGAAAGTAGCATATTATCTTCGCCTTTTGTTCGCTCCCTGAAAAGTCAGAATTCTGGGATTTTTGTCCTCTATTTGTCAGACTTCGTGTAATTTCTGCACGGTTTTGCACACTTTTTCTGGGCATGGAGTTTGCAATTACCAAAGTGAAAGTGCTGTCCAAATAAGTGGACAATAATATTAAAGGTTTGACACTGTGAACAAGCATATCGGGGATTGTGAAGTTTGCGAGAAAAAGGACGTAGAAGTTATCGTTAAATACGGTAACATGAAGTTCTGCGATGATTGCTGGGCATTAGAAGCTGAGGCAGTAAAAGTTAATCAGGCTAATGCACAACAGCGAGTCGATGATTCTCGCGCGCTTCAGAATTCAGCATTGGAAGCGTCACGCGCTATTGACGCCAACATTCAGATTCGCACAGACTTGTTCAATGCAGCTACAGTATCCATCATGGATTTGAAGAAAACCATTGATGAGGATGCTAGCATTACGAATAAGCCATACGCATTAGCATCTGAGCTAATGACTAGATTCGAGCATTTCAAGCAGGTTGTATTTGAATTAAATCAACAGCTTGTTGATGCTGGCAATAATCAGAAGGCCATACAGATTTACCTCAATAACATGGCCAATACTCTTAGGGCTGAAGAGCGTGAAAAACTCAAGATTCAAGATTTGAGTTATCAGCCCAAACCTGTTAAGCAGCCTACAGTTCGTAAGCTGTCCACTACATCCACAACTAAAAAAGTCAAGATTGATAAGGCAGAACTTGCGAAATACGTCAAGGAAATTGGCGTATCCGAGTTTATGTTTATCCAAATTGTCAACACTAAACAATGCACTGTTGCAGAAGCAGCTGAGATTATCAAAAAGTCTATTGCTGCTGCGAAAGGCTAATCATGGCATTCATTGATACTAGTAAGTGCAAATCGTGTGGCTGTCCTGTGAATGAACTTACAATGGTTCGTATGCCTACACCATTGTGGTTCGAGCCATTCTGTCACAAGTGCTTGGATATGTATAACAAAGCACTGAGACTTTCTCGTAATAGCAAGTAACTAATACAGACTGTTACTAATTATGGACAGAAATCAAGCTACACAACTCTGTCGCAAACTATTAGATGCTAATGGTTTGAATGACTGGCGCGGATTACTCACAATGAGTGAGGTTCCGTTTGTAGGCAAATGTGTCTACACAAAGAAAACAATCATTCTCTCAGCGTTGGCTATTGATGCTCAGCCTGATGATGAAGTGATTGACACTATCAAGCATGAGATTGCTCATGCATTAGTTGGACCCGGTGTTAGTGCTCATGGTTTGGAATGGGCACAAGTAGCTGAGCGCCTAGGCGCACGCACTACACCATGCCATGCCTTTGAAATACCGGACCATGTTCTTGATGCAATACGTAGTGGACAGCATGTAGAGATGTCATTCGATACTATCAAGATACCAAAGTATCAGGTGACTCGTCTCAGCGAGCTATGTCCTGATTGTCTCAAGGCAGGCAAGAAAACTATGGCGAAAGAGAAATTCGCCATTGACACTATTGATAAGGAAGGTAATGACGTTAAACTCATTACATTGGAATGCTTCCATATCATTAAGCGTATTAAACCACGCGCTACTCCATTCCATGAGTTTGTGTCCAATGGTTGGAAGCCTGAGATTAAGTCCTGCTTCCATAAGTGGACGAAGAATACTTGTGATATCTGTGGTGAGAATCGCCTCTTTGGGTTCCAAGTTGATGGTTGTAAGGAAGCTGAGGCAGGATTAGCATCACAAAAGGGATTTGGATTCTTTGACGATATGGGATTGGGTAAAACCAATCAAGCCATAGCAGTAAGTTACTATGGTAAGTATCGTCGCATCATGGTGGTAACTAAGTCTGCCATTAAGTTTCAGTGGTTCAAGGCTTATATCACATGGTGTGGTCCTGAATATTTGGCGCAGATTATCTCAACATCACGAGATTTTCTGTTCCCCAACATGCGAGTCTATATCATCCCGTATGATTTGATTCGCAGATTTCCAAAGGAGAAGTTACACGAACTGAATATCGACCTCGTGATTCTTGATGAGTGTCAGCAGATTAAGAATGTTGACTCTACGCGCACACAGGAAGTTCGTAAACTTATTAGCGCGAATCCTGAGTGTAAAGTTCTTCCTCTTTCTGCTACACCTTGGAAGAATCGTGGTAGTGAATTCTTTCCTGCACTCAATATCATCGACCCTGTTAAGTTTTACAGTAATCAGGCGTTTCTTGATAATTGGGTGGAGTATTACTATCACGGCGCCAAGAAAAAGATGGGCGGTATCAGGAATCCGAAGAAGTTCAAGGAATTCTGTAAAGGACTCTTCATACGTCGTGAGTATGAGGAAGTTATGGAAGAATTCCCCGAAACTAATCGCATGAAGTTGCCAGTTCAACTTGATGCCCTCTCACAGACTAACTATGAGGATAGTGAGAGTGAGTTCGTTGATTGGTATAACGAGCATGTCATTGGGGGAGAGGAAGATAAGATTAGCGGTATTGAGATATTGGCTCAGATGGCGCGTATGCGTCATGTTACGGGCCTTGCTAAGATACCTGCTACTCTTAGTTTTATCGAGGAGTTTGTCGAGGACACGGACAAAAAACTCGTAGTGTTCACGCATCATAAGGATGTAATGGACCTTATGTATCGTGCGCTCACTAACACTGATAAGGATAGTAATCCTGAATGGTATGAGCTGGCCCTCGCAATTCAAGAGGCCGGTATCAAGATTCTACAGTATGGCTCGAAACATACTGGCAAACCTGAAGGATATCAGATTCAGGAGAATTTCAATAACTGGGAGCGAGTCATTATGATTGCTTCCACACTGGCATGCGGTGAAGGTCTTAATCTTCAGACTTGCGCGGATTCTATTCTCCATGAGAGACAGTGGAATCCACAGAATGAGGACCAAGCTACACCGGGACGTTTTCGTCGTATTGGTCAGACTTCAAAGCAGATTAACATTACACTGCCTGAAGCTGAAGGAACTATTGACGAAGATTTGGATATCATCGTCTCTGAAAAGAGAGGTAGATATCATGTCGTCATGAATAAAGGCGAAGTTCCTACGTGGGATGAGACTGATTTCGCAAGAGCACTTGCGGAAAGGATTGTCGCTAAGCATAAGGCCAAGAAAGAAAAGCTTGGCAAGACTGGTCCAACTAACATAACGGCGGCTGCTAAGATTAAGCGTATGCCCCGTTCACTATTCATTGAAGAGGTGGCATAATGGCAGATATCTGTATCGTTTGCCAAACTAATCCTGTCAATCTTGCGATTGGCAAGAGTTATTGCTCTCGCTTGTGTTGGGGTCTTTCACTGCGAGAGGATTACAAGTATCTAACGCCCGAGGCAGTAAAGCGTATTGCATTGGGCAGATTGGAACAATTGGCGAATGCGAGTAAAGATTCGTAAGATTGAACACAAAATGGAAGGCCGACAAGTTATCCTTAACGTCGAGAAAGTTAATGAGGAACTTGGCGAGATTATCTGCACGCCTGTTGCAGTATCTGGCGAAGCTCCTTTCATTGAACTTGTTAAGGATAAAGACTACACTGTTACATACAGTGAGCCTAAGCCTGCGCCTCCGAAGAATGAACTTCAGGAAGCAATACGAGAACTAGAAACAGCTATGGGTATCATACGCCCTGGCTTTAATGGAGAATACAAATAATGGCGGCTGAGGACTATCACGACAATTTCGAGTATGAAATTGCTCAAGACTACGACCAGTTCAATGATGAGAATAACGCTGATGGCGCTAATCTCAGATGGAATAGTCGTGGAGTTCAAGGTGGTATTCGTCTATGCGAAATGGACGATAGTCACTTACGCAATACTGTCTTAATGCTCATGGGTTTTGGATACCGTGAGTGGAGCGGTAATGACAGAGAAAGACTTCTGTGGATTACTGCATTACGTCAGGAATGGGATAGACGTAAGAAAGGCACCAAATCTGCTAGTGCTAGAACACTAGCTAGAAGTTGGGAGCGTGTAAGATGAAATGGCGTGACGCTAACGGCACTGATATTGACGCTTATCCTGAGCGTGCATTTCAAGGCGGCGTCTACAATGGTGGAGTATTAGGAAAGGATAGACACATGACTATTATTCATACTAACCCACATGGATTGGAATTCAATGTGGAAACTGTGTGCTCGAATCGCAACATGGTGAAAGTCTCGTTGCGAACTTACCCGAATAAGACTGTTGATGTGCCCATGCACATGGATGATTTCAACAGTCACTGGCGCGAATGGGTGGACAACAATAGTAATGTCTCAGTTGACATTGCATTTGGTGACCTCCCAATCACTACAAGAGATTTCTTTCAGATGGGTGTGCATCCTTCTGAATGGTCAGAGATGTTCAGTGGCACCGATGTAGCGGAACAACATCGTGATAGTCCTGAATATCAAGAATACGTCAAGAACTTTCCTCGTAACGACCCAAGGGACTAACGTCGGTGGATTCTACTAATGGCAAAAAAGCCAAAACTAATGAGCGGCCTGTTAACGCTGCTACTCGTCTACACTAATGATGGGGATTTGGTAGGACATGGCTATTTCATTTGGCACGATGACCATATGCATGGACCATTCTTATCGAATCCCTTTGGCAAGCCGTTACCAGAAAACTGGTATCAGCTAAAACCAATGGAACAGTTCCCAACAGTGTGGAACGATACGGTGCATTAAATGAGTAGTGACGAACAGACTATCAGTGAAGCGACCATTGATAGAGTCGTAGAAAACATAATGGGTGGCAAGAAGAACGTAATTCTTGACGCTACCATTCTGTCTACGCTGATGTCTTGCGCACGTCTAGCGGATTTCCGTTTTAACCATAACTTCATGTCGGTTAACGGTAAATCAAACTCATTAGAATGTGGTAGTATCGTCCACACGTTTCTTGAATACATGTATAAGGCTCAAATAGCTGGCCTTAAGCGAGAACAAGCTATTCAGTTAGGATTTGCAGCAGCGGAAACCTACATACGTGGGTGCAAACACTGCACAGACTTTGTTCCAACTGAAATACTTAGAGAAGATGGATTAAAATCTACTTTGAGTAAGCCAGTGTGTGGACATAAGCCTAACGAATTTCCAGGTGTTAAGAATACACCAAAAGACCCAGACCCACAGAATCCTCGCGAAAAGTATAAGACTGGTTGGCAGTGGGTTCTCGATACTTGCGACCAGTATACTATTCACTATCGCAATGACCATTGGGTTCCTCTCGAAATCGAAGTCGTAAAGGGACAGATTCTTTACGAGGACGATGAAGTTCGTGTTTTGTGGAAGTCCAAATTGGATATGGTATCCGATACTAATCAGGGTATCTATCCTGTGGACCATAAGTCCATGAAACAGAATCGTGACACTGTATCATTGAACAATCAGTTCATGGGTCAGTGCTCGATTCAAAGAACTAACAGAATGTTTCTCAATAAGGTGGGATTCCAAAAGACTCTCAAACCTGAAGAGAAGTTCGTTAGACCAGCCGTCAATTACACAACAGCACGCTTAATGGAATGGCAGTCTGAAACATTGCCGTTCTATGCTAAGTTGCTGTTGATGTATGCAGAGACTGGACACTATCCACCTAACTACACTCACTGTGAAGGGAAATACGGTAACTGTGCATTCTTGAAAGTCTGCGAAGAGAATCCAGACAATCGAGAGAGCACTATTAAACAAATGTTCATAGTGGGTCCACCTTGGAATCCAACTAATGACGAAGACGAAGACTAGTCGTAAGAATAGGACGGTTACTAATCGTGGTGCATTAGCACTTGGTGAGTATTTCCGTCCATTGAATGAGGGTGCTGAGAAAGTAGGTGTTGGCCCCTCGCAATTTTCTTTACTACTTAGTGGAAAGCGTAAACCTTCCATTGAAGTAGCAGCGAAAATTGAGGATGTATATGGCGTCCCCTGTAGATACTGGACAGAGGAAGTCACTATTGAACCTAAGGATAAGGACATTGAAACGTCCAAGAGAAAGTAATTTCTTTGGGCTGTATAATGCAACTATACGGCTCAAAACTGGAGAGGTGAAGGTTCATAAACGAGTATTCGTTGATAATGAACAACACCGATTAGGTAATCTCCGACTGACTGACGAGAAAGATAACACAGTTCTTTATGTCAAGTCGGATATTAAATCTTGGCAAATTGATAGCAAGGACTGTTATCGATGACTGTAGTAGTTACTTTTAAGCCAGGTCTTAATGGTGAAGGTAAGCCAACACCTTCTCCTGTTCGCATAACAAAAGTTATCGCGATTATGAAACTGGCATACTCAGTCAAAATAGTAACTCAGATGAACAAGGTTCATTCATTTGAGAATAGTGATGTCGAGAATTACTTTATCTCTGGCATCAAAGACGGAAAGATGTAATGTCCAAGTATTACAATGTGGAAGCCAAGTTCGGCACCAAATGGGTGCTACTTGAAGTATTAACTCGTCAGACGGACGCTCTACACTACGTTCGTGAAAAAGTAGGAGAGAGATATAAAATGCGGGTGGTGAAAGTAGAGCGCACCATCGTGTTTGAGGAAAAGTAATCATGAGTAAAGTAGCTGACCATCTTCATCGGTATAAGAAGGTGAATCTCGGCGCTGATGGCAAGAAGTATGAAGTCTACAAGTGTCAGAAACCTACTTGTAGTCACTATGTTCCCCTGCATCTTGCAGAGGGAAAACTCTGTGAATGCAATCGTTGCTATGAGCCAATGATTATTGGTAAAGTCCAACTGAATGGAAGTTCGGGTAGGGCAATGGCTCGTCCACATTGTAGCGATTGTATTAAGAAGAAAGAAGATAAGAATGCTAAGGCTCTTGCTGCGTTCATCGCGGGTAATAAGATATAGAGTTATCCCGGTTATCGATACAATCTTTGGAGACATTGCATTGTATCGAAAACTTCGGGGTGGTAACTGGCGCTTTGTTCCTACAGGTAAGGTAAATAAGAATGCCTAGTCTTGAATCAGTAGATATCGAAGCACTATTCGCAATGCTAAAGGGTGAACCGGGCACGCGCAAATCTACGTGTGCGCTATCATTTCCCGGTCCCCAATATTGGGTATCTACTGACCAAAAGATGGAAGCATTAACACTTCCTGCTAAGCGTTGGGGACTATGGGGAAAGAACCATGTTCATTACGACGACTATCAGGATTGGGATAAGCCCAAAGCCAAACTAAAGACTTTTCAAGTCAACTGTCCATACAAGACTATCATTGTGGATTCAGTCACTAGCATTGGTGACAACATGAATACACAGACTCGTAAGTCAAAAGCATCTGAGGGTGGTGGTAAGATGATTGGCACCATCCAAGTTAATGGCCTTGAGGAATACAACGCTGAGTCTGCTGCATTCAGCGAAATGATGTCAATGCTCAAGGACATCCACAAGTTTCACAGAGTCAATGTTATTCTTATTGCCCACGTTGTAGGACAACGGAAGGATGACGATAAGAATAAGTTGACTCATCACTCGCGCGTTATCATCACAGGTGGTGACAAGATATCCGGTAAGATTGCAAGTCTTATGACGGAAGTCTATCACTTCGATGTGAAACCGGGCTTTGCAGAGACTGATGAGGGTGAGTATGCATGTATGACTTCCCATACCGGGAATGATTATGCACGCACATCTCTCCCTCTGGAAAAGAGGATAGTATTCAACAACAGACCACTATACGACGATTTCATCAAACCAGCTATTCTCCGACTCAAGGCTGAAAAGCCAATAGAACGTATCACAACACCAACAACACAACCAACACAAACCAACACACCATCAACAACCAATGCGTTTGTGAAGTGAGGGAGATAGCATGGCTGTAATTAGCTTTTCTGACCGCGACCTGCTCCGTGGTAAACCCATTACACCGGGTTGGTATCGTGTCAGGATTGACAGTGTGGGTGAGGCTCCTGCAAAGGCGTCTGAGAAGGGTCCATCCACCAACTATCCCGTTGAAGCAACTATTCTGTTCAATGGTGATACGGGAGACATCGAGTTCAAAGGCTATCCCGTGGACTGGAATTTCAATAGCAAGGCAATCGGTTTTGCTGTTGGATACCTCGAATCTTTCGGCGTCGAGGTTAAGGCGGGAACGCGCTTCGATTTGAAGTCTTCCGAGGGACGTGAAACAGACGTGTTCATTGAGAACGATACGTATCAGAATCGTCTCGTGAACCGTGTGAATCACAAGTATCGGAAGCCACGTCCTGACGTTCAGGCCGTAGCGTAACAAGATTACAGGATACGACGGAACACAAAAAGACGGAAGGCAACTCTGTAAGACCTATACGCGCCGTTGTATCCTGTAATAAACTGCAACTGAATGAGGAGAAGACAATGCGATACATGATGAGTGGAGAAGGCAAGGACGAAGTCGTGGACATGGATGAAGCCGTGAAAGATGAGGCAGAATCCAAAGAGGAAGTCTTCGAGGAATCTGACGATTCCGACGATGACGATGATGTCGATGAGGTGGAAGACACCGAATCTGACGAATAGGTTGGGGTAATGTCCCATCCTAGTTACCATGACTATGACAATGACTACGAGGAGCGCGATAAAGCTAGGCGCGCTGAATTGGAGGAAGAGAAAAGAGTAGCGAGACAACTCGCAATTTACAAAGAACTAATGTCGAAACCACCACGACCTAATAAGTTTGTGGTGAGCGACAAAATGGTAGAAAAACTGACTCGTGGTTCTTGGGATTTAGAAACAACTTCTAAACCTACCACGACCAAACCTAACCAGAAGGAGTCTGAAATGCCGATTTTTCAAGTGATTGCAACCCGTAAGATTACCATTCCCCAGCCGGATGGTGGTTTGCAGTCTGTCGAAAGACTCGTTGTCAACAAGGATGTGATTGCTGCTGATGCATACGGCGCAGCACTCATTGCTGGCAAGGGTCTGGAAGCTACTGACGAGGAACTTTCAACTGTTACTACGAAGGTGACTCAGAAGGCGTAATTTACTGATAGCTAGGAAATATACACCATACGCGAACCTTAAGGGGGAGAAATCCTAATGCGCGATAGCTAGGGACATTAGGACTAGCGTATGCTACCAGATGGGTCGTAACAGCTATCGGTAATAGGGGGTGGGGACAATATCTTCATTGATACGTCCTCACCTCCGTCTATCTTAACTAGGAGAAGAGTAATGTTGAATAGAGACGTGGTAAACGCCACTATCGGCAAGACGTTCGCTGACAAACTCGATGAAGTTGTGTTCGCTGTCAGCGATAAACTGACGTTCTCACGTCGTGACATGATTGAAACTCTCAAGTGTGGGAATTTCAATGCTGCCACGCGATTGGAGAAAGCTCTCAAGAAACTCGACATCAAGACACCGGCGCAACTCTATAAGTTGGACCCATACTCATTGGTCCGGCTTAAGACCATCGGAGAAACGTCGTTATTCGTAGCCATGTGTATCCTTGATTTGGCAGGATATGACGTGGTGAAATGGTGGGGCTGGAATGACACTAACACTGTCAAGTTCGCCAGCTTCAAGCGTGACGCAATTAAGCGTGCTCGTAAGCGTGGGCACGACATTTAACCACAACTACTGAAGGAGACTACAATGAGAATAAAACTCAATCGTAAGCAGGAACTCGCGCTCATCGATATGGGAATGCAGACATTGCTCGATAAGGCATTGAGCAAGGCTGTTGACCATGACAAAGAAGTGAGAGTGAGTGCTGCTAAAGCATCATGGACTCCCGAACGTCGCAAGAAGTTTGCGGAGACTATGAAGAGGAAGTTTGCAAGTGGACATCTGAAGGTAGGTAGAAAGCATCCTACCAAGTAAGACTGCCCTACTAATGAGCATCAGGCAGTATGCTCCAATGTGAGTTGAGCTTCGATAGCGTCAACAACTAATGTGAGGGTGGCAATGGGCATTAACCAGGCGTTTCAGAAGTATTTCGGTGACGGTAGCAATCCTGCTGTCGAAGGTGATAATTCTCCTGTAAAGCCGGATGAGAAACGGATACAGGGGAAAATCATCAAGTTGGACCAATCCGAGGAAAAAGGTGGATGGGGATTCATCTCTTCCAAGGATTTGAAATTCACGCGCATTTTCTTCCATTGGACTTCTCTCAAGCAGGACACTCTGAAGTTTCCTGATTTGAGGAATGGAATGAAAGTGGAATTCACTCCTGTAGAAGTGCAGGACAAAGGTTGGCGCGCGATTAAGATTCGCGTGTTGACTGATGAGAAGGCGTGATTTTCTAAGGTTACTGGCATCTGGGGTAGTCGGCTCACACATAGACGTGGACCGGCTACTCTGGATACCAAATACTAAGAAAATATTTTTACCGACGATACATAAAGTCACGGCAGGTGACATTGTAGCGGCGGAAATGGCGCGAATACTCCCACATATTACAACACTATTTGAACAAGATGACGTGTTCTACCAAGCATTTAAAGCTAGAGGTGGAACTCGTATTTCTAGTCGCAGTATTCGTGTGCCATTAGACTATGGAAAGAAGAACATTTCTTAGAGCACTAATAGCGGGAACAATAGGAACAGCTATTGACCCAGAAGAAGTGTTTGCGATTCGGCCTCGCAACATTATCTACGTGCCTCATAAAGCACAAGTAGAATTCTTCAATAGGCCGATAGAACCTGCTGCGTTGTGGGGACTTCCATATCATCAGTCGAATGCGTCAACTGGCACATGGTTGGGAATAACACGTTCCCTTGACCCATTGCCTTGGCGCAAGATGATGGATAGTCTAACTATTGACCCCAAGAAACCATTGGTGATTATCGATGAATAGGCGCGCGTTTCTGAAATCACTAGTAACAGCAGCAGCTACTGTAGCAGTAAGTATCGACAGCGTAGACGACGTTGTAGAACGCTTATTGCAAGAAACAGCACAACTCCCAGATGTGGAGTTTGTAGCCTATATTCAAGTGACTATGCAGATGTGGGTTAGTAGTCCAGCGCACTGTGCATATATCACGAACATAGGCGAATGACATTCAAAGACAGATACCAACAAGAAGCAACGTGGCATGGACGGGCGATGATAATGGAAATCTATCATCTTGCCATGTCTAGTCGTGAACGTCGGTGGACTATCAGTAAGACGGCAGCACACTTTGATGTAAGTATTGGACTTGTATCTGAAAATCTACGCCTCGCACATGCAATGCATGAGGATGCGAAGATTATCAAATGTGAGTCTAGGCAAGAAGCACTAAAGAAACTAGTGGGGAGAAGTAATGGCACCTATTTGGAAACCTAAAGACCCTGACCTGCTCAAGTCGTGGGTAGAAAGTGTTATGAAAGAAGCAAGTGACGAACTTTCAGACTGGGAGTCACGCTTCATTAATGACATGCACGAGCGACTTGAGAAAGGTTATGTATTAACCGAGTATCAAGAGAACAAGTTAGAGGAAATCTATGCGGAGAAGACCTCGTGAAAGGGATGTTAACGAAATAAGAGCGCAAAATATGAGGGATAATCAGACATGGAATGATTGCCCTCAATGTGGCCGACAGTGGCAAACTATTCCACCCATTCCGGGGTTAATCCATCGAACGAGGTTGTGTAATGCTTGTCTCCAAAAAGGAACCAAAACCCATAGCAGTGTTATGTAGGAACGCTCCTGATGGGTTTCAATTCATTCTACGTCAATTAAAGGATGATGTAAATGAATACAACTTCCCCGAAGGCCGGATAGTTAGTAAAGACGGGCAAGTCTTTTTCATTGTTACTACTGAACGTCAACTTCACGGAATGGAGATTTCCGACTTTAGAATAGTGCCGGGATTTGGTTGGAAGAATCCTGACGCTGAAGCTATCGTTGCAACTGCGCACACTCGTATACGACGATGAGTGAAGAGAAGAAATACGTTACAGGGCATGGGCCTATTGGCGCCAAGTTAATGATACTTGGGGATAGTCCCACGCCCAAAGATACTGTATCTGGTAAGGCATTTACCGATGTGCGAGAACTCGGTATGCTATTACAAGATGTAGGTATTCGTAAGGAGAACTGTTGGCTGTCAACGGTGAGCAAGTATGAGGTTCCTCCTAACTACGGCAAGCAACGTATCCCATTTCACGTTAGAGCTAAAACTGCTGGAATCGACCTCGACCAGCAACTTCGAGAGTTACAGCAAGAAATCAAAGACGTTAAGCCAAATTGTATCTTGGCGCTCGGTAAAACAGCATTATGGGCATTGTCAGGTAAAGACAAGATTACGTCCTACCGTGGGTCGATTATGCACGGTATGGGAGCGAAGTTTGTTCCTACCTACAATCCTCAGCATTTGTCATGGCAGGCGACGGACGTAGAATTCATAGGGTATTGGAATCGTCAAATCATAGCGTTTGACATTCGACGTGCAGTAGCACAGTCTAAGTTCCCTGAATTAAACCTGCCATCTCGTCATATCGAAATCTGCACTTCTAGCGCACAACTTGCAGCATACCGTGACCGCTATCGGGGCCATATCAAGATGGCTTCTGATATTGAGGCTAACGGAACGTGTATGCCTGTATGCGTAGGATTAGCGCACAACAAGCATCATGCAATGGTAGTTCCTCTATGGAATGTAGAGGGAATCTCACATATTCCAGATTCTGATATGATTCAGATTTGGATTATCTTAGCAGAAATGCTTTGGGAGAAGGAGATTGTCGGACAAAACTTCAATTATGACCGGGATAAGCTCAAGAGACTTGGTTTTGCAATTCGAAAAATTGTTGATGACATCATGCTTAAGTCCCATGCCATCAACCCAGAACTTCCTAAAGGACTTGCGCATAACACCTCAATCTATACTGAGGAACCGTTCTATAAAGACGAGGGAATGTATCACGGAAGCATCCAAGATTTGTTTATGGGATGTGGCCGGGATGCTTGCGTTACCTATGAGATTAACGAGAACATGGACAGTGACCTCAATGAATTGGGGATGCGTTCATTCTATCGAAATTTTCTCATGCAAATCCCAAACGTCTATTGGGACATTGAACGTCAGGGTTTTAGAGTAGACCCAGAAGAACGTGATAGACTATTGAAAAAGTATATCGTATGGGATGAAGGTGTCCGATACGAACTATTCAAACTTATAGGAGCAGAGGTCAATGTTAACTCGCCTAAGCAAATCGCTATCCTCTTGTATGACAACCTTAAACTCCCTCGTAAAGACACTACGGGAGAAGAGGATATCACTGCTCTACTTAATACGGCATCGGTCTGGAATAAACGGGATGAATCCCACAGAAGAATCTGTGAGCTTATTCTGGAAGGACGTAGAGTTAGGAAGAGTATCTCTACTTATCTTATGGCTCTTCCAGACTATGATGGCCGTATGCGGACGACCTATTTTCCTTGTCTGGATACAGGCAGAACGTCGACGGGACAGCAAGACCCTCCCATTAGACCGTCTGTTGAAGTTATAGATGAAAATGGTAAGAAAAAGCAGAAGGTATTAGGCACTGCTTTTCAGACCATGACTAAACATGGCGATATTGGAGCGGATATACGAGGTATGTATGTCCCCGATGATTGCCATATAGTAGTAATTGATACGCCAGAAATGGTGTATGAAGAACTTGTCTATGAAGAGGAAGTCTTTGTCTCAGCAGATAGCGCACAGGCTGAGGCTAGGGTTATATTTCTACTAGCGCAGGATGAAGAGGCTTTACATGATATCGACCACCGGGATTATCATGCGTGGACAGCTAGCTGGTTCTTCGGTGGAACTGAATCTGATTATTCAAAGAAAGTCCTCGGATACGAACATCCTATCCGTTTTGTTGGCAAGACACTTCGTCACGCTGGACATCTCGGAGCTGGAAAACGGCGCGCTGCAATTAGTGTTAACACCGACGCCAGAAAGTTCAAAATACCTATCAAAATTGATGAAGGAACTGCTGAACGAGCACTAAAGATATTCCATTCTAAACAGCCTCGCATTCAACAAGTGTTTCAGGCTCAAGTAGTGGAATGTCTTAAGCGCAATCGTCAGCTAGTTGCTCCATTACCTTGGGGTGTTCAAGCTGCTATCGGTGGTAAACGCACATTCTTTGAACGTTGGGGAGAAGAACTGAATAGACAAGCATTCAGTTATCTTCCACAGCGTTCCATTTCGGACAATACTAAGGCTGCGCTTATGCGTATTCGTAAGCGTTGCTTTGGTATTAAGTGTGTCATGGAATCTCATGACGGACTACTCTTCAGTATTCCCAAGTCTAGGCTTGCACAATGGGGTCCAATCATCAAGCAAGAGATGGAAAGACCCATTGATTTCAGTAAGTGTTCACTTCCACGTCACGAATTAGCTATTCCCTGCGAGCTTGAAATAGGGCATAATTATCGTGATTTGAGTAAGTGGAAGGATATTCCTCTCATCATGGCTCCTACGCAAATGTTGCAGTTACCAGCAGCATCATTGCAGGAAAAGTTCACGGTAGTAGACCTTCCTAAAGACACCTACAAGGATGAGAAGATATACTACCATACTGTCGAAAAGAAACTACGTGATTTTGAGGTAGACTAATGTTTAACATTAGGATTCAATACACCTGTAAGGGTAAGACTCCGGGTAACTTCATTGTGAATCCCGACCATATTCGTGAGTGTTCTGGTGAATCAATAGCCGAAGCACTTTCAAAGTTTGTGCTAGAAGTAGCACGACTGCAACAAGACTTGCATGACGAGGAATTAGCAGAATTGCGTGGTGAGGATGACGATATACCGTTCTGATGATTGTTCAAGTGGCTTGCATGACTATTGTAATAGATGTCAATGCGATTGCCACGATGAAGAATTCACTAAAGAAGAAATCCTCGCATTGTGGCGAATCATTGCACATCAGTATATCTCATATGAGGATACTGAAGCACAAAAGGTAACTACTCGTCTTGTTCAATTAATCAGGGGCTATGAGCTGGGTTCAAAAAGTAGTTGACCTCCATAATGAGCTAGAATCCCCACCATCATTCTGGCGATGGGGAGCAATTACAGCAATTTCAGCAGTCGTAAAAGACAATGTTTGGTTAGACCAGCAGATTTTTAAGTTATACCCTAACATATACACCATGCTCCACGCAGACAGTGGACTTAAGAAAGGTCCGCCTGTCAATATGGCTAAGAAATTAGTCATGATGGTGAATAACACTAGGGTGTATTACGGGCGCGGTTCTATCCAAGGCATTCTCAAAGATTTGGGAACAGGATACACGACACCGGGTAGTGGTAAGGTAATCAACAAAGCGGTGGCGTTTATATGTTCCTCTGAGTTGTCTTCATCCATTGTAGAGGATAAGGTTGCAACTAAACTTCTCACAGACCTATACGACCGAATCTACAATGAGGGAGAATGGAAGCATCTCCTCAAGATGGAGAATTTCACTCTCAAAGACCCCACTATTACTATGTTCACGGCTACCAATGAATCAATGGCTGATGA
>JACCDR011614843.1_pt1 | contig 25450 bp, 24 predicted proteins | sample 7446431 | NCBI WGS metagenome assembly JACCDR01 (sample SAMN15323443, study PRJNA562643) | freshwater metagenome | isolation source: river surface water | place: USA:Blue River Watershed | collected 2017-08-17 | reverse complement strand
TCGATGGCATCACCGCTGCCGGTAGCGGTGACCTGCGGTGGCTGTTGCACGGCCAGTTGCGCGAGCGCTTGTCCACGGGCACGGCGCTGGTCCTCAGCGCGGATGCGCTCTTCCTGCGGGAGGTGGCCGGGTGTGTCCACCTGCTGGAGCGCGGCCGCCTGGCCGGTCCTTTCGCCCCGGGCGAGGTCATGGGGTTGTACCCGCCGTGGCTGCCCGGTGAGGTGGCGGATGACGCGACCCATGACCTGGTGCAGGACGGCGTGGTGGACGCGCTGGAGGAGGCCGCGCGAGGCGCCTCCTCGCCCGCGGCCATGGGCACGATCGCGACGCCGACCCTGGAAGATGCGCAGGACGACGCCCTGCCTGCCGTGCCTTGGCAGCTGCTGGGGGTGCAGGTCGATGGCGAGGCGTTTTGCCATGCGCAGGTCAGCCTCCTGCGCCGGCCCGGCGAGCGGATGCGGGTCGAGCTGGACCTGCGCTCGACCCGCCGCCTGCATTACGCCGGCGGCCGCTTCGAACTGCATGGCGGCAGCAGCGGCCTGCCTGTGGGCCGCTGGGACGCCCTGGCTCCCGAGACCCGGGTCCAGGCAGGTGAGCGCGCCCGCCTGCGCTTCGACCTGCGCGTGCCCGATGCCGGCGAGGACTTCTGCGGCCTGAGCTTCACCCCGGCCTGGGGGGGGGCGCAGTACCCGCAAAGCCACCGCCTCAAGGTCCTGATCTACGGCGTGGGCCACCGCCATGCGCGCGCCGGCCTGCCGCGCATGGACATCACCTGCCTGAGTTTCGAAACCGAGAGGAACGCCTCGCATGCCCCAGCCCCAGCCCCCGTCGCAGCACCCGCCACGGCCCAAGGACAACCAGCCGCGCGCCAAGTGGGCTGAGCGCTTCGGCCTGCCCCGCCCGGTCCCCGTGCCACGGCGCTGGCCCTGGTCCCGCCGGGCCGACCCGCTGGTGCGCGACCCCGAGTACGCCCCGCGCCTGCGCGCCAGCCTGGGCGAGTACCTGAACTGGTACTTCAGCGACAAGGCCTTCCTCCACAGCATCGACTGGATGGGGATCCCCACGCGCAAGCTGGTCACAGACATGTGGGTCTACCAGGAGATCATTGCCGAGACCCGTCCCGAGCTGATCATCGAGATCGGCAGCTTCTACGGCGGCAGCACGCTGTTCCTCGCGCAGATGCAGCAGCTCGCGGGGGGTGGCGAGGTGCTGTCCATCGACGTCTCGCACGCCCACTTCCGCGCCGAGCATCCGGCCATCCGCACCCTCACCGCGGACTGCTCCGACCCCGTCGCCGTGGCGCGCGCGCGGGCCATGGGGCAGGGCCGCCGGGTCATGGTGATCCACGACGGCGACCACCATGCCGCCGCCGTCGCGCGCGACCTGCGGCTCTACGCGCCCCTGGTCACGCCGGGCATGTACCTCATCGTGGAGGACGGCGTGGTCGACCTGCTCGACGCGCGCCACAGCAAGTTCGGCCGCGCCTACCCCCAGGGTGGCCCATTGCAGGCCGTGCGCGAGGTGCTGGACGCGATGCGGCCCGAGTTCGAGCCCGACCCTCGCCGCGAGCGATTCATCCTCACCAGCAACCCGCGCGGCTACTGGCGCCGCCGGGGCGAGGCGCCCGCGCCCCGCCTGCAGGAGTGAGCATGGCCAGCGCCAACAGCCTCGACTGGATCCGCGAGCACCTGCGCCATGTGGGCGACGAGGTGCTGGAGGTCGGCTCGCGCCGGTACAAGGACCATGCCTTCCTGGACCTCAAGGGCTTCTTCACGGCTGTCCGCCCCTCGGTGCGCGTGACCGGCTGCGACCTCCTGCCCGGCGACAACGTCGACGTGGTGGTGGACCTCACCGGCACGCCCCGCCAGGTCACCCGGGCCCTGGGCGGCCGCCGCTTCGACACCGTGCTGTGCGTCAGCGTGCTGGAGCACATCCCCAACGTCTTCGCCGCGGCGGCCCGCATCGAGTCCCTGCTGCGCCCGGGCGGCACGCTGTTCGTCTCGGTGCCCTTCGTCTTCCGCTACCACGGCTACCCGGGCGACTTCTGGCGCTTCACGCCGGAGGCCGTGGTGCACCTGTTCCCGCAGGTCAACTTCCGCGGGCTGTCGCATTCCTGCGTCTCGTCGCTGGAGGAAGGTGACTGGATGACCCTGCGCGGCCTGAACGTGCAAAAGCTCAACCGCTTCCTGTTCCGCCCGCGCGAGCGCGAGGAGAAGCAGGCGCGCAAGCAGGCCAAGGCGGCCGGTGAGGCCGTGCCGGCGTACTCGCTGGCCCCGGCCATGGTCAACCTCCTGGGGTGGCGGACATGAACGACCTGGACGACGGATTGCCCTGCGTGTTCCTGCGCCTGCAGGCTGGCCTGGGCTGGCGCGACCGGCCCTGGCTCATCGTCGGCAAGGGCCCGAGCTTCGCGCAGGTCGAGGACGTGCCGCTGGCCGACTGGCGCGTCCTCACGCTCAACGACGCGGTCCGGGCGGTGCCGAGCGCGGACCTGGCGCACTTCATCGACCTCGATGCCCTGGAGCGCTGCTCGGGCGTGCTGGAGCGTGCGCGCTGCATCGTCATGCCCTGGTACCCCCACAGCGGCCACCGCCCGGGCCGCCTGCACCTGGGCGAGTTGTCGCGGCAGCACCCGGTACTGGCGCGCTTGCGCGCGCAGGGCCGGCTGCTCTGGTACGACCTGTCCTCCGGCCCGCAGCGGCACGGGTCCTGGCCTGTGGTCACGGCCACCTTCTTCAGCGCCGAGGCGGCGCTGGACCTGCTGGCGACGGCCGGGGCGCGCCGGGTGCGCACCGTCGGCGTGGACGGCGGCGCCGACTATGCCGAGGCCTTCGCGGACCTGCGTGGTGTCTCGCGCCTGTCCAACGGCCAGCGCGGCTTCGACCGGCAGTTCGAGTCCTTCGCCCGGGTGATCCGGCGCACCGGCGTGGACGTGGCGCCCTGGGGCGTGGAAGCGCCGATGCGCGTGTTCATTGCCGCCAGCCCCCGCGAACTGTTGCCGGCGCGGGTGCTGGCGCATTCCATCCGCTGCCATGCCAGTGCCAGCACCGTCATCACGCCGCTGTGCGACCTGGACATCCCCATCCCCCAACCGCAGGACGAGCGCCACCAGGCGCGCACGCCGTTCTCCTTCCAGCGCTTCCTGATCCCGCAGGCCTGCGGCCACCAGGGCCGGGCCTTGTACCTGGACCCGGACATGCTGGTCTTCCGCGACATCCTGCCGCTGTGGCGCCAGCCCTTCGGCGATGCCCAGGTCCTCACGGTGCAGGCCGCGCCGGGCGACCCGAGGCCCGCGCAGACCAGCGTGATGCTGATGGACTGCGAGCGCCTGCCCTGGACCGTGCAGGAGGTCATCGATGGCCTGGACGCGGGCCGCTACGACTACGAGGGCCTGATGCGCGATTTCGCCGTCGCCCGCGTCCGCGCGTGCATCGAGCCCGGCTGGAATTCGCTGGACCGCCACATCCCTGGCCGTACCGCGCTGCTGCACTACACCGACATGACGGCGCAGCCCTGGGTGTCGTCGACCCACCCCCTGGGCCGGCTGTGGGTGCGGGCGCTTCGCCAGGCCGTGGCCGAGGATGCGATCACGCGCGCGTTCGTCGGGGAATGCGTGGCCCGCGGTGACGTGCGGCCGTCCTTGCTGCACCAGCTGGACGTGGGCCTGGATGACGGCTTGCTGCTGCCGGCCGCCGTGCGCGCGGCCGACGCCGCGTTCGTTCCCCCCTACCGGTCCTTGCCGGGGCAGGACACCGCCGCCTGGTCCCTGCCGCTTCGCCGCCTGCAGGCCGCGGCGCGGGCGGGCTATGAGGGCACCTGGGTCCACGGCATGGAGCACCGCCTGCGCCGGCGCCTGGGCGGTGGCGTGGCCGGCCCGGGACCCAGGGGCCCTTGAGGCGCAGGCAGGCGCGCAGGTCCCGCCATGTTCCCGGTCGTCCTTCCCGTCATCTCCCCGGCCCACCTGCCGCTGTGGCTGCTGGCGCCCGCCCTGCTGTCCATGTTGCTGTGCGCGGCGCTGCGCCGCCACGGCTGGCTGGCGGGCATGGGGTCGCGTCCTTATGCGGCCGACATGCCGCAGCGCTTCCATGCGGGTCATGTGCCCCGCCTGGGCGGGTTGGGCATGGGGCTGGCTGCAGCCGCCTGCTGGTGGTGGCTGCTGCGCGGCCAGGCCTGGGTGTGGTGGGCGGTGGCCGCGGTGGCCGTGGCCGGCGGCCTGGCGGAGGACGTCACCTTGCGGCTGCGGGCGCGCTGGCGCCTGGGCGCCACCCTCGTGGCGGGCCTGGTGGCCTGGTGGTGGCTGGACCTGCGCATCGACCGGCTGGGCGTGCCGTGGCTGGATGCCCTGCTGGCCACCGTACCTGGCGCACCGGCCGTCCTGGCGGTCGTCGCTGTCGCGGGCCTGCCGCATGCCTTCAACCTCATCGACGGCTACAACGGCCTGGCCGGTGCCGTGGCCCTGGCGTGCTGCCTGGTGCTGGCGCATGTGGCCTGGCAGGTGGGCGATGTGGCGCTGGCCTCGGTCGTCCTGGTGCTGGCGGGCGCGACGGCGGGCTTCCTGGTGTGGAACTACCCGCGCGGCCTGCTGTTCGCGGGCGATGGCGGCGCCTACCTGTGGGGAGTGGTCATCGCGGTGGCGGTGGTGCTGCTGGTGCAGCGCCACCCGCAGGTCTCGCCGTGGTTCGCGATGCTGATGCTGGCCTACCCGGTGGGCGAGACCCTGTTCTCGGTGTACCGCAAGCTCGCGCGCGGCCAGTCCCCCAGCCAGCCGGACGCCCTGCACCTGCACCAGTTGATCCATCGCCGCATCGTGCGGCGGGTGGGATCCGGCGAGGCAGCGGCCGACGAGGCGCGCCGCATGTTGGCTCGCAACAACCGCACCACCCCTTACCTGTGGGGCTTCGCCCTGGCCACGCTGGTGCCGGCCGCGTTGTGGTGGCGTGACACCGTGCTGCTCATGGCGGCGAGCGCCGTGTTCGCGGTGGCCTATGTGACCGCCTACCTGGGCATCGTGCGCTTCAAGGTGCCGCGCTGGCTGCAGCGCGGTGTCCTCCCGCCTGGCGGGTGACCGCGCCTTTACGGCACAATTTCTCCTTTCGTAGATCCCCGCAGCCAACCCGCCCCATGTCCGACGCCTCCCAGCCCCTCGCCCCCCGTGCCAAGGCCGACATCCTCGCCCAGGCCCTGCCGTACATCCGCAGGTTCCACGGCAAGACGATGGTCATCAAGTACGGCGGCAACGCCATGACCGACCCGGCGCTGCAGAAGGCCTTCGCCGAGGACGTGGTGCTGCTCAAGCTGGTGGGCATCAACCCCGTGGTGGTCCATGGCGGCGGCCCGCAGATCGAGTCCGCCCTCAAGCGCCTGGGCAAGAAGGGCGAGTTCATCCAGGGCATGCGCGTCACCGACGCCGAGACCATGGAAGTCGTCGAGTGGGTGCTGGCCGGCGAGGTGCAGCAGGACATCGTGGGCCTGATCAACCAGGCCGGCGGCAAGGCCGTGGGCCTGACCGGCCGGGACGGCGGGCTCATCCGCGCGAAGAAGCTGCGCATGGTCGATGCCAACGACCCCGCCAAGGAGCATGACGTCGGCCAGGTCGGCGACATCGTGAAGATCGACCCGTCCGTCGTCCGCGCCCTGCAGGACGACCAGTTCATCCCCGTCGTCAGCCCCATCGGCTTCGGTGAGCACAACGAGAGCTACAACATCAATGCCGACGTGGTGGCCGGCGACCTGGCCATCGCCCTGCAGGCGGAAAAGCTGATGATGCTCACCAACATCGCCGGCGTCCTGGACAAGCAGGGCCAGCTGCTGGTCGAGCTCACCCCCCAGCGCATCGACGCGCTGTGCGCCGACGGCACCATCTCCGGCGGCATGATCCCCAAGATCGCCGGCGCCCTGGATGCGGCCAGGAGCGGCGTCAACTCCGTCCACATCGTGGACGGCCGCGTCCCCCACGCCCTCCTTCTCGAAATCCTGACGGATGAGGCTTTCGGGACCATGATCCGCTCGAATTAAGAAAAAATACCCTTTTCCCGGCGTCGCTGCTCTGCTAATGTAATTCCAAAGGAGGGGGTTTGATCATGCGACTCCTGTTGGTTGAAGACGACGTCATGGTGGCCAGCGGCATCAAGCTGGGCCTGTCGGACGCGGGTTACGCGGTGGATTGGGTGGGCAGTGGCGAGCGTGCCGAAGAGGTGCTTCGCAGCGAGTCCTTCGACGCCGCCATCATCGACATCGGCCTGCCGAACATCGACGGCCTGGAGCTCACGCGCCGGCTGCGAAAACCGGACATGCCCAGCAACGGGATGCCGGTGCTGATCTTGACGGCGCGGGATGCCCTGCACGACCGGGTGCAGGGCCTGGACCTGGGCGCGGACGATTACATGCTCAAGCCCTTCGAGCTGCCCGAGCTGCTGGCGCGCCTGCGGGCCCTGCTGCGGCGCTCGCAGTCGGCCACCTCGTCCGTCCTGACCTTCGGCCCCATCGAGCTGGACACCGCCACCCGCCGGGCGGGCGCGCGCAAGGAGGACACCAGCCTCACGTCGATCGAGCTGGGCCCGCGCGAGTGGACGGTCATGGAGTACCTGCTGCTCAATGCGCCCAAGCCCGCCAGCAAGGAGAAGCTCCTGCAGGCCCTGACCGGCTGGGACAAGGAGATCACGCCCAACGCGGTCGAGGTCTACATCTCCCGCCTGCGCGGCAAGCTCGAGCCGCATGGCGTGGCCTTGCGCTCCATCCGGGGCTTCGGCTACCGCCTGGAGATGCTGGAGCCGCCCGCCGCGTGACACACGACCCTGTCGCCCCGGGGGGCTCCCACCCTGGCCCCGCGGGCGGCGGGCAGATGCTGTCCGGCCTGCGCCGGCGGCTGATGTTCATGATCATCGCCCCGCTGATGGGGCTGGCCCTGCTCAATGCCTGGTTCGAGTTCCGCTCGGCCGACGATGCCACGGCCGTCCAGGACCAGCAGTTGCTGGCGTTGCTGCCCTTGCTGGCCGACTCCGTCATCGCCCGGGGTCCCGCCGATGGCGAACGCGACTCCGTGCTCCTCCTGGCGCCTGCGCTGGAGCAGTTCATGGAGTCACGGCGCACCACCTCGGCGTACGCCGTCACCGACGTCGACGGCCGCGTCCTGCATGGCCACGCCTGGCTGACCGGGCCGCAGCTGACCAGCGCCGAACCCGAATTCCACTCCGAGCAGAACGGCGGCCTGACCTGGCGCATCGTGCGCCAGCGCCAGAATTCGGTGGTGGGCGATGTCATCGTCGCCCTGGCCGACGGCTCCAACCCGCAGCAGCAGTGGCTGCGCACCATCCTGTTCAAGGTGCTGCTGCCCCACCTGGTCATCATCGCCGCCGCCGCTGTCGCGGTACGCTGGGCCGTGGACCGCGCGCTGCGTCCCCTGCTGGACCTGACCGAGGTGGTGGCCCGCCGCTCCCCGCAGGACCTGCGCCCCATCGACGACGCCGCCACGCCGCAGGAAGTAAGGCCCCTGGTGGCCGCGCTCAACCGCCTGTTCGGCCTGGTGGAGGCGCAGGGTGAGAGCCAGCGCCGCTTCATCGCCGACGCGGCCCACCAGCTGCGCACGCCGCTGGCCGGTTTGCAGGCGCAGGTCGAGGCCTGGGCGCAGGCGGCCCGGCGCATCGTGCCCTCGGGCGGCGCGGGCACCATGCTGCTGCCGGTGGAGCAGATCGAGAAGCTGCGCGGCGCTACCCGCCGCACCTCGCAGCTGGCCAGCCAGCTGCTGGCCCTGTCGCGGGCCGACGCGCGCAGCATGGTGGCCCAGCCCATGCAGGCGGTGGAGATCAAGGCCCTGTGCGAGTCCATCCTCGAGGCCCAGCTCGACGCCGCCAGCCACAAGCAGATCGACCTGGGCCTGGATGCCGAGCCGGCCACCGTGCCGGGCCACGAGTGGCTGCTGCGCGAGCTGCTCACCAACCTCGTGGACAACGCCATCAAGTACACGCCCAAGGGCGGCAGCGTCACCATCCGCTGCGGCCCGCTGGGGCGGGGCGCATTCCTGGAGGTGGAGGACGACGGCCCTGGCGTCCCGGAAAAGGAATGGCCGCGCCTGTTCGAGCGCTTCTACCGCGTGCCCGGCACGCAGGGCGAGGGCAATGGCCTGGGCCTGGCCATTGCCGAGGAAATCGCGCGCGTCCACCGCAGCCAGCTGCGCCTGGCAACGGGTGCCACCGGGAAGGGCCTGAAGATCAGCCTGGTGCTCCCGGGTTGATGCAGTACCGGGCTGTACCGGGGCATCGTTGTAAGCGAGCGCTCGCCTGCCGCTGTAACCCGGCTGTGCGAGAATGGTTTTCAGGACAACCCTGCGCCAGCCATCCGCCATGACCGACGCCGAAACGAACAGCCTCCCTGCCGCTTCCGACGACGCCGCCCCGGCCGCTGCGGGGGGCCGCAAGCGCCCCAAGCCGGGCGAGCGCCGTGTGCAGATCCTGCAGGCCCTGGCGGCCATGCTGGAGCAGCCGGGTGCCGAGCGCATCACCACCGCGTCCCTCGCGGCGCGGCTGTCGGTGAGCGAGGCGGCGCTGTACCGCCATTTCGCCAGCAAGGCGCAGATGTTCGAGGGCCTGATCGACTTCATCGAGCAGAGCGTCTTCACCCTCATCAACCAGATCCTGGAGCGCCAGCAGGGCGATGCCAAGCGCCAGGCCGCCAGCATCGCGGCCATGCTGGTGCAGTTTGCCGAGCGCAACCCGGGCATGACCCGGGTCATGGTGGGCGATGCGTTGGTGCATGAGAACGAGCGCCTGCAGCAGCGCATGAACCAGTTCTTCGACAAGATCGAGGCCACGCTGCGCCAGTGCCTGCGCGAGGGCGCGGGCGGCGCCGAGGCGTCGGCCACGCCCTCGGTCGATGCGCAAGTGGTGGCCTCGCTGCTCACGGCCTTCCTGGTGGGGCGCCTGCAGCGTTTCGCCCGCTCGGGTTTCCGCCGCCTGCCGTCCGAGCACCTGGACGCCAGCCTCGCGCGCATGCTCTGACCCTTTCGCTTCCCGAGGCCTGCCATGCAGTCGGTGGCCGTTGCCGGCACGCAGTTGCTGTTGCTTCCCGGCGGCGCGGCCTACTGGGCACCCGAGCGCGCGCTGCTCGTGGCGGATGCGCATTTCGGCAAGGCGCTGAGCTTTCGCAGGCTGGGTGTGCCGGTGCCGGAGGGCACCACGGCGCAGACGCTGGAGGCGCTCACCGCCGCGGTCATGACGACGCAGGCGCAGCGCGTCGTCTTCCTCGGTGACTTTCTTCACTCGGCCCGCAGCCAGGCGGCCAGCCTGCTGGATGCCTTGCGCGCGTGGCGCGACGCGCATGCGGCGCTGGCGATGACGCTGGTGCGCGGCAACCATGACGACCGCGCCGGCGATCCCCCGGCGGACCTGCGCATCGACGTGGTCGACGAGCCCCTGGCAATGGGCCCCTTCGCGCTGAAGCACCACCCTGATCCGGTCCCCGGCGCCTATGTGCTGGCGGGCCACTGGCACCCCTGCATCCGCCTGCGCGGGCGCGCGCACGAGCGCCTGCGCCTGCCATGCTTCTGGTTGGGGGAGGGCGTGGGCATCCTGCCGGCGTTCGGCGCCTTCACGGGCATGCATCCCGTCGATCCCCGGCCGGGCGACCGCGTCTTCGCGATCGCGGGCGGGACCGTGCGGGAGGTGCCCGAAGGCGCCCGCTGAACAGGTTGCCCAAAGCGGTTATCGTCGCGCCTGCATCCGCCTCTTCCACAAAGCAACAAGGAGACAAGATTCCATGAAACTGGTGCGTTATGGCAACCCGGGCCGCGAGAAGCCCGGCCTCATCGATGCCGACGGCAGGCTGCGGGACCTGGGCAGCGTGGTCCCGGACATCGGCCCGGCCCAGCTCGGTGCGGCCACCCTGGCCAAGCTCGCCAAGGTGAAGGTGGACAAGCTGCCCCTGGTGCGTGGCAATCCCCGCATCGGCTGCCCCGTGTCCCAGGTGGGCAAGATGGTCGCCATCGGCCTGAACTACTCCGACCATGCGGCCGAGGCCGGCATGGCGGCGCCCAAGGAGCCCATCGTCTTCCTCAAGGCCACCACCTGCATCCAGGGTCCCAACGACCCGGTCATGCTGCCCAAGGGCTCGGTGAAGACCGACTGGGAGGTGGAGCTGGGCGTCGTGATCGGCACCAAGGCCCAGTACGTCACGAAGAAGGACGCGCTCCAGCACGTGGCCGGCTACACCATCGTCAACGACGTGAGCGAGCGTGCGTACCAGCTCGAGCGCGGCCCGCAGTGGGACAAGGGCAAGGGCTGCGACACCTTCGGTCCCGTCGGCCCCTGGCTGGTCACGGCCGATGAAGTCCCCAATCCGCAGCGGCTGGACATGTGGCTGGACGTCAACGGCCAGCGCATGCAGGTGGGCAACACCCGCACCATGATCTTCGGCGTGGCCCACCTCGTGAGCTACGTCAGCCAGTTCATGACGCTGATGCCGGGCGACATCCTCATCACCGGCACCCCGCCCGGCGTGGGCATGGGCATGAAGCCGCCGCGCTTCCTGAAGAAGGGCGACGTGATGACGCTGGGCATCGCGGGCCTGGGCGAGCAGCGGCAGGACGTGGTGGCGTTCAAGCGCAGCTGAGCACGGACCACGGCGGTTCGCGCGGACGCGCTGAACATCCGGGTGGCGGAGGTTACTGAGTCGGGTTCGCTTACCCGATTCACCCATGCGCACCTCCTACCTGCTGAGCCCGGTTTTCTTCGCGGCTTCTTTGCCCACCGTTGCGCGCACCGTGGCGAGCATCAGGGCGGCGCGGGCCATGAGGGAGGGGCTGTCCCCCTGGGGCGCAGTGGCGCCGCGACGGACCGGGTGGTACCGGTCTATGTCGGACGGGTTCCTCCGCCTCACGCCTGGCCGGCCGTTGGCCGACCGGTTCGTGCGGGACGTCTCCACGACGGCCGGCGGTCGACCGGCGATCTCCTTCCACGACGCCGCCGCCTACGAGTGCATGACGGGCGCATGGAGCCGCCTGGTGGGCCGTGAGTTCCTCGACTGGCTCGCGCCGGGGCGGGGCCTGCGCTGGCTGGACGTGGGCTGCGGCAATGGGGTCTTCACAGGGCTCATTGCCGATCGCTGGGCGCCTGCCTGGGTCGAGGGCATCGACCCCGAGCCGGCGCAGGTCGGCTATGCGCGGAGCAGGCCGGATGCGCGGAGTGCGCATTTCCGGGTGGGTGATGCCACGGCCTTGCCCTATCCGCCAGCGAGCTTCGACGTGGCGGTCATGGCCCTGGTGCTGTTCTACCTGGCCGAGCCGGCGCTTGGCGTGGCCCAGATGGTGCGCGTGGTCGCGCCTGGCGGTCTCGTGTGCGCCTACAACTGGGACCTGGCCGGGGGCGGTTCCCCCTTGGCGGTGCTGGGGCAGGCGATGCGTCGCGCCGGCGTGGAAACGCCGACGGCGCCCTCGGCATGGGTGGCTGCCGAAGACGCGGTGCGCCAGCTGTGGGTGGAGGCGGGGCTCGAGGACGTGCAGACACGCCGCATCACCGTGCAGCGGGAGTTCCCGAGCTTCGAGGCGCTGTGGGAGGTCCTGCAGCTGGGGGCGAGCACGGCGCCCGTCCTGCGGGGGCTGACCGGCGCCCAGCGGGAGGAGATCCAGGGGTATGTCCGCGAGCACCTGGGCCTGGCGCCGTGGGCTGCCGGGCCCGTGACCTGTGAGGCCCGTGCGATCGCGGTGAAGGGACGCGTGGGCCGGCGTTGAAGGGACGCTGGCCGTCTCTGTTGCCCGGCCCCGGGGATGCGGCGCTCGGTGTCATTGCCCGGGCGGCCACCGCCTCGGCCGCGACCGCTGCCCCCGCACCACCGCGATCGCCACGATCAGCGCCGCCACGATCAGCACCAGCACGGCCAGCCCGATGTACGGCTGGGGCAGCCCCACCACCACGGCCACCCACACCAGGGCGGCCATCACCAGCAGGAAACCGATCATCCAGGCGGAAAACATGGGGCACGGGCGCGGGAGGCCCAAGTCCCATTCTTGGAGCCGGCCGCCATCCCGGTGTGCGGCGACGCTGCGGGTACACGTCGGAGCGCTCCGACCCCGCCCCCGCCGCGGACCCCAAAAATGGGGTCGGATCAGATTTAAGATCCATCCATGGCCCGCCTGCCCCGCCTCACCGTCCCTGGCTACCCCCACCACCTCATCCAGCGTGGCAACAACCGCCAGCCCATCGTGAGCGACATGCAGGACTACCAGGTCCTGCACCAGCTCATGACCGAGCAGGCGAGGGCGGCCGGGGTCGAGGTCCATGCCTACGTGATTGTGGACACCGGGTTCCACCTCCTGGCCACCCCCCGTGAGCCCGACAGCCTGGCACGGATGATGCAGGGCATCGGCCGGCGCTATGTGCGTCTCTACAACACCCGCACGGGCCGCACCGGCACCCTGTGGGAGGGACGCTACCGCTGTGCCCTGCTGCAACCCGAGAAGTACCTGCTGGCCTGCATGGCCGAGCTGGACCTCATTCCGGTGCATGCGGGGCTGGCCGATGCACCGTCCGGGTGGGTCGGGTCCAGCCACCGGCACTACATCGGGTTGGGCGCGGACCGGCTGGTCACGCCCCATCCGCTGTACTGGCAGCTGGGCAACACGCCCTTCGCCCGGGAGCAGGCCTATGCCGAGCGCGTGGCCCAGGACCTGCCTGCCACCCTGCGGCAGGCGCTGGTCGATTCAGCCCTCCACGGCTGGGCGCTGGGCGACGACGCCTTCCTGGCGGCGCTGCAAAAGCAGACCGGCCGCCGCCTCACGCGCGCCAAACCCGGCCGTCCTCGGACGAAGCCGGCGGGTTGATCTGTCCCCAATAAATTTGTCGCTGAAATTGCTGCGTTGAATTTTAGTATCTGACCCCAATTATTTTTCTTTGAAAAGTGCCGAGCCTGCACTATCCTTCGCGGTTCCGTGAAAGTTAGCGAAGGATTCCCCATGGCCACGCCCGCCACGACCGCCGAGATTTCCCACCTGCAGGAAAACGGCCTCTACTCGTCCGCCAACGAACACGACGCGTGCGGCGTCGGCTTCGTCGCCCACATCAAGGGCAAGAAGACCCACGAGATCGTCCAGCAAGGCCTGAAGATCCTCGAGAACCTGGACCACCGCGGCGCCGTGGGTGCCGACCCCCTGATGGGCGACGGCGCCGGCATCCTGATCCAGCTGCCCGACCAGCTCTACCGTGAAGAAATGGCCAAGCAGGGCGTGACCCTGCCGCCGCAGGGCGAGTACGGCGTCGGCATGATCTTCCTGCCCAAGGAGCACGCCTCCCGCCTGGCTTGCGAGCAGGAGATGGAGCGCGCCATCAAGGCCGAAGGCCAGGTCCTGCTGGGCTGGCGCGATGTCCCGGTCAACCGCGACATGCCCATGTCGCCCGCCGTGCGCGAGAAGGAGCCCATCCTGCGCCAGGTCTTCATCGGCCGTGGCGCCGACGTGATCGTCCAGGACGCCCTGGAGCGCAAGCTGTACGTCATCCGCAAGACCGCCAGTGCCGCCATCCAGGCCCTGCAGCTCAAGCACAGCAAGGAATACTACGTTCCGTCCATGTCCAGCCGCACCGTGGTCTACAAGGGCCTGCTGCTGGCCAACCAGGTCGGTGAGTACTACCTGGACCTGCAGGACAAGCGTTGCGTCTCGGCCCTGGGCCTGGTGCACCAGCGTTTCTCCACCAACACCTTCCCCGAGTGGCCGCTGGCCCACCCGTACCGTTATGTCGCCCACAACGGCGAGATCAACACGGTCAAGGGCAACTACAACTGGATGAAGGCCCGCGAAGGCGTGATGTCCTCCCCCGTGCTGGGCGAGGACCTGCAGAAGCTGTACCCCATCAGCTTCGCCGGCCAGTCCGACACCGCCACCTTCGACAACTGCCTCGAGCTGCTGACGATGGCGGGCTACCCCATCTACCAGGCCGTGATGATGATGATCCCCGAGCCCTGGGAGCAGCACACCACGATGGACGAGCGCCGCAAGGCCTTCTACGAGTACCACGCCGCCATGCTGGAGCCCTGGGACGGCCCGGCCTCCATCGTGTTCACCGACGGCCGCCAGATCGGCGCCACGCTGGACCGCAACGGCCTGCGTCCCTCGCGCTACTGCATCACCGACGACGACCTGGTGATCATGGGCTCCGAGTCCGGCGTGCTGCCCGTGCCCGAGAACAAGATCGTGCGCAAGTGGCGCCTGCAGCCCGGCAAGATGTTCCTGATCGACCTGGAACAGGGCCGCATGATCGACGACGAGGAGCTCAAGTCCAACCTCGCCAACTCCAAGCCCTACAAGCAGTGGATCGAGAACCTGCGCATCAAGCTGGACGACCTGTCCGAAGGCACGGGTGACTCCCCGGCCAGCGCCGTCACGCTGCTCGATCGCCAGCAGGCCTTCGGCTACACCCAGGAAGACATCAAGTTCCTGCTGTCGCCCATGGCGCAAGCCGGCGAGGAGGGTATTGGTTCCATGGGCAACGACAGCCCGCTGGCCGTGCTGTCCGACAAGAACAAGCCGCTGTACAACTACTTCAAGCAGTTGTTCGCGCAGGTGACCAACCCGCCGATCGACCCGATCCGCGAAGCCATCGTGATGTCGCTGGTGTCCTTCATCGGCCCCAAGCCGAACCTGCTGGACATCAACCAGGTCAACCCGCCGCTGCGCCTGGAGGTCAGCCAGCCGATCCTGGACTTCAACGACATGGCCAAGCTGCGTGACATCGAGCATGTCACCCAGGGCAAGTTCCGCAGCTACACGCTGGACATCACCTACCCCGCGGCCTGGGGCCGCGAGGGCGTGGAAGCCAAGCTGGCCTCCATCAACGCCGAGGCCGTGGACGCGATCAAGGGTGGCAAGAACATCCTGATCATCAGCGACCGCGCCGTCGGTGCCGACAAGATCGCCATCCCCGCGCTGCTGGCGCTGTCCTCCATCCACCAGCATCTGGTGCGTGAAGGCCTGCGCACCACCGCCGGCCTGGTGGTGGAGACCGGTTCCGCCCGCGAAGTGCACCACTTCGGCGTGCTGGCCGGCTACGGCGCCGAGGCCGTCCACCCCTACCTGGCCATGGAAACCCTGGCCGCGATCCACAAGGACCTGCCGGGCGACCTGTCGGCCGAGAAGGCCATCTACAACTACGTCAAGGCGATCGGCAAGGGCCTGTCCAAGATCATGTCCAAGATGGGCGTGAGCACGTACATGTCCTACTGCGGCGCGCAGTTGTTCGAGGCCATCGGCCTGAACGACGAGACCGTCGAGAAGTACTTCACCGGCACCCCCAGCCGCGTGGGCGGCATCGGCGTGTTCGAGATCGCCGAAGAAGCCATCCGCATGCACAAGGCCGCCTTCGGCACCGACCCGCTGCTGGCCCATGCCCTGGACGCCGGCGGCGAGTACGCCTGGCGCGCCCGCGGCGAGGAGCACATGTGGACGCCGGATGCGATTGCCAAGCTGCAGCACTCCACCCGTGCCAACAACTGGAACACGTACAAGGAATACGCGCAGATCATCAACGACCAGAACCGTCGCCACATGACCCTGCGCGGCCTGTTCGAGTTCAAGGTCGACCCGTCCAAGGCCATCCCGATCGACGAGGTCGAGTCCGCCAAGGAGATCGTCAAGCGCTTCGCCACCGGCGCCATGTCGCTGGGTTCCATCTCCACGGAAGCCCACGCCACCCTGGCCATCGCCATGAACCGCATCGGCGGCAAGAGCAACACCGGTGAAGGCGGCGAGGACCCGGCGCGTTACCGCAACGAGCTCAAGGGCATCCCCATCAAGAAGGGCGACACCCTGGCCAGCGTCGTCGGCCGCGATGTGGTGGAAGTTGACCTGCCCCTGCAGGACGGCGACTCCCTGCGCTCGAAGATCAAGCAGGTCGCTTCGGGCCGTTTCGGCGTCACCGCCGAATACCTGGCGTCGTCCGACCAGATCCAGATCAAGATGGCCCAGGGCGCCAAGCCCGGTGAGGGCGGCCAGCTGCCCGGCGGCAAGGTCTCCAACTACATCGGCAAGCTGCGTTACTCCGTGCCGGGCGTGGGCCTGATCTCGCCCCCGCCGCACCACGACATCTACTCGATCGAGGACCTGGCCCAGCTGATCCACGACCTGAAGAACGTCGCGCCGCACGCCTCCATCAGCGTCAAGCTGGTGTCGGAAGTGGGCGTGGGCACCATCGCCGCCGGCGTGGCCAAGTGCAAGGCCGACCACGTGGTGATCGCCGGCCATGACGGCGGCACGGGCGCCTCGCCCTGGTCGTCCATCAAGCACGCCGGTTCGCCCTGGGAAATCGGCCTGGCCGAGACCCAGCAGACCCTGGTGCTGAACCGCCTGCGTGGCCGCATCCGCGTCCAGGCCGACGGCCAGATGAAGACCGGCCGCGACGTCGCCATCGCCGCCCTGATGGGCGCCGACGAATTCGGCTTCGCCACCGCGCCGCTGGTCGTCGAGGGCTGCATCATGATGCGCAAGTGCCACCTGAACACCTGCCCGGTGGGCGTGGCCACGCAGGACCCGGTGCTGCGTGCCAAGTTCTCGGGCAAGCCCGAGCACGTGGTCAATTACTTCTTCTTCATCGCCGAGGAAGTGCGCCAGATCATGGCCCAGCTGGGCATCCGCAAGTTCGACGACATGATCGGTCGCACCGACCTGCTGGACATGAAGGCCGGCATCGAGCACTGGAAGGCACGCGGCCTGGACTTCAGCCGCCTGCTGGCCGTGCCCGCCGCCCCCGCCGACGTGCCCCGCCTGCACGTGGCCGACCAGGACCATGGCCTGGACAAGTCCCTGGACAAGGTCCTGATCGAGAAGTCGCGCGCGGCCATCGAGAAGGGCGAGAAGGTCCAGTTCATGGAGAAGGCCATCAACGTCAACCGCTCGGTCGGCGCGATGCTGTCCGGCGCCCTGACCAAGGTGCGCCCCGAGGGCCTGCCGGATGACACCATCCGCATCCAGCTGGAAGGCACGGGCGGCCAGTCCTTCGGCGCCTTCCTGGCCAAGGGCATCACGCTGTACATGATCGGCGACGCCAACGACTACACCGGCAAGGGCCTGTCGGGCGGCCGCATCGTCGTGCGCCCCAGCATCGACTTCCGCGGCGAAGCCACGAAGAACATCATCATCGGCAACACCGCGCTGTACGGCGCGACCACCGGTGAGGCCTTCTTCAGCGGCGTGGCCGGCGAGCGCTTCGCCGTCCGCCTGTCCGGCGCCACCACGGTGGTCGAGGGCACGGGCGACCACGGCTGCGAGTACATGACCGGCGGCACCGTCGTCGTCCTGGGCAAGACCGGCCGCAACTTCGCGGCGGGCATGTCCGGCGGCGTGGCCTATGTCTACGACGAGGACGGCCAGTTCGCCTCCCGCTGCAACACCGCCATGGTGTCGCTGGAGAAGGTGGCGTCCGCCGAGGAGCAGAAGAAGGCCCACCACGGCAAGACCAAGCTGCACGGCGGCGAGACCGACGAGGTGCTGCTCAAGAAGCTGCTGGAGGACCACAACCGCTGGACCGGCTCCAAGCGCGCCCGCGAACTGCTGGACAACTGGGAAACCAGCCGCGCCAAGTTCGTCAAGGTCTTCCCCAACGAGTACAAGCGCGCCCTGATCGAGATGCACGAGCGCGAAGTGGCCGATGCCAGCACCGGCAACAACGCGCAAGCTGCCGTGCGTGACGGCGTCGCAGCCTGACCCCGGGCCCTAGAGAAAGATACGGAGAGAAAGCATGGGTAAAGTCACCGGCTTCATGGAGTTCGAGCGCCTCGAGGAGGGCTACAAGCCCGTCGGCGAGCGCGTCAAGCACTACAAGGAATTCGTCATCGCCCTCGATGACGCGCAGGCCAAGCAGCAGGGCGCCCGCTGCATGGACTGCGGCACGCCGTTCTGCAACAACGGCTGCCCCGTCAACAACATCATCCCGGACTTCAACGACCTGGTGTACCGCCAGGACTGGAAGGACGCGTTCACGGTCCTGGACTCCACCAACAACTTCCCCGAGTTCACCGGCCGCATCTGCCCCGCGCCCTGCGAGGCGGCCTGCACGCTGAACGTGAATGACGACCCGGTGGGCATCAAGTCCATCGAGCACGCCATCATCGACCGTGCCTGGGAAAACGGCTGGGTCAAGCCCCAGCTGCCCACCCGCAAGACGGGCAAGAAGGTTGCCGTGGTCGGCGCCGGCCCCGCCGGCATGGCCGCCGCGCAGCAGCTGGCCCGCGCCGGCCATGACGTGACGCTGTTCGAGAAGAACGACCGCATCGGCGGCCTGCTGCGTTACGGCATCCCCGACTTCAAGATGGAGAAGCACCACATCGACCGTCGTGCCGACCAGATGAAGGCCGAGGGCGTGACCATCCGCACCGGCGTGATGATCGGCAAGCTGCCCGAGGGCTCCAAGGTCACCAACTGGGCCAAGGAAACCATCTCCCCCGAGCAGCTGAAGAAGGACTTCGACGCCGTGCTGCTCACCGGTGGCGCCGAGCAATCGCGTGACCTGCCCGTGCCCGGCCGCGACCTGGACGGCATCCACTTCGCGATGGAGTTCCTGCCCCAGCAGAACAAGGTCAATTCCGGCGACAAGCTCAAGGGCCAGCTGCGCGCCGACGGCAAGCACGTCATCGTCATCGGCGGTGGCGACACCGGCAGCGACTGCGTGGGCACCAGCAACCGCCATGGCGCCAAGAGCGTCATCCAGTTCGAGCTGATGCCCATGCCGCCCGAGCAGGAGAACAAGGAGCTGACCTGGCCCTACTGGCCGTACAAGCTGCGCACCTCCTCCTCGCACGAAGAGGGCTGCGAGCGCGAGTTCGCCATCGCCACCAAGGAATTCATCGGCGAGAACGGCAAGGTCACCGGCCTGAAGACCGTGCGCGTCGAGTGGAAGGACGGCAAGATGGTCGAAGTGGCCGGCTCCGAGCAGGTCATGAAGGCCGACCTGGTGCTGCTGGCCATGGGCTTCACCAGCCCCGTCGCCTCCATCCTGGAAGGCTTCGGCGTGGACAAGGACGCCCGCGGCAACGCCAAGGCCACCACCGACTTCACCGGCGGCTACGCCACCAGCGTGCCCCAGGTCTTCGCCGCCGGCGACATGCGCCGCGGCCAGTCCCTGGTGGTCTGGGCGATCCGCGAAGGCCGCCAGGCCGCCCGCGCCGTCGATGAATTCCTGATGGGGTCTACTGACCTGCCGCGATAAAACGACACGCCGGTTGTCACCCGAAGGTATAAAGCCCCCGCCTGCTCAGTCAGGCCGGAAGCCACGTATCATCGGGTGAACCCTGAGCAAGGCCGGGTTTACCCGGCCTTTTCCATTCTGATGTCCGACGAATCGTCTGCCCTTGTCGAATGCCGGAACCTGCGTTTCGGCTACGGTGACCGCGCCATCCTCGATGGCGTGAGCTTCACCGTGCCTCGCGGCAAGGTCACCGCCCTCATGGGGGCCTCTGGTGGGGGCAAGACCACCGTGCTGCGCCTCATTGGCGGCCAGGTGCGGGCGCAGGCCGGCCAGATGCTGTTCGACGGGCAGGACGTGGGCGGCTTCGACGCCACCGCCCTGTACGCCGCCCGCCGTCGCATGGGCATGCTGTTCCAGTTCGGCGCGCTGTTCACGGACCTGTCGGTCTTCGACAACGTGGCCTTTCCGCTGCGCGAGCACACCTCGCTGCCCGAGGCCCTGATCCGCGACATCGTGCTGATGAAGCTCAACGCCGTCGGCCTGCGCGGTGCGCGCGACCTCATGCCCAGCGAGGTCTCCGGCGGCATGGCCCGCCGCGTGGCCCTGGCCCGCGCCATTGCCCTGGACCCGGAGCTGATCATGTACGACGAGCCCTTCGCGGGCCTGGACCCGATCTCCCTGGGCACCTCGGCGCAGCTGATTCGCCAGTTGAACGACACCCTGGGCATCACCAGCATCATCGTCTCGCACGACCTGGAGGAGACCTTCCGCATCGCCGACCAGGTCATCGTCCTGGCCAACGGGCGCATCGCGGCGCAGGGCACGCCGGACGAGGTGCGGGCCTCGCAGGACCCGCTGGTCCACCAGTTCGTCAACGCCGAGCCCGAGGGGCCCGTGCATTTCCATTACCCCGGTCCCACCGTGGACCAGGACTTCGGCATCGGGGCTTGACCATGGCTTGGTACAAACCCGCCGACGTCGGTTTCGCAGTCCGCAGCAAGCTCGACGACCTGGGCCGCGGCGCGCGCCTGTTCGTGCGCCTGATGGGCCTGGCCGGCGCCAGCCTCAGGCGTTTCGGCCTGGTGCGCGACCAGGTGCATTTCCTGGGCAACTACTCCCTGGCCATCATCGCGGTGTCCGGCCTGTTCGTCGGCTTCGTGCTGGGGCTGCAGGGGTACTACACGCTGCAGCGCTATGGCTCGTCGGAGGCGCTGGGCCTGCTGGTGGCGCTGAGCCTGGTGCGTGAGCTCGGGCCGGTGGTCACCGCCTTGCTGTTTGCCGGCCGCGCCGGCACCTCGCTGACCGCCGAGATCGGCCTGATGAAGGCGGGTGAGCAGCTGTCGGCCATGGAGATGATGGCCGTGGACCCGGTGCGCCGCATCCTGGCGCCGCGCTTCTGGGGGGGCGTCATCGCCATGCCCCTGCTGGCGGCAGTGTTCAGCGCCGTCGGCATCATCGGCGGCTATGTGGTGGGCGTGCTGATGATCGGCGTCGATCCTGGCGCCTTCTGGAGCCAGATGCAGGGCGGCGTGGACGTGTTCAAGGACGTGGGCAATGGCGTGGTCAAGAGCCTGGTCTTCGGCATCGCCGTCACCTTCATCGCGCTGCTGCAGGGCTTTGAGGCGCATCCCACCCCCGAGGGCGTCTCGCGCGCCACCACCCGCACCGTGGTCGTGGCCTCCCTCACCGTGCTGGGCCTGGACTTCATCCTCACCGCGATGATGTTCTCGATCTGAGAAAGACTGGTTATGGAACGTTCCAAGAATGATGTGTGGGTTGGCCTCTTCGTGCTCCTGGGCGCGGCGGCCATCCTGTTCCTGGCCCTGCAGTCGGCCAACCTGCTGACCCTGAGCTTCCAGCCCGCCTACAAGGTCACGGCGAAGTTCGACAACATCGGCGGCCTCAAGCCCAAGGCCGCCGTCAAGAGCGCCGGCGTGGTGGTCGGGCGCGTGGAATCCATTGCGTTTGATGACAAGAGTTTCCAGGCCCAGGTGACGCTGGCGCTTGACACCCGCTATGCTTTTCCCAAGGACAGTTCGCTCAAGATCCTGACCAGCGGCCTGCTCGGCGAGCAGTACATCGGCATCGAGGCCGGCGCCGACGAGAAGAACCTGGCCCAAGGCGACACCCTGTCCAGCACCCAGTCCGCCATCGTGCTGGAGAACCTGATCAGTCAGTTCCTGTACAGCAAGGCCGCCGATAGTGGCAACGACAAGTCCGCCGCCCCGGCCGCGCCCGCCAAGAAATGAACGTCCCCGCCCGCTCCCTTCCCGCCGCTTCCCGCCGACTGGCAGGCATCGCCGCCCTGGCCGGTGCCTGCCTGCTGGCGGGTTGCGCCACCGGCCCCCACCCGCAGGACCCGTTCGAGCCTTTCAACCGGGGCGTCTACACCTTCAACGAGAAGGTGGACAACGCGGTCTTCAAGCCCGTGGCCACGGCCTACCGGGACACCCTGCCTTCCCCGGTGCGCACGGGCGTGGCCAACTTCTTCGGCAACCTGGGCGATGTGTGGTCCGGCGTGAACAGCCTGTTGCAATTGAAGGTGGGGGAGGCCGCCAGCACCCTGATGCGGGTGACCATCAACACCACCATCGGCCTGGGCGGCCTGCTGGACTGGGCCTCCGAGATGGGCCTGGACCGCCATCGCGAGGATTTCGGCCAGACCCTGGGCCATTACGGCGTGCCCACCGGCCCCTACCTGGTGCTGCCGCTGCTGGGTCCTTCCACCGTGCGTGATACGGCGGCCCTGCCGGTCGACCGCCAGGGCGACCTGGTCCAGGAATTCAACCCCGACGCCTCGCGCAATGCATCCATCGTCCTGCGCGCCGTCGACACCCGTGCCAACCTGTTGCAGGCCTCCCGCGTTATGGAGGAAGTGGCGCTGGACCCCTACACCTTCACCCGTGACGCCTGGCTGCAGAAGCGCCGGTCCGACGTCCACGACGGACAGCCCCCGGCGCTGCCCGACGAACCGAAAGAGTAAGCACATGAAACGACGCACCCTGGGTACCTGGGCGGCCGGCCTGGCCGCCGTCCTGGCCGGCGTGAGCCCCGCCGCCTTCGCCTCCGAGGAGGCGCCCGACGCGCTGATCAAGCGCCTGTCCGACGAACTGCTGTCCATCATCCGCAGCGACGCCGCGGTACGCAAGGGCGACATCAACCGCATCATGCAGATCGTCGACAGCAAGGTCATGCCCAACGTCAACTTCCAGCGCATGACGGCGCTGGCGGTGGGCCCGGCCTGGCGGCAGGCCACGCCGGAGCAGAAGAAGAAGCTGCAGGACGAGTTCAAGAACCTGCTGGTGCGCACCTACTCGGGCGCGCTGTCGCAGGTGGGCGAGGAAACCATCACCGTGCGGCCCCTGCGCGCGGCGCCTACGGACACCGAGGTCCTGGTGCGCACCGAGATCCGCGGCCGCGGCGACCCGATCCAGCTCGATTACCGCCTGGAAAAGACCCCGGGCGAGGGTGCCGGCTGGAAGATCTTCAACCTCAACGTGCTGGGCGTGTGGCTGGTCGAGACCTACCGCAGCCAGTTCGCCGCCGAGATCAACGCCAAGGGCGTGGACGGCCTGATCACCACCCTGTCCGAGCGCAACAAGGCCGCGGGCCGCAAGTAAGCGGCCACCCACGCGCGCCCACCGCCCCGGCACCTGACCTGACCCTGCCCGACCCATGGCCACCCTGGTCCTGCCCGCCACCCTGACCCACGCCGACGCGGCGGGCTGCTGCCGCATGCTGGCCCAGGCCGTGCGCGCCAGCAGCGATGCGAAGGCCGTGGCCGATGCCGCGGCCCTGGAGCGCTTCGACTCCTCGGCGCTGGCCGTGCTGCTGGAATGCCGGCGCGAGGCGCTGGCGGCAGGCAAGGTGTTTTCGGTGCGGGGCATGCCCGAACGCCTGCGGTCCCTGGCGTCTCTCTACGGCGTCTCGGAGCTGCTGCCCGGTTAAAACTAAAATGGCGGGTTCTGCCTATGCCTGCCATTTCCTTCCAGTCCGTCGCCAAGACCTATTCCGGTGCCCGCGGCGAGTTCAAAGCGCTCGACGGCGTGAGCCTGGACATCGAGCCGGGCGAGTTCTTCGGCCTGCTCGGCCCCAACGGTGCGGGCAAGACCACCCTCATCTCCATCCTGGCCGGCCTGGTGCGCGCCTCCTCGGGGCGCGTGTCCGTCCACGGCCATGACGTGCATGCCGACTACGCCGCCGCCCGCCGCCAGCTGGGCGTGGTGCCGCAGGAGCTGGTGTTCGACCCCTTCTTCACCGTGCGCGAGGCGCTGAAGATCCAGTCCGGCTACTTCGGCGTGAAGGGCAACGACGCCTGGATCGACGAACTGCTCGAAAGCCTGGGCCTGGCCGACAAGGCCCGCGCCAACATGCGCCAGCTCTCGGGCGGCATGAAGCGCCGGGTGCTGGTGGCGCAGGCCCTGGTGCACAAGCCGCCGGTCATCGTGCTGGACGAGCCCACGGCCGGCGTGGACGTGGAGCTGCGCCAGACGCTGTGGCAGTTCATCGCCCGCCTCAACCGCGAAGGGCACACCGTGCTCCTGACCACGCATTACCTGGAGGAGGCCGAGGCCCTGTGCGGGCGCATCGCCATGCTCAAGTCCGGCCAGGTGGTGGCGCTCGAGCGCACCTCCGACCTGCTCAAGGCGGCCTCCAGCAACGTGCTGCGGTTCAAGACCGACGGTCACGCGCTGCCGCCCGACATCGCCGCCAAGGCCCGCGTGACCGGCCGCGTCGTCCAGCTGCCCGCGCATGACGCGCTGGAGATCGAGCGCCACCTGGCCGCCATCCGCGAGGCCGGCCTGCAGGTGGAGGACGTGGAGATCCGCAAGGCCGACCTGGAGGACGTCTTCCTCGACGTGATGCAGGGCAAGGCGCAGTCAGGCGCCGCCGGAACACCCCTCGAGACCTCGGAGGTCTCCGCATGACCGGCTGGCAGACCCTCTTCTACAAGGAAGTGCTGCGCTTCTGGAAGGTCTCCTTCCAGACCGTGGCCGCGCCGGTCCTCACCGCGCTCCTGTACCTCATGATCTTCGGCCACGTGCTGGAGGACCATGTGAAGGTCTACGACCGCATCTCCTACACCGCCTTCCTCGTGCCCGGCCTGGTCATGATGAGCGTGCTGCAGAACGCCTTCGCCAACAGCTCCTCCTCCCTGATCCAGAGCAAGATCATGGGCAACCTGGTCTTCGTGCTGCTGTCGCCACTGTCGCACTGGGCCTGGTTCATCGCCTACGTGGGCTCGTCCATCGTGCGCGGCCTGGCCGTGGGCCTGGGCGTGCTCGCCGTCACCTCGCTGTTCGCCACGCCGTCCATCCACCACCCCCTGTGGGTGCTGGCCTTCGCCTTCCTGGGCGCGGGCATGCTGGGGGCCCTGGGCCTGATCGCCGGCCTGTGGGCCGAGAAGTTCGACCAGATGGCCGCCTTCCAGAACTTCATCATCATGCCGATGACGTTCCTGTCCGGCGTGTTCTATTCCATCCATTCCCTGCCGGTGTTCTGGCAGCAGGTGAGCCACCTCAACCCGTTCTTCTACATGATCGACGGCTTCCGACACGGCTTCTTCGGCGTCAGCGACGCTTCGCCGTGGCTGAGCCTGGGCATCGTGGGAACCGCATTCCTGGTGGTTTCAGGCATCGCTGTCCACCTGCTGCGCATCGGCTACAAGATCCGACACTGACACCATGACCGCCGAACAACTGCGCTCCCTCATCGCCGCGGGCCTGCCCTGCGAGCACCTCGAAGTCGATGGCGACGGCCGCCACTGGTCGGCCGTCATCGTCTCGGCCGAATTCGAGGGCAAGCGCCCCATCGCCCGCCACCAGCGTGTCTATGCCACGCTGGGTGCGAAAATCCAGACGGACGAGGTCCACGCCCTGTCCATGAAGACCCTGACGCCCGCCGAATGGGCGGCGCAGTCCGGGTCCTGATGCAACCACTGAACTCCTTCCACTGATGGACAAGCTTTCGATCCGCGGGGGCAAGCCGCTCCATGGCGAGGTCCGGATCTCCGGCGCCAAGAACGCCGCACTGCCCGAACTGTGTGCCGCCCTCCTCACCGGCGAGCCCGTCACGCTGGACAACGTGCCGCGCCTGCAGGACGTGGCCACCATGCTCAAGCTGATCCAGAACATGGGCGTGAGCGTGGTGCGCGATGGCGACCGCGTCACCCTGGATGCCGGCGCGCTGGACAAGCCCGAGGCGCCCTACGACCTGGTCAAGACCATGCGCGCCTCCGTGCTGGCCCTGGGCCCGCTGCTGGCGCGCTTCGGCCGCGCCCATGTGTCGCTGCC
>JACCDR011789338.1_pt1 | contig 25470 bp, 21 predicted proteins | sample 7446431 | NCBI WGS metagenome assembly JACCDR01 (sample SAMN15323443, study PRJNA562643) | freshwater metagenome | isolation source: river surface water | place: USA:Blue River Watershed | collected 2017-08-17 | reverse complement strand
TTTCACGCCTTCAAGAACGCAATCACAACCTGTTTAAATACTTTTACTAAACAAGAACTAGACCAGTGTCTAACTTGCCAATTTCAATCCTTCAAAAACGCACAAATCTATCCCGTTTAAAGTATAGCCCAATAAGTCGAAGTCTGTTACTTTGCCTACGGGCAGGTTAGGGTGAGTAATGAACTGAAAAAGAAAGGGATTTTTAGCAGTAGTAATAATTTCTTAGTTTTTCATTTTTAATAGTTTGCATTTAGGGCAAACGCGTGATGAAATTTTCTTTGGTGTATAACCAAGATCAGGCTTTATTTTTGGAAATTATCAGACAGCTATAAAAAGTCTGCCAACAAAAATTTTGACGAAACACTGAAAAATTAGTGAAAATTTTGCTCACGCATTTGCTCTAAAATTTAGCAATTTTGCCATTTTTTCATAAATAAAATGTTAGTACCTGTGTTTTTATTTGTCTTTGATGACTAAAACTTTAATTTTTCGTTCCTCAGATACTAATTCAAGACCTATTTTTTTGAGTTCTTGATGTATCTGTTGAGGATTTTCATTATACCAAGCAATCTCTAAATCGTATTTTTCAATTAGATTAGTTTCATCTACAACGGGTATATCAACTTGGCTTTCAAGAAATTCTGCCAATGTACTTATAGGCGATTTTTTCATTGATAAGCCCTTTCCACCATAACTTGCGTAAGCTTCCGTCTTATCCGAACTTTTTGTTAGTAAGTTTTTCGGGCTATCTTTCACTTGTCTAAGCACCTTAACTTTTCTTAGCCTTTCTTCTGTTACTGCTTTGTAGTCAAAATATAGTTCCAATTGCTGTTTCATTATCTCAAATCTCTGTTCCGATAATTTTTCAGGAACAATTAATTCAAAACAAATTGCATTATCTTTACTCCATTCCATTTTATTCAAATCTTTTACTTCTACTATAGTTCTGATGGAAACTGGAAATTGATAGGCTATTTCAAATAAGGACTGTGCAACAAGGTTTGTACCATAAATTCGCCTGTTTTTATAAATACCTTCGCCAGTATGGATAGTTGAAAATGAAGGGTATCCTTCTTGAAATGGTGTAATGGTAATTTGGTATGTGAAATTTTCGTTACCTGATAAAGGTTTGGAAGGGTCAAAATCCATTACGTCTTTCTTCTCTGTAATATTGACTTCTTGACCATTTATAATTTTACCAATTATTTCTTCTGTTATCTGTGATGAACTTGTTATTGCTCTCACAGTACCCGATTTGTCGATAACAATGGTATGAGGAACCGTACGATGTGGAAAAACTGTGGCTAATTTTCTCTGCTCATCAATAACAATAGGTAATTTCAGTGGTTTTTTACTTAAAAACTTTTCTATTCTTTCGGCAGGGTCACTTGTGATTGTTATAACCTGCAAATCAGATTTATACTTAGTTTGCAATGTTTCTAATTCGGGCAGGGATTTTATACAGGGACTACACCAAGTAGCCCAAAAATCTAATATGATAACTTTGCCCTTAAAATCAGCTAAGGTGGCATTGTTTTGATTAAAATTGATTATTTTTTCAAAAACTAAGTTGGGTGATGACTGACCAATTTTTGTAGTAATTTGAGCAAATGCCCCTAAACTCCATAAGGTTAAAATTATTGTTACTATTTTTTTCATCTTGTTTTTATTTTAATATAGGCACTCACGGTTTGTTACTTTGTGAAGGCGGGGGATTTTTAGCATAAATGTTCTATTTAGCACTAACGCCAAATAGAAGCCCAAATGCTGAATGTAGCACTTCTGCCTGACTTACGTTTAAACCATTCGCAGTTCAAATGTTACACTTTCGGCCCACTATTGGCAGCCCATGTTAGCTGTTCGTTGTTATTATTCTATTTCTGTATACTATTACCTTAGTGGTTTCTGTTAGAAAAGCATCTTCAGCGTTCTCCCAAGACAGAAGTATAACTATTGTCAAAAGTCCGATTATCAAAAGGTGTTTTTTTTTCATGTTTTATTGTTGTGATGGCCCTCTTAAAATAACAGCTAACGAAAAAGGCTTGGCGTTTGTTGGGGAATTAGCATTCCGTCAGCCCATAACCGAAGCCCAATGATTGCAATATTGCTGATGTTTTATTCATAAGCCAAATTTATAACGTCCAGCCCGAACTGAAGTACAATAAAGAACAAATGTTGACGCAATATTCGTCAAGCCCCAATAACGCCAAACCATATGTTGGCTGCTGGCTTTTGTCGACTAATTTATTTCTGAACAATCATAGTCAATAGTCCAGTCTGAAACTTTTGTCGAACCTTTGTTTTGCATTTGTCTTTTGTAAAGTTTAAATCCAAAGCTATACTGTAAATAAAAAACAACGTGATTATTTTCATCAAATTCCATTCTAAAGTATCTGTCGTGAGAAACAATTTTATATTCTGTTTCAGAGTCCAAGTCAATTGAAACACAAGCAAGTTCTACCCAAATATTAATCGTTTGTTTAGTCCTATTTGAGAATTCAATGTCAACTAAAGTTTCTGGATGGTCATAAAAATATTTAATCCTTTGCTCCATCATATTAAGAGGTCGAGGAACAGCTTCTGGCTTGTCAATACTTGAAGATACTTTGTCAAAACTTTCACTATGATTCTCACCAAAAGAACTGTTGCTAATTGTCGTTTTTTTCTTCTTAAACAATAAGTCAAATAGTCCCATAATAGCGATTTATGTTTGTCAATTTTGTCATATGTAAAATGTCGATTTAAGCTTGCCACTAACATTTGTATAAACGCAACCTTTGCGTTTATGGATTAAAACCTGCGTTTATTTCCAATATATCTGCCACTTTTATAGGTTTATTTTGTACGATAAAGCTATTGACAATGATTTCAATTACAATACCGTTTGATACCCATTTTATCCTCATTGGTTCTGGTTTTGAGCTTTTTCTACGTAACAAACGCAACCTAAACCAAGAAATATAGCCGAGCAGCTCCGAATAGTATTCGGAGTCGCAACTTAGAGCAAAGCATAGGAGCATGGAAACGCCTTTTGTCCAGCCGTTGGCTCGAACTCCTAATACCACTACCCTGCATGTACCCTGAACAACGAACGATAGGATGAATTTCCGCAAGCTAAACCGTTGGAATAGACAAGCTAAACCACTGAAATAGATGGGATATTAATATTTTTCAATCCAAGAAGGTTTATCTGGAACTTCGGAGGATGGTGCTTCGGGTTTGGGTGGTGTAGAGGTCGGGGCTTTTTCTTTCTTATGCGGAAATATCAACGAAGCCACTACACTGATTGTCAGAATACCCAGAATGATAAACAACGAATACTGGGTTTTAAAGCCAATAGCTTCCAAGTAGTGATGTGCCAGCATCTTGCTACCGATATACAGTAAAAGAGCCGACAAGCCTACTTTCAGGTAATGGAACAGGTGCATGATGTTGGTCAGGAAAAAGAACATCGAGCGTAGTCCCAGAATGGCAAAAATATTGGAGAAGAAAACAATGTATGGGTCTTTGGTAATGGAGAAAACCGCAGGAACTGAGTCTACAGCAAAGATCAGGTCAGTAAATTCGATAATGAGTACTACTACAAACAGCGGGGTAACCATAAATTTTCCTCTCTTTTTTACAAAAAAGTGGCTTCCAACAAACCGGGGTACCACCGAGAAATACCGGGCTACAAACTTCACTACTGGATGGTTTTTGGGTTCGATATCGTCTTCATCGTTGCGGTTGATAAACGAACGGATGCCTGTAAAGACCAGAAAACTTCCAAACAGATACAATACCCATTCAGCCTTCTGAATCATGGCACTACCTAGAAAGATAAATCCAAACCGCATCACAATAGCCCCCAGAATTCCCCAGAAAAGAACTTTCTTGTAGTAAATCTCCCGTACTTTGAATGAGGCGAAAATCAACAGCATTACAAAAATATTGTCTACCGAGAGGGCATATTCAGTTAGATATCCAGTCAGGAACTCCAATCCCATGTTCTGGGTATATAATTTCAGGTTCAGGTCAAAGTCGTTGGGGTAAAATTTCAGGTGACTGGCATATTTTTCCTTGAATTTGAGTAGGTCTGCATTGGAATGGATGTCGTGTATCAGATAGCCATAGGTATTCAAAAAGGCATAAAATGCCAAGGCTATTAATACCCATACTGCACTCCAGCTAGCTGCTTCTTTAAAGCTAACGATGTGGCTTTTACGACTAAACACACCCAGATCAAGCACCAGCATACCTATAACAAATGCAAGAAAAAGGGAAAAAAAGATAACTTCGTTTGTCAACATTTAGTGTAAGGGGTTTTTAACAATTTGTAAAAATAGTAAATTCTCTGCTTGGAATAGGGGTAGTAGAATGTATTTTTTACAAAAAAATGGTACCATAGGCCATAGACTCGTCAACAACCAGTCTTTTTTTATTCCCTAAAAAATGTATACCTCATCAAATGGGAATTGTTTATGCACAAACTATTGGCTGGCAAAGTTTGATTCCCTACTTTTGCCGCCATGTACAATCAGAAGAAAGTAGTAGTAGTTTTACCGGCGTACAATGCAGCTCGGACGTTGGAGCAGACATATAAAGAAATTCCGCTGGATCTAGTAGATGAAATCGTACTGGTAGATGATGCCAGCCGAGACGATACCCTGGCCGTTGGAAAGCAGTTAGGTATTCAGCACCTGATTCGCCATGAGCAGAATAAAGGCTATGGTGGAAATCAGAAGACCTGCTACAAAACAGCTCTTAGCCTACAGGCAGATATTGTGGTGATGCTGCATCCAGACTACCAATATACACCCAAGCTAATAACAGCTATGGTGTCTATTATTGGCAATGAGCTGTATCCAGTTGTGTTTGGGTCACGGATTTTGGGGAAAGGAGCCTTAAAAGGGGGAATGCCTATATATAAATACATTGCCAACCGGTTGCTGACCTTCACACAAAACCTGCTTATGAACCAGAAACTCTCGGAATACCATACGGGCTACCGGGCTTTTTCAGGTGAAGTGTTGCGTAGCTTGGATCTGACCCCTAACTCGGATGACTTCATTTTTGACAACGAAATGATAGCCCAGATCTTTTACAAAGGTTTTGAAATTGGCGAAGTTACCTGCCCAACTAAGTATTTCAAAGAAGCCTCTTCTATTAATTTTTCCCGCAGTGTCAAATATGGACTAGGTGTACTGAAAGTCTCCCTGTTCTACTTCCTGACTAAAATGGGTCTGATGAAGTGGAAAGTGTTAAGATGATTGTAGGGAACATGAATTCTGGATTAATCTCTTTGTCGTGGATTTATTATGGGTGAGTTACCTATCAAACCATTGCCATCTTGTAGGGGCGAATAACCATTCGCCCTGTTTCCGAGCCGAACGACTGACTTGGAAAGCGGTACAACCGTGTTTGACAGGTCAGATAGGTTTGTGCTAGACGCTTGGGCGGATATTATCCGCCCCTACAATGCTACGATTGATCCGACACTCACGTTCATAAACCTATGTGCGACAGGTCAGTGTTTTTCTCGTTTATAAAAAATAAACCCATTTTCTTCACCCAGTTTTTTGAGGGTCGGAATAGTATCTGTTTCGGCTTTGGAGGTGATCTTAGCTACTACATATACATCTTTGTCAATGTCTCCGTGCAGCAGCCAGTTCGTATCCAGACGTTTGGGGTTGGTTTGTAAGGGCTTTTGGGTATAGTAATGATGGGCATAGCTGTGAAATCCGTAGGTGGCTACATACACATCTTTGCCTCGCAGAGACTCATAAAATCGCATGGCTGCTGCTTGTGAGATGCCTTCAATGCGCCCGATGTAAAACACGAGAGTCAGGAAGACGAAAACGGCCGTACCCATAAATAAGGTAGCTGCTCCATAAAGTGTCTGTTCAGGTTGGCGGCGGTTGAAGTATCGAATGCTGACAATCAACACAATTAGCAATACTACGCCGGGTATCATTTCCCAGCCTGTCCAATGAATATTGGCATCCAGGTTGGCAGAAGCAAATGCGTCTTCTGCGACCAGGGGCTTGATAAGCTGAATATTTTTACCTACAAACGGAGCTATCATTGTAGCAAGACTGAAGATCATGCCCAGAAAAATCAACCCACCACGCATCCATCCGTTAAACTTGATCCGCCCATCCCATATCTGATAAATGGTCAGAGCTGACAGGTAGGTGAGGGGAAAGTAGCACAACGAAGAATAATGCACAATCTTGGACTTGACAATGGTAAACAGAATCAATACCACCCAAAACAGAATTACCATCCAGACTTTGAAGTCACGCTGGTAGTTAAACGCCTGTACTGTACGTCCAAATCCTCTCAGACAGAAAATAGAAGCCGGAAAACAGCCTACCAATAGTACCACAAAGTGATACCCTGGAAAGCCTCCATGCCCAGCATCTGGGGTACTGAACAGCCGGTAATTGTACTTGATAAACTCAGTAATAAACCACGGACCATGCTGCCAGGTTTCAATGCCATACCAAAAAATAGTCATGACCAGAGCCATGGCTGTGAAGTACAAAAAATGCCCAGCATTGATAAAAAAGCGAAACTGATGCATGATCCAGTATACAAATAACACCAAGCCAATGATGATATACGCCACAGGACCTTTGGTCAGGATACCTAGTCCTAATAAAAACCCGCCGCCCAATAGGTATAGGTATTTGTTTCGAAACAGAATAATGCCCGTAAAATCGTCCTTTTTCCACTGAAAGAAGATAATTCCCAGCAAGCCCAAAAACGTAAACAAATTGAGCCAAGGATCTATGATTCCAGATTTGAAGTACAGGTGCGGCAACACCGAACCCATATATGCCCCTGCCCAAAGCAGTCCAAACCGGGTATCATAAAGTTTGGTGCCCATGCGAAACAGCAATACCACTGTTAAGATGCCGCATATGGCATTGGGAAACCGGGCTGCATAGTCGCCTACGCCCCACAAACGCATGGAGGCTACCTGTAGCCAGGCAAAGAAAGGAGGTTTTTCCCAGAATGGAACAAAATTGATATGTGGACGCAGGTAGTCATCGAGGAGGGTCATTTCACGGGCTATTTCCGCAAAATTAATCTCATCCCAGTCAAACAGCCGTACACCGCCAAGGAAAGGCAGGAAAAATAAGCCAGCTATCAGAGCTGCCAATACCGAGTAGGTGGTTTTTCTATCCAATGTTTTAAATTTTCTAGAATGATTAAATCAACTCATACGAACCAACATACCCAAAGGTTAGAAAATGGGTGATAGGTTGTTGCAAATTGGCAAGCTTGGCTTTAACCTAAAACCTGCCACCTTTTAATCCCACAAGTGTAGTATATTTTTATGTGACCAGTCTTTCGGATTTCTGGAAAAGAAATGTTCCAGAAGAAAATACATAAACACTGTACTACTGACCCCAATAATGGAGCCAAAATAGGTATCAGCAAAGAAATGTTGTCCCAGATAAATTCGTGAATAACCAGCCAGTAACGCCGCTACAAACCAGCAGATGCCCCATCGTTTATCTTTGGCCAACAGTGTGAGTAGGCAAAAGATGGCAAAGGCTGTCGTCGCATGTCCAGACGGAAAACTATGTGCCGAGTGTATATCTACACCCATAACCCAATGTGGGGTATAGGATGAACCCTCAAAAATAGCTTTTGGACGCAGGGCATCTGCAAAGACCCAACGCTTAAGCCCCTGAGCCAGCAATGAACTGAGTGCAAAACTGCCTATACCTATCAGTACAAACCGATATTCAAAAAAGAGAAGTGCACCAATGACGAGTACAAAAAAAGCACCATCACCTACATTGGTGAAATACTGAAAAAAGGCATCAGAAAATGTACTGTAGCTACCATTGATCAATGAAAAAATAGCAGTTGGTGACCAGAATATCTGCCAGATGCCACCAGTTATCAGAAAAAGGAAATACAGGCCAAAAAACCACCTGTTTTCTTTAAAAAGCTCCCACATAGTCGGGTACGTGATTAATTTTTACTCAAAAATAGGTATCTTCTCTGTATTACCCAGCTTTCATACAGATTTTTTCCAGTTCCTGTTTTCTGCTGCCGTAAATAGGATCAGAAAAGTAAGGCAAAAAAGCCACTCTCATGGCCAAGTATGCCCCAGGGTTTGGGCTTTTGATGATTCGAGAAGGCATTACTTAGAGCGACGTATTCTCTGAAAAAAGACTGGGTAGACGCACAGTAAACTGGCTGCCTTTGCCTACAGCAGATATTAGCTCAATGGTTCCCTCCAGCTTTTCGACCGTTTCCTTGACAATATATAGGCCAATGCCTGAGCCGCTTGATAGCTCACTGCCTCGGTAAAACATCTGAAATACCTTTTCCTGTTGTGGTGCAGCTATGCCTATACCGTTGTCTGCTACAACAATCACTACATCTTTTTCGTGGGTAGTGATGTGGATGCGTACATATGGGTGATCTTCATGTGGATTCTGGTACTTCACTGCATTGGAAAGCAAGTTTCTGAAAATGATGTGCAGTCGTTTTGGGTCATTGTAATGTGGATGTGACAGATTAAAATCCAGAATTACTTCCTGTTTTTGGGCATTTTCCATATACTGAAGTTCTTCCTTGATATTGTCTAGCAATTCGATAAAATCTACCTTTTGCGTATCTAAAACCAGCCGTGTATTACGGGCATAGTCCAGAATATCTTTCACAAATCCATCCAGTTTGTGAATACTCTTGACCACCATTTTCAGGTATAAGCGGGCTTGGTCTGGATTATTTTCATTTTCAATCAGTCCCACCAGCCCCATTACCGATGACAGCGGGGCACGTATATCGTGCGAGACCCGATATACAAAATTGTCCAACTCCTGATTGGCTTTTTTGAGAGCTGCCGTGCGATGCTCGACCCGTTCTTCCAACTGCTGGTTGATGCTTCGAATTTCGTTGTTGGATTGTGTGAGCTCATCTGTCTGACTTTCAATTTTTTCTTTCTGTTCCTGAATCAACGCATTCATATTGAGCAAAGCTGCGTTGGCTTGCTGAAGAGCTTGTGTACGGTCGTTTACCTCTTTTTCTAGGCGTTGGCTGATATGTTGCACGTTTTTGATGCGTAGGTAATACAGGCCTCCTAGTAGAAAGCTTGTTAAACCTATGGCAAGTATTCTGAACCACCAAGTTTTCCACCAAGGAGGAGTGATGGTAATGAAAAGTTTACGCAAGGAAGCTGTTGTATTTGTTCCGGTTACTGTAGCTACTTCAAATATATAAGAGCCAGGTGCGAGATTGGTGTAGGTAACTTTGCGGGTAGTCCCAGCTGCCTGCCAGGTGTCATCTACAAAACCCCGCAATCGGTAGATATACTGAATTTTTTCTGAGGCTATGTAATTCAGGGCTGCATATTCGATGCTGAAGACTGATTGTTTGTATGATAAAGTAATGGCAGTGGTTTCATTAATTTGATTCGATAAAGGTGAATCAGAAGTACCTATAGGAACAGGTTTGTTAAAAATCTGAAAATCAGTGAATACCAATGGCACGAGCAGATCCACGGGTTTTAGGTGTTGTGGATTGAATAAATTAAAGCCATTGTTGCCACCAAAAGCCAGTTCTCCAGAACGTAAAGATGCAGATGCTTGCCTGTTAAATTGCAGGCCTTGCAAACCATCACTCAGACCAAAAGTTTTACAAGTGCGGGTATTGGGGTCAAACCGAGCAATGCCTTGATTGGTGCTAAGCCAGAGAAAACCTTCTGTATCTTCTTCAATAGCATGTACATTATTGCCTGGCAAGCCATTGGCTTGTGTGAACGTGTCAATCTTCCAGTCTTTGGTATGTATTTGTTTCAGACCTCCTCCTTCTAGCCCTATCCAGAGCCGCCCTTTAGAATCTTCAAACAGTACTCGTATGGCATAGCCTGCATCGGTTGTTTTTTGGAGCGGAATATGGATAAATGTGTGGGTTTTCCGGTCTAGCAGGTCTAATTTGCCATTGCTAGTACCCACCCATATACGATTGGTTCGGTCGGCTAGTACAGCCCATACGTATTTGTCACTCAGGCTGTGGGGTTGTTCGGGGTCATGGGTGTAGGAGATAAAGGTATGGTGCACAGGGTCAAACTGATTAATGCCGCCTCCAAAGGTGCCCAGCCAGAGATAGCCATCAGCATCTTCGGTGATACAAATCACATTGTTACTGCTGAGTGCAGAGGTAGACTGGGTTTTTGTTTTTCTAAAATGGGTAAACGTATGTTTTTGAAAATCAAATAAATCGAAGCCGCCATCCCAGAAACCTACCCAGATGCGTTTCTGGCTGTCGAGTAGCAAACTCTTGACCTTATTACTACTGATGCTATGCGGATTTTTTGATTGATGAATGTAATGTTCGTAGCTATTTTTCTTTCGGTCATACACATTTAGTCCTCCGCCATCTGTACCAATCAAAAGTTTTCCATCAGGCATTTCCAGAAATGCACTCACATCATTGTATGACAGTGAGTTGGAATCTAGTTTTTTGTATTGGTGCCCCATCTGTACAAACGATTTGTCAAACATACAAAGTCCCGAATTTATCGTTCCCACCCAGAGTCTTCCCTGGTGATCTGTATACAGGGTTTTAATAGAGTTGGCTGTCAGGCTCTTAGAGTCAAAAGGGTCGTTTTTGTAGATATAAAACTGGTCTTCTGCATCATTATACACCGATAGTCCGTTGTCGGTACCTATCCAGATTTTTCCATTGGGTGTTTGAGTAATAGACCAGATCTGGTCATTACTCAGGCTATGTGGGTTAGAATCATTATGTCTGAAATGTCGAAAATGACCAGAAGAGTTTTCCAGCATATTCAGCCCGTTTTCCCAGGTTCCCACCCACACACGTTGTTGGTTGTCTATAAATACACGGCATACATCGTTGCCACTTAGAGAGGTAGTATCCGAATCTGAATGGGTATAATGCGTAAAGATGCCCTTTTGGACGTTAAACTTATCTACACCACCACCCAGTGTACCCAGCCAGATATTTCCTGCTGCGTCTTCGGTAATAGACACTACCCGATTGTTTATCAGGCTGTTAGGATTGTCGTCGCTGTGTGTGTAGTGTGTGCAGGTATGTGTCTGGATATGAATCCGATCCAGGCTTCCACTGTTGGTTCCTACCCATAAGTAACCTTTTGTGTCGAAGTAGATGTCATAAATATAATCTGAACTCAGACTGGCCGATTGATTTTCGATATGTATGAACTGCTGGAACGTATCCTTTTTGCGATTATAGCGATATAAACCTCCACCCCAAGTTCCTACCCAGATATTTTGTTCGTTGTCTTCTGCCAGACTCATGACAGAATGGTTAAAAAGTGTGGTTTGGTCTGTATGGTTGTTTTTGTAGACATAGAAGGAATGGCTATCAAATTTGTTGAGGCCATCTTGAGTGGCAATCCAGATAAAACCTTCCGAATCCTGGAGGATATTCCGTATATAGTCGTGTGAAAGCCCGTTCTGAACCGTAAATCGTTTGAAATTAACCTGTGACTGCCCCCATCCTTCTCCAGTACACCAGAGAAAAAACAAGAATAGATACAGAGAAAAAAATCTGATCTTGGTCCACATACTACACAAACAACAGATTAGGTGATTTTTTTAAATTCCTAACAAAATAGGGAACTGTTTTTTCTTTTCAAAATATAACCAATGTGTGAATGAAACATGGATGATAGGCACCTGAAGAGAAGTATGCCAATTGTCTGGAAAGAAAACCCGCCTTCTTTCTGGATGAAGGGTTGGGTAAAAAAACTTTGTACACACAATCTTAAGATGTATTCCAGTAGGTATGTGTGTAGATGAACTATTCATAAAATATTGATTATTAAAATTTTATGGAATTAGAATATGATCTAATTAATTGTATTATTTTGTATTTTTTTAGGAAAAAAATCAGATTAATAAGGTTTGCTATTTGTTTCTTGAAAATTGTGCGTATCTTAGGGAGATTTTTTACTATTTTTTACTATTTTTTTACTTATACGTATGAAAAAAATCATTCTATCCCTGTTGGGTATGGTATTGCTATTGGTAAGCTGCAAACCAAAAAATACTACCGACGATCCTTCCAATCCATTACCCCAGTTGTCTGTTACAGATGTTGTTGTAGAAGAAGGACATGCTGCGATTTTTACAGTGTCCCTTTCTAAGCCAGCAACAGAAGAAATCACATTCGAATATACGTTTCAATCTGGAACGGCTTCTTTAAGTGATTATGAGACATCCTCTTCAGCTTCCATAGGAAAGATAGCTGTAGGAGAAACTTTTACTACTATTGGCACATTTACGTATCGAGACGATGTTCAGGAAGAAGATGAACTGTTTCAGGTAGTACTAAAGAATGTGAAGCATGCGCTACCTGCTAAAGCAACCTGCACCATAAAAAACGTGCAAGACCAGAGTGCGGATTACTTTATGCAAGCTAAAATAGATGGAGTAGCATGGGATGCGATCAGCACTGGTAGTTTTGTACCAACCTTGTCTATATTCGAGGGAACTGCGTGGCCTACTAGCATGACAGGGCCTGGACTCGCTTCGGAATTTTATTTCGGGTTTAATTCTAAGATACTCGTAGGTAAATACGAAATAGGAATGGCAATAGATAGCAAAGTGCATGCTTGGTATACTGCTGCTGATTATCACAACGCAGATAGGCGGATTGTCTATGTTGCTCAATCTGGTGGAGAATTAGTATTTACAAAAGTCGACCTAGTGAATAAGCAGGCTGAGGGAACGTTTGAATTTACAGCCAAGGGTAGTAATGGGAAAATAGTTCAGATCACGGAAGGGAAATTCCGTGTTCGTACAGAATAAAGCATGTACTAGTACGAGTGTGTGTCTGTTGCAAGCTTTCTTGTAGACGCACACTCGTACTAACTGTAAAACTTGGCTCAAAATTTACTATAATCCACAAACCCCATATCTACATCATCAATGGTGCGGAACTTTTGCCGGAATACTCCAATGCCATTCCGAAAGCCAGCCGAGTTGGTATTTCCTTCAATGGTCACCAGCTGGCCACCCTGCACTGATTCGATAATGCCCGCATGCCCCAAACCCGCTCCACGATCCATGCAAAACACCAATCCTGGTTTAATTAATGTATAATCTTCTTCGGCTTCCTGTGGCGTGATGCGTGGAATATCCATAGCTCCAGCCCGGTTCCAGTGGCTGTGTACACCTGCCGTTTTCACAGCCGGATTAGTTACTTTCAACGTCGTGGAAGCTTGTTCAAAACACCAATACAGAAAGGCCACACACCAGGCAAAATTCCCCGTTGTTGGGTTTAGTCCCACTGACCAGATGTAGGCATCTACCTCTCTTCCCCGATTAGAACCCAGCGGATTTTCCACCACACCCACTTGACTGGAGGCTATTTTCAACACTTCGGTCAGCAACTTACTGGCAGGCTTTACAGGTGACGGTACCGATGCATCTCCAAACAAACTAGCCCACGTCAGCGGCCCAATGCGGCCATCTACTTTCAGCGGAAATCCATTTGGATTGGTAAACCGAACTTGAAACAGGCAAATGGCCTGTTCGGTTAGGGCACCAAATACCCCATCGACCTTCAATGGGCCACATCCCAGAGTATTGAGTTTTTTTTGCACAATTTTGACTAGGGCAATATCTTTTTCACCCCGTTTGAGTATTCTTCCTGGATAGGAATGTTTGATAGTAGGCATAGACGATGAATTATAAAAATGAGCACAAGATGAAAAATAACGTAAATGGCTGCTACAGGTCTGGTACTGTGTCGAATATAACCGATGGTTTCGGCAGGTTTTTCTCTATTTTCGTTTGTCTAAGTCCTCGTTTCCTGATCTCCGTTCCAACGGGTTTGGTTGTAGGTATGTGGGAAAAGTATTATTTTTTTCTTTGATAATCAAGTAACTACCTCATATTTTGAATCCTCGTAAACCGATGTAATCTTTTGTTTTCAGATATGAAATCACTAACTTGTTCAATTACCACACCTGTATGCAAAGGCAGTAAGCTATTTGGTGCAAATTTTTACCTATGAAACTATACATCAAATATATGGTTAGCTTACGATGCAAGATGATGGTGAAAGAGGAGCTGAAGAAACTGGGTATACATTATGTGGTCGTTGAGTTGGGCATGGTCGAAATTCTGGAAGACATAACCACCCATCAACACGACCAGCTACAGATAAACCTGCTCAAATCAGGACTAGAATTACTGGATGACAAAAAGGCTATTCTGATTGAACGAATAAAAAATGTTATCACAGAAATGATTCACTATTCGAAAGAAGTACCCAAAACAAATTATTCAGACTACATCAGTGAAAAACTTGGGTATGATTATACCTACCTAGCCAATATATTTTCTGAGGTCAAAGGCGTGACCATCCAACAGTTCATCATTACACATAAAATAGAACGGGTCAAAGAACTGCTGCTCTACGACGAACTCACCCTCACAGAGATAGCCTACCAGCTGCACTACAGTAGTGTAGCCCACCTGTCAAACCAGTTCAAGAAAGTGACCGGATTGTCTCCTTCATTCTATAAACAACTGAAAAACAAACGCAAAGTCAATCTGGAAAACATGTGAAAAGCAACCTGAAAAACATGTGATATATGTAACATACAGCTGGATATGTGTAAGGTTTCAGAGGTGTAGGATCACTACCTTTGTAGTGTAATCATCTAATAAAAAATCATGAAGACGTTTCCAGCTAAAAATACAGATTCGAAAACCACAGATTCTTTTAAAATTACCGGAGACTGGGCTAGCCAATCCGAAATCCTGAAAGGAAAATTTGCCCAGCTAACCGATGCTGACCTCCAATTTGAGCCAGGCAAGGAAAATGAACTTCTCCTGAGGGTAGAAAAAAGACTACACAAGAAAAGAGAAGAAGTGATGAACATCATCAAAAAAGGTTTCCCACCAAAAGTATAATACATAAGTAGATTAAAAAAAGGTTTTAACTTGAGCTGATCTTTTGATAATCAGTGTTTTAGAATCTATGTGTATCCATCAAGAAAGATTTTTTAGGATACTAAGTCACAATTAAAACTGTCTTTCAAGCCATCGCTACTCACACGTTTTTTGCGTGACAACAAAAAGGCAGGTATAGCATCCTGTCTTTTTCATTTCCACTACAAGCACTATCTTTTTACAAAAAAATCTCCTGCAACCAGTCAGTCAGGTTAGTCTTGTGCTATGTTTCAGAACAGAAAATAGGACGGTTAATTTCTAAAATTATGATAAACGTTAAAAAAGAAGGTATTTTACTAGGAAAAACAAAGCTAGACTTTGAAAATGAAGGCGTGTTGAATCCGGCAGCAATCAAGATCGGAGATAACGTGCATCTTTTTTATAGAGCCGTACGCAAAGGAAACCACTCAACCATAGGCTATTGTAAACTGGATGGACCACTCAATGTCTCAGAAAGGCATACGTCACCCTTCATGATACCCGATTTAGCCATCGAATCCAAAGGTATAGAAGATCCCCGGATTGTGCAGATAGACCAGGTGTACTACCTGACCTATACCGCCTATGATGGCACCAATGCACAGGGTGCACTGGCCACCTCCACCGACCTAAAACACTTTGAAAAACACGGTGTTATTGTGCCTCCACTCACGTATGCACACTTTGTATACCTGGCAGAGGCAAGCGGCAAAGTAAACGAACGATACTACCGCAACCATAACTTTTACTACAAACATGCCGATCCAGATAAAAAACTATTGCTCTGGGACAAAAACGTCATTTTTTTTCCCCGAAGAATCAACGGGCTGCTGGTTTTTTTGCATCGGATTCGTCCCGGCATTCAGATTGTATCTGTCAAAAGCCTGGAAGAGTTAACACCTGAATTCTGGGACAAATACTTTGAAGATTTTCATACCCACATTGTGCTGGATCCGGTGCATGAGCATGAGGCCAACTACATTGGTGGCGGATGCCCACCCATTGAAACCAAACACGGATGGTTGCTGATTTACCACGGCGTGAAAACCTCAGCCAAAGAAGGCAATGTCTACTCTGCCTGTGCGGCCCTGCTAGACCTAGACGATCCATCGAAAGAACTGGCACGGTTGCCCTATGCCTTGTTTTCGCCCGAACATGAATGGGAATTGAAGGGTGAGGTAAACAACGTTTGCTTCCCTACAGGTACTGCCATCTTTGGTGATACTCTTTTTATCTATTATGGGGCAGCTGACGAACGAATAGCCTGTGCCTCAGTCCAGATCCCAGTTCTATTGAATGAGTTAAGACTCAATATCAAAAATGATCAAAAATAAGATCACATACCTATATAAAAGCCCTGAAGGGGCACAATCCATCAGCACAGGGTGAATCCCTGTGAACTTGAAGGCGTGTCCCGTTTTTGGGGAAACATCCATTCACACAGGGTAATTCCCTGTTAAATACAACCATATGCCTGAAAATAGAAACAAAACACCTGAACCACAATTGCTGGAAATTTTATTTATTACGTCTTATCCGCCAAGGGAATGTGGCATTGCAACCTATTCACAAGACTTGATAAAGGCCCTGAACCATAAGTTCGACCAGTCATTTAAGCTAAGCATATGCCCACTTGAGTCTGACAACGAGCAACATACGTATAAAGAGCCAATCAAATACATGCTGAATACCGATCAAGTAGAAGCATTTACAACCTTAGCCCAGCAAATCAACGAAAATATAGCTATACAGCTGGTACTGATTCAGCATGAATTTGGCTTTTTTGAAAAAAAACAAGCTGAGTTTGTTGCTTTTTTAACTGCCCTGACCAAGCCTATAGTGATAGTCTTTCATACGGTATTGCCAGAGCCTGGAGAAGCCTTGCGGAAGATGGTACAGCAAATCTCTGCCGCTTCTGCGTCTATTATTGTCATGACTCATGCCTCTGCCGACATATTGGTGCATACGTATGGCGTGTCTGAAGAGAAAATAGAAGTAATCCCGCATGGTACGCACCTAGTGCCGCATTTGGACAAAAAACTCCTGAAGAAAAAATATAAGCTGTCGGGCAAAAAAATACTCTCTACCTTCGGTCTGTTAAGCTCCGGAAAAAGCATCGAAACCACCATACAAGCCCTGCCTCAGATCGTTGCCCAAAACCCTGACGTACTGTTTTTGATTATCGGAAAAACACATCCTTCTGTCTTAAAACAGGAAGGGGAAAAATACCGCCATAGTCTGGAAACATTAGTTGAGAAACTGCATATGCAGCCTTATGTACAGTTTATCAACCACTTTTTACCCTTGCCCGACCTATTGGAATATTTGCAGTTGACAGACATTTATTTGTTCACCTCCAAAGACCCCAACCAGGCCGTGAGTGGTACGTTTTCTTATGCCATCAGCAGTGGTTGTGCCATTGTATCTACGCCCATTCCACATGCTAGAGAAGTATTGAGAGACGAAGCTGGAATTATTATTGATTTTGAAAATCACACACAACTCAGTGAGGCCGTTATTCGGTTGTTGAACGATGATGTCTTACGAAAAAACATTAGTTCGCAAGGGTTATACAAAATTGCCCCTTCTGCCTGGGAAAATGCAGCCATTGCTCATGCCCGGTTGTTTGAAAACATCAGTAATAACCAGATTATACTCCACTATACACTGCCTGCCCTCAATCTGAGGCACATCAAAAAACTGACTACCGATTTTGGAATGATTCAGTTTTCGAAAATCAATAAGCCAGACATAGATTCCGGCTACACCCTCGACGACAATGCCCGTGCCATGATTGCCATGTGTCAGCATTATGCGTCTACCAAAGACAAAGGAGACCTGAAATACATCCGGCTCTATCTCGACTTTATACAATTCTGTTTGCAGCCTACAGGTACCTGGCTCAACTATGTGGACGAACAAAAAGAATTTACGGATCAAAACAACACCGTCAACCTCGAAGACTCAAACGGCCGGGCTTTATGGGCCTTGGGATACTTGGTTTCGATGCGTGGAGTCTTGCCTGAAGATCTGACAGCCGAGGCAGAAGAAATCATAGAAAAGGCCCTGCCAATGATAGAGCAGATCCACTCGACTCGTGCCATGTCATTTATAATCAAAGGGTTATACTACCGAAATACAACAAACAAAAATCCTGCAACCCTCACCCTGATCCGGCAACTAGCCGACAGACTAGTACAAATGTACCGACACGAGTCTGAAAAGGGATGGAACTGGTACGAAAGCTACCTGACCTATGCCAACAGCATTTTGCCCGAAGCCCTATTGTGTGCCTGGCTGGCTACCCATGAGCTTTTGTATAAGCATATTGCCGTCTCCTCTTTTGACTTTTTACTTTCAAAGATATTCAGGGATGATACCATCAATATTGTTTCTAACAGAACCTGGATGCAAAAAGGGGATGCCATAGACCCTAACCTAATAGGTGGCGAACAACCCATAGACATTGCCTATACCCTCATGACTTTGAGTAAATTTTATGAAGTATTTCAAGAGGAAGAATACCAACATAAAATGGAAATATCATTTAACTGGTTTTTGGGCAAAAATCACCTGAACCAGATCATCTACAATCCGTGTACTGGCGGCTGCTACGATGGCCTTGAAACAAACAACGTCAACCTGAACCAAGGTGCAGAATCCACTGTCAGCTACCTCATGGCCCGCCTAACCATGGATCATTCACCTGTACACACACTCGAATGGGCTTCCAAAGAAGAACATGAGTGGGTGTGAACTAGTGTTTGAAAAACATTAATTTGACTGTTTTTCAAACACACAATTTGGTAACAATCAACAAATTGAATCTATAAAAAATAGGTCATTTTGTTAGAAACTGTTTTAAAACGGGATTGGGATCAAGAGAGCCGTTGCTGGCGTCCCCGCCAGCAACCCGTCCAGCACAAACCGAGCCTTGGGAAATTGCGAAAAAGCCACTCATGTGCATCATTGTGAGCCTTTGAAGCAATCCCAAAGACGAACGGCTCGGTAAAAAAGTCTCTCCACAGGTTCAGCACAGGACTATAAGCCAACGAAACCGAGCCTGTAATCTCAGGGGATTGCTTCGCTCGCAATGACGGCGGTTTTTGTCATTTGTCCAGTAGTCTGAAATACGGTAGCGAACTTTGCCTGTCTATACTAAAAGTTATAGTATTGTCGTTAAGGAATCTATGATTCCGAACATACGTGTAGGGATTTTGTGTCTAAGCAACCCAAACCGACACGTTTTTTTGTTTTACACACTTCAATAACCACTAAATTCTTCGGCAACCATTGTAAAATGGTGTAAATCTAATGAAGGTGAAAGAATTAATACTAGTTTTTCCTAATAGAGGAGATGGACAAATAGTAATTACAGACGTGTACAAAATAATGAAACGGTATTGGTTAATAATCGTAGCTTTTTTGATATACTCTATTATAGAGGCGAAAGAAACTAAGCATAGTACAACGAAGACTCAAATACTATCCTCAATGGTTAAAAGAGATACACTTTGGATGGGCGATGCTAAAAATGGAGTAACCAAAATCTCCTGTAATGGGTTATGGGGATTGATGGATAGCACAGGAACTATTATATGCAAACCTAAGTATGACAAGATATTCGAGATGCATACAGACTTAACCATTGTACTATTAAATGGCAAGTATGGTGTAATCAATGACAAAGGAAAGGAAATCGTAGCTCCGTCATTGGCATTTATTGACGATTATTTCGATCATAGAGCATGGGTACTAAATGAGAAGAACGGAAAATGGGGATGCTTTGATGAAAAAGGTCATCTTATTATAGATTTTAATTATCAGTCTGTTTCTAGGTTTTGCAATGGATATGCTTTGTGTTTGAATGATGACGTGTATGAGTTAGTGTCAAAATCAAATAAACTCATCTATAAAGTGCCTAAAATATATGTATCTTCCTATCGGGAATCATTTTTTTTAGATAAAGTATGGGTTTCAGAGCAAAAAACAAACATAGAAAGGAAAGTTAATAAACAAAAGATAGAAAAATATAGTAATTCTCTACCTTCCTATTTTCATTTTAATGAAAATATAGCAGCTATACCTGCTAAGATAAAAGATGAACTACGATTTGTTTTTATCAACACTAATGGACAACAAGTGATTAAATCAACCTATGAAGATGTGAAACTATTTCAAAATGGGTTGGCACCTGTCAAAGAAAAAGGTAAATGGGGTTTGATTGATTTGGCTGGGAGGCAAAAAATAGAATTTCAATATGATTCTATTGAATATGCGACACAAGATCTATTCATTGTTGTAAAAAATGGTTTATATGGTATAATTAACAGCAAAAATATAAATGTGTTCCCTAGTCATTTTAAGAAAATAGAATATGTTTTGGGTACATTGTTTTCGGTTTTAGAAACCACTCATACTAGCTTCACTACACGTAGTTATTTAGATAGTCAATTATTTCTAGATAGCTGGAGTATTTGGGGTAGTAAGACTAATATTTTTCTGAATCAAGAACAATATGATAGAATATTGCCTGTTAATGAGAATTTTTTCCTGGCTATAAAATATAGTGTAGTAGAACAGAGAATAGAGAACAGAGATTTTTTTTCTCTACGTGATCACTTTGCACGTAAACCTATTAGTCTATACAATATAGATCAAAGAATACAAGTTATAAACAAAAATGGGGAATTTTTAGGAAAAGAGTACGAAATACGTAGAGAAACAATAGGGACTACTAATCTCTCAATTAGCGAGATAGGTCGAGCGACAAATTTGTCAGCTATAGATGATGATTATTACTACATGTTTTTAATAAATAACACACTTTTATTTCTTGATCAAACAGGGGTACTTGTTAAAGATTCAACTACCATTGATTTTTTACTACATAAAAATGACAATAAAGTATTGCTTAGTATACAGGATAAAAAAACTGGAAAATATGGAGTTAGAGATGGAGTAGGGGATAATATTATCAGGTGTAACTATGATTCTATTGGGATTGAGGAATCAGGATTTATTTTACTATCAAAAGATAAATATGGATTTGCTGACTTAGCCGGAAAAATAATTCTTGAACCTATATATGATTCTGTTCAAGTAATGCCTGATGGTATGATTAAAGTTCGTTCAAAAGACTATGATTATTATTTTTTAAATAAATCTACAAGAACACTAATACCAGTTAAACAATGAGCTTTTCATATATCATCCGTGAAACCGTATTGAAATTCAATTCTATTCCATATAAAGTGAATCAAATTGTAGTGGAACGTTCAGAATGGAAGTTTTTTTACACTTTTTTAAATTGGTTATTACACGTAAAAATATCTCACAACAAATAGATACTATGGTTCAGACTACTGGACAAATTGTAAAAACCGCCCAAAATGATGTGTCATTGCGAGCGGAGCGAAGCAATCTCCTCAGATTACAGGCTCGGTTTCGTTGGCTTATAGTCCTGTGCTGATCCTGTGGAGAGAAACAGCCGTTCGTCTTTGGGATTGCTTCAAAGGCTCACAATGATGCACATGAGTGGCTTTTTCGCAATTTGTCCAGTAGTTTGAAGAAAAATACTAATAAGTTATGAAATGGATGTTTATGTTAATTTTATTATTGTCTAGTTGTACAGGATATAAATATTTTAATAAGAATTTTATAGTTCTTAACTCAATATATCCGATAGGAAAATATGTAGATAATTCACAATCTGTATTATTTAAGTATCATGATCCTCAGATGACATTAAGAAGAAAAAATATTAAATATATTATTAAGTTAGATAGTTGTCTTATTTCTGATGTAAATGAATATAAGGGTAAAATTTCTCCCTTGGGAAAAATTAATTCAAATGGTAGTATTAATTGGTATCTTTTAAAATTAAAAGATATTAATACATATCCCGAAATGGCGGTGATTTTATATGGTATAGGTAAAAATAAACAAATTCATTCAAGAGTTATTTTGCAACAGGCTTTAATTGCAGAAGCTGTTGAGCAACAAACAGATAGTTGGTTTTTAGACTATAATGAAGATGGTATGGCGGATATCCTTAGTAAAACAACTACTATAGGGTATGAGGGTTATAATGCTGCTAGATATATAGCAATAGAATATGTATTGTATCTATATCAGAATAACATGTTTAAAGAGAGTATATTACAAGATACAACTTGTATAAAAAATAAATTTAAATTAAATTAAAATTTGGGCTGTGATTCAAAATGTATGATACTCCTGTACTCTGATTATCAATACTTTATAAGTAAATCCAGTGTTCCTGTCTTCCCGGAGGGATCTTCGCACAACTACAGCAGCCGTCGTATTTGCGCAAAGATCCCTCCGGGAAGACAAAAAGAGGTGTTCAAATCAGAAAGAAAGCCTTTTTACCCATCATACGTACTATGAGAGTTTTCATTTATATCTTATTACAGAGTTTTTTTTGCTTAGAAACTACCCAATTGTATAGTCAACCATGCAATGGTGTTTTTTTGGTAGTGTTAAATATTGAGTGATAGACAGCAGTTTTAAATACAGAATATTATTCCCTTTCGGGTGATAAAGTTTAATTTATCAAATTATTGATTATCAGTCAATTATAATATTTATCAATTTATAATCATTTGAATATCAATCAATTATAAATTCTTGATTTGTGAAAATATCGCCCGAAAGGGAATAAGTACAACAAATGGATAGATACTTTGAAGGGGATAGATTGATCAGGTTTTGAAAACAAAAGTTTATTCCTATCCTAGTAAATTCATCAATCATTCACAGCTTTACACTACCGTGTTATGAAACGCCCAAGTCAATACCTTTTTTTATACTTTCTACTCCTGAATGTGTTTTTAGGATATGCACAGCCCTGCGAACAGCTCATTTTTTTTCAGGTCTATGATGAAAATCAGGAAATAGTATTTTTACCTACAGATACTACATCTCGGGAAAACCCTGATCAGAGAGAGGATAAATTCTCCAGTAAATTAGTTAGTCATGATGGGAGATATACGCTTATTTCTCCATTCTTTGCAAGTGGCTCTTTAGGAGCTATTTTCTCGACAAGTAAAAAAGGTGTAGTAAACGAAGTCGTAACAGGATGTGATACAGCTTCTTGTCTGAAGGTTACTAAATCCTATCTGGATGGAAAAATAGATACCATGTATATTCAAATAGGTAAATTATGTTATCCAGGATTTCTTCGAATAGACTTTCAATCAGGTCGTTATCGGATAGAGGTTTGTACAACATTTGTTAAATCGAACGAAACATTTCTTCAGCATCCGAAGCGAAAAACTACGAATATAGCCCGGAAAGACCAGTCACGTGAATTCTATGATATTACTCCATCCAACTGGGAAGAAGTGAGAACAACTACCCGATCGTGTTATTGTGAGCCTTGTCATAATGATATGACATTTATCGTATATGACCAGGGAAAAAAAATCGTTTTTCCTAACCTATCTCAGGATTTAAAAAATATGGAAGACGATAGAGATCCCTATCATCGGTTGACTTACAGTTTATATGCTAAAAAATTAATAAGTGAAGATACCAACTATACCATTAGCGTCCCTAATTCTGGAGAGCTTTTTAGTGCTATTCATAGATATAATGTTGCCTTAGTCGGAAACCGTTCGTCTACTTGTCTTATGATCAGTAGAAAAAACGCCAATGGAAGAATGGATAGGATGCGTATTGAGATAAATAAGATATGTGCATACTATTTTTTCTTACGAATAGACTTTCAACCAGGTTTTTATCAATTCGATATGTGCGAAACACTGAAAAACAAACAAGGGTATCCTATTGTCCAGCCTGTGACCAAAAAGTATATTTCTAGTCCTTATAAGAAAGAAAAACTACTTGATATTACACCTGATACCTGGAAAAATAAACGAAAACGAAGGGGGAAATAATACAAATACCAGAAAGATGTAATGTCAGCTTTCAGCATTAAGTATACCACCTTTTGTAAATAATCTTTACTATGTCCGAGGGTGCGATTTTTCTATGATGTAATCTAAGCAGCGGATTTAGTGATTTGCTTCCAAGCTTGCTCCCATCGCTTGGGTGTTAAAACCAGCCCTCTCATCAAAGTCATCACTTGTGTATTTTCCTCTTTCCATTGCATACCTGCCCCACAAAATCGGTTCTTAATCAAGGTCTTACAAGCACTCTCGGTCACGCCCGATCCTATTAAAAAGCCTTTGGCTAAGTAGGCAGCATAATTCATTTGATGGGCATGATTGTCCAGATAAGTTAGGATTGGTTTCAGGGATTTAGCTGGCTCTGTGAGGAATTTAGCTGGCTCTGTGAGGGGTGATTGGGAATCGGTTGGAGCTTTGGCTATTTTTCGGGCTTGTTTATGGAAGAATCCGATCAAATCCTGAATACTATTTTCTTCTTCCAACAGGCGGTCTTTCCAGTAGCGAGCTGCTTTTTTTACTTGCTTTTCATCGGTATAGACTAGGGCTAAGCCCTGCTGAATGTAGTGCCAAGCGTGCCAGAAATCAAGAATTTGTTGATCGACATGGGGGGCTAGAAAATGCCAATTATGGACCGCTCCATCGGCCAACCCTACCCAAGGAATCGAACCGAATTGACCTTTGAGTGTTTCTATTTCGTTGGTCAATAAAGTGTCAAATCCTGCTTTACCATACTCCGGACCATCGCCCAGATAAATCGTATGCAACACTTGCCGATCGGCTCCGATCAAGCTAATTGTACCCACCATTGCTTCTGGAAACAACCCATTATTGAGCTTGAGCATGGCTCCATCTCGACCCACGCTCATTGAGCGAACCAAACAGGGTTCGACTCCATGGGAGTAATGCAACTCAGACTCGTTGGCCAACAACAGATCCCCCACCTGATAGCTAACTGATTGAATCGTAGTGGCACAAGTGATCCGACCATGATTGACTAAGAGGTCTTCGACTACTTGGGCGGCGGGCAAATGGGCATATTTCCAAGAGACCATTTTCGACCAGCGAGGCGTATGCACGCCCAGCAAACCCGTCTTGGCTTCTAAGGGTACATACTGCTTACCTCCTTGGCTAGACTGATAGACCCTGCGGGCTACTTCGACTGGGCCATAGGGGGTTTGATACTTTTTTTTTGAACCCCTTTCTGGTAATACTTCCCTTGCTCGGTATGGACTACCCCCTGAGTAGAATCGGCTTGTTTGAGTAATTCAGCGGTGGCTAAACAACCCGCTTGATTGAGCAGATCGGCCAATTTTTCTTCTTTGGATAGAAAACTATCGGCCTGATCGGATTCTATTTCTAGGGTGATGACAAACTTGCCACTACTTTCTTTTTCCACAGATCTGATTTGCATCATTAGTTAGTTTAGAGATCAATCTAAAGATAACACTTTTTTACATCATAGCAAAATCGCACCCCTTCAGGACATGGCAATCGCCTTTAAATTTTTTTTTAAAGGTGATAAAAAAGCATTATAATAGTCCCAAAAAGATGGAATCTCCCCTATCTCATTTCGCATCGCTTCCAGATCCACGAGTGAA
>JACCDR010759314.1_pt1 | contig 25489 bp, 34 predicted proteins | sample 7446431 | NCBI WGS metagenome assembly JACCDR01 (sample SAMN15323443, study PRJNA562643) | freshwater metagenome | isolation source: river surface water | place: USA:Blue River Watershed | collected 2017-08-17 | reverse complement strand
CACGCATGATTGCATCACGCTTCTCTCCGCTGATCTCGCCCCCCTCGTCCCTCACGATCTTCTTGACCTTCTCGGCGATCTCCCCGGCCTCTCCGCACAGGCCCAGGGCCACATACATGAGCCCCCCGATCCCCTTCTGGTCCGGATAGACAGCCGTCCTGCTCGCGTCCTCCTGGTATTGGTTGAGTGAGTAGTCGCCCTCGTGACTCAGCCCGGCATCCCGCACGTCTTCGAGGGCCAAGGCGACCGCCTCCTCGATCGAGGACGCACGCCGCGTGATCTCCACGTATGTGACGCCATTCACCTCATAGAGGGCATCAGGGGGGCCCACCAGGCGGCCGAATGCGGCCGACACCTCCCTGATCGACTTGTCGGTGTCGAGTGCGATCTTGACCCTGATGTCCTGCTTCCCGTCTTCAATCAACATGTTACTCTCCCGTGTCCTGTTTACCGCCACCAGACCCGTATCGTCCGTATGCCCCGGGCACCCCATACTCATGAGTCGCCCTCTCTATCCCCTGCTCCCTCACCTTGTCGGCCATGAACTGACATATGGTGCGTGAGGGGTCGTGGGGGCTCGCGTGTGTCCCGAAGTGACAAAATGTCGTACATCTGCGACCAATCCGGAGCAGGGGAACCTTCGTGTCCCTGATCTCCTCGAACTTCTCCCTGAGCATCTGCTCGGTCCTGGGCAAGTCCTCCCTCGTGAAGGGAATCGAGTAGGGCCCCCCGTCCTTCAGGTAGAAGACGGTGGCGAAGATCTCGCCCGCGTCCGGATAGAGTCGCGAGGCCGCGTAGTGGTATAACCGGAACTGCGGATCATCGCAGACCTCATCATACGTCTTCTTGGCCCACCCCTCCTGAGACCAGTCCTTCCTCTGCCCCGTCTTCCAGTCGACGATTTCAAGTATGTCAGGATCATGTGGACTTCGCACGACCAGGTCCATCGTGCCCTTGATCCCGAACTGGCCCTCGACGACCTGGCCGTCATGCAATTCGTATCGGTAGTGGGCCCAGGGCTCCTCGATCGCGAAGTCGAAGCGTTGCTCGGGCTCCACCACATCCATGTTGCGTGGGTCGAATCGCCCCCCGTGGAAGGTGAGGGCCGTGTCCAGCCACTTGCGGCAGTCCGTATGGTCGCCACGCTCCCAGCCGAGATCGGGTCCCAGGGCCACGTAGTGGTCCCAGGCCATCGCAAGGGCCCAGTCCGGCGTCGCTTCCGCGACGCTGACGGTGCCGAAGGTGTCATCTTCGTAGGTGGCCGTGCCAGCGGCCACGCACATGCTGACGTGGGCGAGCACCTCCAGTGCCTTGTGGACCACATTTCCCTTGCTCGCTGCCTTACCCGAAGGAGACTTAACTCCAAGTATATACTCAAGATAGAACTTGTGGGGGCAGATCTCGTGAGTCGATAGTGAACTGCTCCTCGCGAACGTGATGATCAAGCGGCTGCCCTCTGCGAAAATTCCCACACCTGTGCATTCGTGAGGGGCTCCGCCATTCCCCAGTCGCTCATGAGATTGGCCAGCTCGCGGCACTGTGCATACACATCCATGTGTTCGTTGTAGATCACGGCGTCGAACCTTCTCCAGTCGAACCTGTCCCTGTCGAGGGAGACCTCGCTCGCGTGGGTATCATCAGGGAACAGCGTCCGCGTCAGGCGGACGACTTTGCCCCCCACGGACTGGGCCGCATCCACCTCGTTCGGGAACCTACAGTCCGTGATGACCGCCAACTCACAGTCGCTGTGGGCTATGGCTCGCAGACACGCATCTGTCCAGACGTCCGCATATGCCTTGCGGAAGATGTCCGTGCCCCAGAACTGGAGCACCTCCCTTACGGTCATGGCTCCCGCCTTTGGCGTGAGTAGTTCCCCCCAGTGGTAGGGCCGAGGTGCAGCCGGAGTAAAGGTGAGCGTCTTCGGGCACGGTATGCTGTCGCCAAACGACTGCGAGTTGTACTCGGCCCACGTTAGGTTGACCGTGTTGGGCTTTCCGCAAATCCCATCATATATGGGCCACTGATTGTTCGGCGTGCCGATGAATGTGGACCCATCTTGACGCGACCAGGCGGCCAACGGGAAGTTCTCCCACAGGAGGTGCTCCACGGGCACGTTCTTCTCGTCGTCGCCCCCGTAGACGAGCCGCTCGTTGCAGCCGAGCACGTCGATCGCCATCCGCTTGAGGGCGTCTGCGTAGTAGAAGTGATGGATGCCGGGCACATACTCCCGGAGGAATTTGTAACACGTGTCCTTGCCGGCCTGCTTCCGGCCGGAGATCGCAACAATGTGCATCACTTGTCCTGCATCTTCGAGTAAATAAAAGGGAGGAAAAGATCACGGACTTGCTCAACCGACATATCGCCCACGTCCTTCGCTCCGCCCGGGGGGCTCAGCACGTGGAGGTTCCCATTACATTCGTGGCGAAGCCGAGCGGCGAGCCGGTCGCCAGCCTCGTCCATGTCACGTATGAGGATGAAGTGGCGGGCCCTGCAACATTGCAGGGCCACCACCTGGCTGTCGGTCACGTCCACGCCGAGGACGGCAACCGCATTGTCGACGCCCGCCTCGGCCAGCCGCCACACGTCGCCGGGGCCCTCCACGAGCACGATGCAACGGGACTTGACAATCTGCTTGTCGGCACTCCAGTAGTTGTAGAGGTAATGCTTGTCCACGAAGCCCCGCGAGCACTGCCACTTACACATGGACCACCGTTCCAAATCGGAAGAGGGGCAGGGGAGTCCGTCCACGTGGTAGTAGCCACACTGGGGGCACATGGGGCTCGTCGACCGGCCGATGGCCCCGATCACGTTCGCGTGGGATGTGTCGTAGAGGGGGACGACCGCCCTCCCCCACATCTGCCTTCCCCTGCCCCTGCATTCCCCCACGTCGAACCTATCGAGGACTTCGGGCGAGTATCCCCTGGCCAAGTAGTAAGGCGACGGGATCACGACCGACGCACGGAAGGCGTCGCGACTGGAGATGGGGGCCCCCTCGGGGGGCTTCCTCGTGATGTAGCCGATGAAGTTGTTGAAGCGGTGGCGGGCGGCCCTCTGTGGGTCGGGTTTGACATCCGTCTCCTTGATCCCGAGCAGGTCCAGCAGGTAGCGGACCGTCTCCTTGATGGTGGCCATGTGGGAGGTGTCCCCGTGGCCCGACCACCCGTAGTGCCTGCGGGAGATCACGCCCCGGGTGAAGCCGACGGGGCTCTTGTGGAACGTTGAGTGGCACCCGTTCGTGCGACATACCCAGTTACCCTTGGCGTCGTCTCCGTCCGGGTAGAAGTTGATTGCGTTGGCGTTGTCGCCCTCGTGGATGGGGCAGCAGCCCACGTATCGCTTGCCGCTGCGGTAGAGGTCGACGCCCAGGCTCTCGAAGAGCGTCTCGAAGCCCCGCTCGTAGAGCATGAGCCCGATCTCATTGAGGTATGCGTTGTTGAATGTCGCAGTCGAAGACGCATTCGGTGTCGTCGTCGTCACATTGGATCGTCGGCTTGGCATTCCGCCTGTCCTTTTCGAGCTCAAATCTGGTCTTGCCTTCAGTCAGCCGGGCGGTAGCACCGTCAAACTCGAAATTGATATAGTCACCCGGTTCCGTGCCGGAGCCGTGACGAGAATCTTCCACGACAAGCATCCTGGACTTGTTGTCACCTTCCTCCTTGCGAGCGAGCGTCGCGTAGCTGGACGTCTTCCAGGTCATGCGGTCGGAGGCGGCGATGCCCCCCTCCCTGTTCAACTGGGCCATGCTCATGACGGGGAGGTCGCAACGGGCTGCCATGCCGAGGAGGCCCACCATCTGGAAGCCCAGCAACTGGTACTCCTGGAAATTGTCCTTCTTGCTGAACTCTCGCGGGTCGGTCAACTGCATGTAGTCGTATGCGATGAAGCAGTCCTTTCGGACCCCGTTGGCATCCTCGCCTACATCTCTGATTGCCCACCGACGCATGGAGGCGACCTGCTCCTCGAAACTCTTACCGGTCACGCATTGGTAGGAATACGGGATGCTCTCAAGCCAGTCCATCGCCCTGCGGCACTCGTCGGCCTGTCGTTTGTCGATCTTGCCCCGTTCAATCAATAGCGAGGGGATTCCGGTCCTGTGGGCAAGAATACGAGCCAGATGCTGATGCTGACTCATTTCCGTGTCGATGTTGAGCACCGGCATTCCCAGGACGCTGGCAATGTGGAGGCATACGTTGTCGCACCAGATCGTGTTGTGAGTAACGATGTGGTGGTCGGTCAAGTACAGCCCGTCTCTAGTATCCAGTTTGATGCACTGGGCGGGCTTCCTACCAATGTACTCCACCTGTTTGATCGTGCGATGAAGCGGCGGCTTCCTCCTCTTCCTCATCCGGGCCTGTTTGCGACTCAAGCGGAAGAACTGGGTAAGGTCGTTGTGCTTGACGAGGACACGGTACGACCAGAACGTTCCAGTCTGGCACGTGGTCTGACGATAAGTCACCTTTGCCAACCCGCCGAGCGATTGAACCAGTTCCTTCACGCCGTATGCGAGATGCTTTGAGGCTGAAGAATACTCGATCGTCTGCCCGCGTTTATCGGCGGACCCGTCCGTATCAAGCAGTCCTTGTAGGATTGCAAGTCGCACCTCGCGACTGTTGTGAAGATATACCTCCGGTACAAACTTGTCGTGCGAACCCTTTCCCCAAAGTCCAAGATGACGTAGCAAGCGAGCAACCTTGTTGCGATTGTCGACACCAACAATGTTGTAGTCATACTCGCTTACGCGTGTGAGATGATGTCCGGCCGGCAGCAATTGACGGACGGCATCTAATGTCTCGGAATCTGCTGAGGACAACTTTAGGGCGGTCGTCGTCATTCCCCCGTTACCAAGCAGAACGCCGAGTAGGTACGGGTCCATGGGGACAGTACGAAACTCGTAGAAACAGCACTCCGGCAGCCGAACCCGCCACTTCCTCAGTTTCTCACCGCACATGAGCCCGGCATTGACGATATCGCCAAGGCTTTTCACCTCGTAGTGAGACTTGCGACTGTGTCTCACCTCCCATAGGTGATCCAAAGTGCATTCGGTCGAGTCTCCATCTCCAAAGACGACACGGTAGATCGGGACACTACCCTGCGGGTGCAGTGAGAGGACACGAGCCATACCCCCCGACGGCGTTGAGACAACATCGCCAACCGCGATGTCACCCATGAGGATTGGGCCCCGCGGCGTGAATACAGGTGCATCGAGCGGCTGGGCCTTGCCCACCTTTTTTCTGGCCGCCACCAGCGAGATCGTTCCTCTGCGATAGCCACCCCCAATCGCCTCGTTATACTTCGCATATGGAGTAGGGATGCCTATGTTCTCACGAGGATTGTTGATCAAGTCTTCAAGCCACTCTCGCCCCCCCTTGGCGATGTGGATGATCCCCTGCTCCTCCTCGTTGAGGCTGGACGTGTATTCGAAGATCGGGTTCTCGGCGAGGCCCACGATCTCTGTGAGGCCCTCATCCCCCGTGACCTTCTCCAGTTGCCTCGCAGCATCCCTCGTCCGCCAATGCAGCTCCTTGGCGATGGCCAACTTGAAGAGCTTCTCCGCCTCCCGCCGCACGGTGGGCAGTTCGGTCCTGTAGTTCTGCACCGACCGGAGGTATCGCTGGCTGTCCTCCATGTGGAGGACGGACAGCCCCAACTTGTTGGCGATCGACAGGATCGTGGGGATGTCGATGCGGTGCTGGGGGTTGGCGGCGAAGAAGTCCTGGAAGCACTTGTAGAGACCCTGGTGGACCTCGTCGGAGAAGTGGTTCACGTCCACGAGGTCGTCGCAGTCGACGAAGGCGTCCCCCCCATACTGGAAGATGCCCCCGAGCACGGCCTGCTCGGCCATCACATCCGTGAATGCTTGTTCCACCTAACGCCCCCTTCGAATGCACCGCTCACACTTGTAGATGAGATAGGGGCGTCCGTCTTCCTCGTAGGTCTGGGTCAGCTCGCTCTGGTAGACGGCGAATTGACGCCCACACCCGTCACAGGTCGTCTGGACCTTCTGGGCCGGCGGCCTGGCAGCCCCGTGTTGACCCGGCCTCGGCACGACGGAGGACTTGGCGAGGGCCTTCTCCACCCTCTTGATCTTCGGGTCCATCGCGTCCACGTCCCTCCCCTGCCCCTTCGCCCATTCGTCGAAGTGGTTGACGTGCTGGCGGCCCTCCATCGTGACCCTGCGGGCTGCCACGCGACCACCACCCTTGTCCGATCGGGAGGGGGCCATCCAGGTGGGGTCTAACCCAGATTGCCTATGTTGCCCAGCATTCGGCGGCACGTAGTTCAGGACAGCGTCGGTAGTCGAAGACTGCCCGGAAGGCCTCTCAGGGGCCGCAGGAGGCGTCGCCGCCACTTCCTTGACACGAGGAGCCTGCTTCCTCTTCGGCTTCTTAGCGGGCTTGCTAGAGGCCTCTATCGCGGCGGCCAGTTTTTTGGCCGCTTCTAGGTCTCCGGCGGCCAGTGCCGCCTTCAGCCTCTCCATTCTAGATCTTGCCATATGATCTCCATTGCTTTCTTTGGGTTTCGAGGGCCGCTTTGGACATGTCCTGGATACGCTGGGGCATGTAGGAGAGCATGTCGATCGCCTGCTCCGCCTTCTCCAGGAGGTCGAGCCAGCCGACGGCCTCTTCGTTGTCTAGGATGGCGGCCATCCTTCGGTCCTCCCGAGAGGCCCCCGCATACTTATGGGCCTTCGGGGCGATGATCCTCTCGATCTGCTTCTTGCAAATGTTCGCCCGAGCGATGAAGCCGTTGATCACCCCCTGGACGTAGTAGGCGTACCTCGCGAGGGCGAACCCCATCTGGCCGAGTTCCTCGGGGGGCAGGGAAGCCATCTCCTCGTGCGTGATGTTGAGGTAGGCCTCCACGTCGGGCTTGTGGTCGATCAATATGATGCCCTTGCGGGCCAGGAATTCATCCATGTCCTTGCGGACTTGGTCCAGATAGCTTTCGCTCCCAGTCAACTGCGTCCTCCGTGTCTGCCAAGATGACGAGGCGAATCCCGTTCGCCCGGCACCAGTCGGCCTTATTGGCGTCGCGACGACGCGACGCAAGGAAGCCCATGCGGTTCCCGTGGAAGTGCGGGACGAATTTGAAGTGTTGGATGCCGTGGACCTCGACCGCGATGCGTTCACTTGGGATATAGAAGTCCAACCGTAGGTTGTCGGTCCCCGGCAGGGGGATCTCTTCGAGGATGGGGGCAAGAGGGAAGATCCTCTTGAGCAGTCCTCTGGCTGCTCTGTGGGGGGCCGACCGCTCCTGCTGATCGTCAAGCGGCGGCTCACGCCCGACCAGACTCCACGCGTATTCTCGGCCATCAAGCCCCTTCACACGCATCCACGTCACCTCTAGTCAGCGACAGCGACCATCCCCATACGGTGCCGTATTCCTCGTTGTAGAGACTAGCCAATGATGGCTCACGCGTCAGGATATCCGCCATGACCTCCTTGAGCGTGTCTCCCTCGCCTTCGCCTAGGACTTCCCAATGGAACATAGGGTCCTCCATGAGGCCGCCACATTTGATGTACACGATGCGTTTCATGCGGCGTGCTCCCCCGTATACTCACTACGCCAGGATATCAGGCATTTCCTGATATCATCACATCTTTTCTTCCCGTTCTCTGGGTACTGCCGTAAAGAGTTGACATATTCGTCAATCTCCTCTACGCTCACTTCCTTGACGATATTTGCGACAATGTTCCTGATGGCCAGATCAAGCCCCCACTCACAATATTCGTCGTACGAAATTGCAACCATCGAGAGCAACGTGTCGAGGGACACCTGGAATGTTCGGCTCATAGTCCCAGGCTCTCATTCACCTTGATACGAAGACTTTCGTAGACATCAGGGGTGTCGACGAGGAATTGGCGAATCGCCTCCTTCCCCTGCACGCTCTTCTCGGCCTCATCCATTTTCAGCGTATACCAGGAGCCGCTCTTCACGATGAAGTCCAGGTCAATGGCGTATCCGACCGTCTCCATGACCTCGTCGATGCCCTCCCCATACCGGAGATGGCCGAGGGCGGGCACGCCGGGCTGCCCCAAGGGGGACCGCTCGCACTTCCAGTGGACGAGTTGGCCAATCTGGTTCTTCTTATCATCCGTGCCCGTGTTCCAGGCCTCGAAGTATGTGGCCTTGAACTTGGTCGCCAGCCCATACTGGGCCGAGTTGCTCATCTTCTCCAGCCACTTGGGGCCCGGACCACCCCCGGCGTTGGCGTACAAATGGACGATGCCGATGAAGATGTGCTGGTTGGTCGCGATGACCTGGGACATTCTCCTCATGAACTTGCTGAACAGCCGTTGGGCCTCGCCGATGGCGACCGAGTCGAGCCCGTCGACCCACTCGCTCTCGCCGACCATCGCAGAGACGCTATCGAGAATGATGACCTTCCGGGTCGTCCCCATGATGAAGCGTTCGGCGATCGTCAGGTAGTCCTTGGCCGTGAGAATCTTCCCGGGAGTCCCCTTCTCCTCGTCCGGGGGCGTGCTCTGCACGATGTAGAAATGGGGGGGCTCGACCTTCAGCCGGGCGATGCCGAGCAGGTCTCGTTTTTCGAGCCGGGCCTCCGCGTTGAGATACACGACGCCCCGCGAGCCGTATTCGGGCTGCTGTGCCTTACCTGCGAAGTGCAATGAGGTGGTGGTCTTGCCGCAGCGTGGCGGCCCCACAAGCACGACGAAGGAGCCCTCCTGGAGCCCCCCGTTGTGGGCAAAATCCATCGTGGGCGACAGAGGTATTACGGCCTTCTTCTGATTGATGATCGCGTCGCCGCCGACGATCACCCCCTGGCCGAAGTCCTTGACTATGTCCGCAATTACCTTGTCACTGGGAGCCTTCGGCTCCTTGGGGGCGGCTGCCCCCGCTGTCTTTCGAGCCACTCGACTTGTTCAACCTTGCTCTCGCACTGCGGCCAGATCGGACTCCAGTTCGCGGTAATGCTGTAGTGCTCTGGGTTTCAATGGGTGGGGCGTTCAACGCCCTTTCGATTTCGGTCTGCAACTGGGATTGGTGACGCCGCAGGGCCTCATTGAAGAATGGGGCACCCAGCGAATACACGCGTTCGTTCTCTCGGAACGCCCGCATGATCGCCTCGGCATCGTAGAGTTTTAGGAGGGAATTGGCGTGTCGCACCTGCGTGTAGTAGGTGCCCTTCCATTCGGGCTCTTGCCAGAAGCGAGCAGCCAAGCACCTTCCCTGGTGCTTGGCAATCCGTTCGCAGGCCATCTCCGCCAGGCGTTGTGCCGCCGTGATCTTACGGGTCGCCCCGTGCTGTGATTCGTAGGTGGCCCGGCTGCCGCTCATCAATCATCCCCGCTCTGCTGGATCAGATATCCGAGAAGCTTCTTGCGGCGTGCCTGGACGTCGGCCCCGCCCTGATCCTCCAGGAAAGATTTGACCTTCTCCATGCCTGCCTTGAACTCGCGGTCGGTGAAGCGGCAGGTAGGATTCTGACGCCTGTCGATGATGACCGGGGTGAGGCCATCCTTGAGGGTGAGCACCAATCCGACAGGATGCATGACGGCCTTGTTGATGGCAAACAGCATCCCACTGGCATGGAGAAATTGGGCGGCCTCGTCCCCTTCAATCTGCGGATACTCGTGTTGCTTGCGGGGCAGCTTCGCCACCTTCCGCCGCACTGTCTTCTGAGTCATGGGTCCTCCAGGGGTTGGAACACGGGGGGCCACTCTCATTATATCTCGGGGACCACCCAGGGTCAACGATGAGGCAGGGGCTGTCCATATTTACTGCCCTGGTCTCCTTGTCCACGACGATCAGTTCGGGCGTCTGCCACCTCGTGATGTCCACCTGTCCATCATCCCGGAGCACTCCAACCACGTATGAATGCCAGCATTGATCAGACCCCCATATGGTGGCTACACCTTTGGCAAGGTAGTATCCAGGAGCATGGGACGGCTTGATTTCCACGCGGGAAGAGCGGAATTGGAGCCACATGCGGACGATCCTGAGGTCGTGCTCCCGGCAGTAGAGGCCGAGGCGTATCCAGGCCGACGGGGGCTCCACCCCCGGCCTCTCGTCGTCCTCGTAGATAATGTCGCCATTATTCAACAGCACGACCCAACGCATGCTATCCCTAATGAATTCATCGTCTTCCTTACAGACCTGAACCACCGTTCATCTCCTACCGTCGATCGGGGGCTCTGTGCCGGGCTTCCGGATGAAGTGCCAGCAGTGGCCGTAGCGGGCTTCCTGGATCGTGGCCACGTCCACCTGCTGCTCCTCACGCTTGCGGACGAGCTCGGCGGCCAGCTCGTGGTTGCCGACGGCAGCCGCCCTGTTGATCTCTGCCTGGGTGATCAAACTTCTACTACGGATGTCGTCGGAGGCCATCGAAGCCGCCTCGGTCATGGCCACGACACCCTTTGCGGGTCTCTGCATGAGCCGGTTGGCTCGGGCTACCCTGTCATCGTGACGCACGCTCCTAATGAATTCACGCACGATTTCTACGTCGAGGGACAGGTCTTCGGCGATCCTCTCGGACCTCAACCCCTCCATGTTGCCCCTGATGTAATACTGCTGGGCCTTCGTAAGGACCTCATCCAGCTTCGCCAATGGCGTAGGAGAGGTCTTTTTCTTCGGCCTCGCCTTCTTCTTATTGTTGTTAGGCATCGAGCACTTGCCTCTCGGCACTCCTCAGATATCTCTCGTTCTTGGAATGTAGGAACTGGAGGTAGTCGCGGAACGCGGTCTCCGGCACCTGCTTGAACATGTAACGGGCACGCCCGGTCTTCGCCTCCGATACGGCGACGCGGTCGGGGCGGAAGTAGAGGCCCATCGGGTTCATCATGTGGCCAACGTCGTGGCCCGCCGTGCTGAACTTGACATAGTAGGCGACCTTCCCCTGCCCCCGATCCACACGCTTGCAACAGGCTGATTCGGCGTCGGCGGTGTAGTTACCATCCCTGTCGAACCCTATCTCGTATGTGGCTTCGGAGACGTCCGCCGTGCCGTCATAGAAACGGGGAGGGCGGCGTCGGGTGGGGCCGGAGTCTCGTGGCTCCGGCCTGAAGATTCCCTTGTCGTCGATGTCTGGCCTGTTCATCACTTTGTCCTCTTCACGAGGGAGACGTATACGGTGTCACCCACGACACTCGTCGCATGCCAGTCGAGGCCTTCGGCTGGGCCCAGGTAGACCCCCCCGGTGATCGGCTCACTCGGGAAGCTGTGGTCGCCGCAGTGCGGGCAGTCGGCCCGGAACCGGAACGTCTCCTGGATGTTGGGCTCCGTGACCATCACGTCGATCAGGTCCCGGCCGCAGGCCGAGCATCGCAACAGGTGGTGTGAGTGCTCGACTAGCCCGGTGAATTGGTGCTTCCTCAAATCCCGCTCCTTCATGCGAAGCGTCGATGTCTCGTCCACTGTCATTCTCCTCTTTGAGAGTGTCTAGTAACTTCTGCAATCGCGTCAAACATTCTGCCTTGGTGGCCCCCTTCACGTCGATCAGGAGGCGACCCTTTTCGCGGGCCGACGGGTCGTAGCGTCCCCCCGGCATGTGCTCGTGGACTGCCCAGTGAATCTGGACCAGGGCTCCATGAGGAGCCAGCGGATTGCCCGTTTGATCTTCTGCCATGTCGAAGGGGGCTCTACCCCCTCCTCCTTGCACGCTCAAGCGTCACCTCCATCAATGTATTCTTGCTTCTCCCCCGGCGTCAGTCTGGCCAATTCCATGTTCGGGCCGGTAGTCCCCGGCCGCCACCAAGGCGTCTGGGGCTTCGCCGGCCTGGCCGACTCCATGCCCTCGGGCAGGTCCATCTCCTGGCGGCCCCTCTGGCTCGCCTCCACCAATTCCTGCCTCTTCTCCTGGAGCTCGTAGCAGCCCATGCGGGCTGCGTTGTAGTCCGCCTGCCCCCCGATCGTCTTCGGCGTCAAGTCGATCACGGGGACCGCATGGAACACTAGGGTCAAGGCGTGCTGGTCGCACGCAGGACACTGAATGAGGCGTTCGGTCATCCCATGTTTCTGGAGGAACGTGTGCGAACACGACTGGCATTGATAGTGATAGGTCGGCATGAGAATGCTCGTATGTAAGTGAAACGGGGGCAGGAGAGGCGAACGTGCGGACTGCGTCCTCAAACACGCGGGTGTCCAGACGTGTGAGGGCAGAGTCCATGGCGGCGTGAGATGCACCTTCCAAGGCAATGATTTCGGAGTCCCGGAACTTACCAACGATGGAATGTCCGTAGGAGAACTTGGGCAGCAATTTCCTGGAAATGATATCCCATCGCGGCTTGTTATCAAACCGTAGTCGCCATCCGGGCCTCTCCGCGATCTTGGCCGCGAACGGGGCCGCCAGCAACCCGCCGAGGGCCCCGAAGAACCCCCGGCGACTCGTCCTCTTCTCCTCCATCTCATCCTCTCCTCATCATGCGGGCGACTAGCCCGTGCCTCACAATGTCGTCCTCGGTCATCTCGATAACGGCGATCTCGTCGAAGTCCTCGTAGAGGTGGGCGTAGTAGTCGAGCCCCCCCTGGAGGTCCACGGGGAGGTCGCACTGCTTGAGCACACCGTTCTCATACCTGGTCGTGTCCCCGTTGATGATCATCTTGGAACCGTGTCCCAGTCGCGTGAGGAACATCCAGATCTCGGACCGCGTCGCGTTCTGGGCCTCGTCGAGGATCACGATCGAATTCTCAAGCGTGAGCCCCCGCATGTATTGGAGGGGCGACAGTTCGACGATCGGGAATTCGCCCTGCCGATACTTCCGGAGGTCTTCCTCGTGGATGAACTTGGAGAGTTCGCTCAGGAAGGGCCGCAGGTAGGGCTTGATCTTGTCGTCGATCTCGCCCGGGAGGAAGCCCAGAGAGGGGCCCGATTCGACCGCAGGCCTCACGGAGACGATCCGGTCGACCTCGCCGGAGGCGAGCAGCTTCGCCGCCATGCCGGCCGCAATATGGGTCTTGCCCGTGCCCGCTGGCCCCAAACAGAAGGTGATGTCGCAGGCGGTGATCGCCTCCATATATCGCCTCTGATTGTCCGTCTTCCACCGGACGACCCTCTCCTTCGCCCTCCTCCTCCCGTTGTGGTCGGAGGCCCCGTTCATCGAGAACCGCAGCTTGCTGTTGCTCATGGGGAAACTTCCCCTCTCATGTTGTCGAATGGACTGATCCTACGGTGCTGTCCGCGACGACCCCTTTAAATAGGGGTAGATTCTGTAGGTATGGGAGCCACTCCCGTGGTATGTGATCTCGCCAGGGCGACAGCCCAAGGAAGATTTCCCCCTGCTTGGGCCTGGTCGGCCGCGTGAGCGGAAACATCTTGGCCTGCTCACAGGTGAGGTCGGCCTTCCGCTTGTTGCAACTCTCGCAACACGCCACGATGTTCTCCCAGGTGGTCGGGCTCCCCTGCCCCTTCCACTTACTACGCGGGACGACGTGGTCCATCGTGAGACTGCGGGGATCGAACTGATGGCCACAGTAGCCACAACGGAGCTGGTCCCTGATCAAAATGTTCTTGCGACAGAAGGGGACCTGGCCGGCGTTCCGCCTCACATACTTGCGAGTCATCGCCACGGCCGGCACGGGATAGGCCACACCCTTCCCGTCATGGATCTTGATGCCATCGTAGAAGTCGAGCTGCACGAGGCGGTCGCCCATCATGAGGGAGATGGCCTTCTTCCAGGAGACGACGGCCATCGGACGCCCGTCCGTATTCAAGATGAGTGTCCGCAAGCGGTCCAGATTCACAGCGAGTAAACCTCCACGTCGACCTGCCTGCTCCGAAGACAGTCGACGATGATTCCCTCCACTACCGTCCAGTCTCCACCACCCAGGTTGCATCCGACCTTGGGGATCGCGAGGCCTTTGTCGGCCCCCTCGCAGAATGCGAGTACCTCTTGGAAACAAGTGCGAACCGCACCGTAATCCACGTGCCTTCCCGTACGGCCGTACGTGTCCTGGGTCGCCATGTTCACGACCAGGAAACCGCTTGCAGCCTCGACGTATTGGACGTCTCCCAAGTGCCAACCAACGCTTTTGTGCTTCCGCATGTATGCCTGGTAGGCCTCCGGATATCGCTTACGCACCTGGAGAGCGATGCCCGCCCCGTATACCCCGCGGCAGTTACAGCCATGAGCAATCACGCCCATTCGGGTATCGAACAAATTCCCAGTGATATGGATGAGCGTTCCCATTTGTCCTCCTCAGCACCGAGACCACCCGCAGTTCCGACAATGCTGGCACCCTTCCTCGCGGACGAGCGAGGTGTTGCCGCACTGCCCGCAGACCTCGCCATGGACGGGGCTACCGTCCGCCACATACTTCTTGAGGACGCGGGCCAGGCCGGCCGCGAAGCCGTGCATGGAGCCCCCCACCTTCTCCAACTGGTGGACGATGAAGTTCATGTCCACTCCGTGCCGGAGTGAGGTTGATGTGAGTCGCGTGATCGTCTCCTCTTCCTCTGGTCGGTCCCCGACCAGGTTCTCGTAGACGACTTCGTCGTCCTCGTCCAGCAGGACGTAGTGCCCCCTCTTGGTCTTCTTCACGGTCCCCACCTTGGTCTTGATAGGGTCATCCACCGCGTAGACCTCGTAGGGGTCGCCCTCCATGACGCCGACCACCACGCTATACTTCACCCCCTTGATCGTCGTAGTGTGCACCTCACAAGGGAGAGATGCCGGCCGCTTCGGAGCCTGCGTCCTGGGAATCCCCACCTTGTGCTTGACGAGCACGCCCGTGCGACAACCGTCACGATATACCGTGATCCCCTTGCAGCCGGCCTCCCAGGCGGTCTCGTAGACACGGGCGACCTCGTCAACCGTAACGTCGTGTGGCAGGTTGATCGTGCTGCTGATCGCGTGATCGATGTGCCGTTGGGCGGCTGCCTGGAGCAACACGCGTCGTTCCCAGTCAATATCGTGGGCGGTCGATCCGTGATACGGGCTCCGCGTCGGGTCGGTCTCGCCCGTCACCTCCATCCAGCGTTGCACACCCTTATGATACACCCGGAATTCGGCCCACCTGTCCCCGGACTGGTCGACGAAGTCGACCCGTGTCTCGTGGTCCCCGTGGTTGATCTTCTTGCGACGCGTGTATGCGTCAAGGGAGAAGAGGGGCTCGATCGACGATGTGGTTTGTGTCTGGGTGCTCAGGCTCCCTACGGGGGCCGTCGTCAGGAGGGCGATGTTCCGGCGGCCATACTTTTGCATGTCCTCATACAACGCGGGATCGTCATCCCGGATGCGGAGCAGGAAAGGGTTCCGCTCTTCGAGCTTCACGTCAAAGCAGGGGAATGGCCCCAACTCCTTGGCCATGTCTACCGACGAGCGGTAGCAGCCTAACTTGAGGGTCCTGTAGATATCCTCGGTCATAGCGATCGCCTCGTCCGAGCCGTAGGCAAGGCCCAGCATCGCCAGGCAGTCGCCCAACCCTGTGATTCCACTGCCCGTTCTCCTGCCCCTAGCACAGGCGGCAAGGACTTGCCGCCACAGGGCCGCTTCGCGAGCCTTGACATCCTTGGGTTCCGGATCACTCGCGATCTTGTCGATGATCCTGTTGACCGCCTCGATCTCCAGGTCGACCAGGTCGTCCATGAGGCGTTGGAGGAGGACGGCGTCCTGCCTAAAGGCGTCGAAGTTGAAGGCGGCATCCTTCGTGAATGGATCTCGCACGTAGGTGACGAGGTTGAGGAACATGAGGCGGCACGAGTCGAGAATGCTAATGGGCAATTCACTACATGGATTGGTGCTCACCGTCTGAAAACCGAAGTCGCCGTAGCAATCGGCCGGACTCTCTGAAATGACCCTATCCCAGAAGAGAAGACCGGGCTCAGCCCTGAGCCACGCATTGCGGATGATGTCCATCCACACGGTGCGAGCGTCGACCATGCGGGAGACGACGGGCTTGGCTCCCTCGACGGGCCACCGCTGTTCATACTCCCGGCCGTCTCTGACGGCCGTGAGAAACTCATCCGTGAGGCGAACGGAGATGTTAGCCCCCGTCACCTTGGTGTCATCATTCTTGATGCGTGCGAATTCAAGCACGTCCGGATGGTGGACGCTCAGCGTCAGCATGAGAGCCCCGCGACGACCGTCCTGCCCCACCTCCCGGATCGAATTGGAGAAGCGTTGCATGAAGGAAGGGATGCCAGTGCTCGTCCTCGACGAGTTCTTGGTGGCAGCCCCAATAGGCCTCAGGTGAGACAGGTCTGTCCCGACGCCCCCCCTCCGCTTGCTGATCTGCACGAGTTGTTCGTCCGTGCGGAAGATCCCGCCGTAGGAGTCGAGCGGGGGCTCGATGACGAAGCAATTCGAGAGGGAGACGAGTCGGTAAGGGTTCCCAATCCCGTAGGACGGGCTCCCCTGACACACGATCCGCTTGTACCCCTCCAACGCGGCGAGAATAGTCTCATACGAGAGCGGCTCCTTGAATTTGGCCGCCTCGACGCGTGCGAACTCGCGAGCAATCCTCTCGTGCATCGCCTGCGGCATCGCCTCGACAATGTCGTCATCCTGATCCCTCAGTGCATACTTGTCGACGAACACGGAGGCGGCCAGGTCATCGCCGCCAAAGTAACGAGTGCTGGCTTCGATGCACTCTGCATATTTCATGGGTAAGACCTCTTCAAATTTCAACAAAACTCATCTCGACCCCCGCCTCCTTAAATTGGACGATGGTCCACTCGATGTCTCCGGCCCACCGATCCCGCAGGTGCTCGGGGAGTGGCGGGGCCACGACCCGCGTGATGCCAGCCTGAATAACCATGCCGGCACAGACGGAGCAGGGGGCAAATGGGGTCGTATACAGCGTACAGCCGCTCAGGTCGCGGCGGGCAAAAAGCAGAGCGTTCCGCTCTGCATGGACAATCAACTTGTATTTGATCTCACGGTCTGCATACCGCTCGGGGAGGTCGCGGACGCGGCGGGCGAACCCGTTGTAGCCCACCGAGACAATACTCTTGTCGGGGGCGACGATGACGGCCCCCACCTGCGTGGACGGGTCCTTCGACCATGCGGCTACCTCCGCGGCGTGCTGGAGGAACCTCACATCCCAACGATACATCTCGTTCATGGCCTGCTGCTCCTTCTGGAAAGTCACGCCGCTTTGGTCATTTCGAGCACAGCCCCCCAATCAACGAGGCCTCCGCGTGGCAGCAAGCAACGATTCAAATCTGCTCGTGTCACAAGCCCATTCTTGGTAACGTAGCCCCTCTTGATCATGTCAATGACCTGCTTCCTGGTGGCCGGGATGAATTTGACCATGGGAAACTCGGCGATGTCAGCGAAGATGAAAATATCAACCTCGTTGACCGCAAGATCCAGTTGTTCCTTCGACATGGTGCGTCCGCCCCCGATATTGATCGACCGTTGGAGGTAGACCCCCCTCTCCGTGACGCAACGGATGAAGATCCTGCGAGTGCCGTCCATCGCATCGAATCCGGGATAATCGCTCCCCATCCTCCTGATGCCATAGAGCTGCTCAGCCCACATCTCCACCAGGCCGCTAGACGCCCTCCCGTCCCTGAAATGCGAGATCACCATCGACTCCGGGATGTTCAGGGCACTCGACACGCTCTTCACGTCCAACCACTTCGCACTCAGCTCCATCCTCATGGAGAATCCTCCGTGTTGCCATGTCCACGTACTTCGGGTCAATCTCGATCATGACTGAGTCGATACCCAACCGTTCGCACGCAACGGCCGTCGTGCCGGTCCCACCAAACGGGTCGAGCACAACCATGTCGGGCGTGACACCATGCATCTTGATGCATCGTGTCGGCAGATCCACTGGGAAGATGGCCGGATGCTCGCCCTTGGCCTGAACGGTCTCGTAGGGGATGAACCAGCAATTGCCGGCACACCTCCGGTCCCTGCGATGTTTCCAACGGGTCAGGTTGGACTTGTGCGTATAGGGAACGCCCACGGCGATCCGATCGATGGGCACACTCCCCCCGCTCGTGAAATGGAAGATGAACTCGTGAGTGTCGTTCAGGAACCTCTTGCTGTTGATGGGCTTGAAATGCCCGTAGGTCCGCTCCTCGATGGCGACCGACTTCACCCAGATGATCCGATTCTGAAGCTGGAAGTAACGTCTCGCCTCCGCCGCGACATCGAAGGGGGTCCAGGGCTCGGCCAACGACCCGCTGACGTTGAGGAAGAACGATCCATTGGGCTTCAAGACACGATCGACCCCCGCGATCCACTCGCCAGACCACCTCAGATACGCATCAATTGGCAAGCAATCACGGTATTGATCGTAGTCGATGTCAAGGTTATAGGGAGGTGATGTGACAACTACATCTACACTTTTTGATGGTAGATTCGCGAGTTCCACAACACAATCGCCCTGAATGATCCGATGCATCAATTCCAGTGCTCCAGCAACATGTCCACGAAGTCAATGATTTGACGACCGACTTCGTCGGCTTCGCTAAAATCAAACTTGCGTGTCGCCTGCGAGGCAATCCAATCCCTCAGGCATGAGCCGAATTCGGACGACCGGCTGTGCCAGTCGCAGACCATCTCTGCGACATACACACGCCCCATCTTGTGGATGCCTCCCTCACCCCAGAACTCCGGGTGGTGCTCATTATGTTCGATGTGATGTTGCCAGGCCTGCCCGAAGAGGGGGTCCGAGCGGCTGTCCAGGTGTTCCCACTCGACACCGACGAACTTGGAACGGTCATGACAGAGTCCGTTGGCTATGAGGAGGCGGCCCGTATCGGCCTCGCCCCGCTCGATCAGGTTGGCCCCCAGGATCTGACAGTCCTGCTGCACATCTTCGATGTGCCTCATTAGCGAGCGTAGGCGTTTAGTGGATGGATCGATTGCAAGTGTGACCATCGTGGATGTACCCTTAGATACGTCGCTGCTGCGACATGTTACGGAGCACGCAGGGGCAGGCCTCGATTCGCTCAGCCCCTCCTGGGCTGTCGTAGCGAAGCACCCCAGTCCCATTACACCGACGACAGGAAGACTTCGACCAGAAGGCGGCCATGGTCTTCGTGATGGTGCCCGTCCGCAACACTACACCATTCTCCTGCTCCTCGATCAGGGGGAGCGGCTCCTTCGGAGCCGAGGGTGGGGGCAGGGGAGGCTCCATGTATGAGGAGGCAATGACGATGGATGATGGTGTGGGCATGTTGGGAGTTCCGCAGCAGGGGCACCGAAGCCAAGGATCAGTCGAACAGGTTTTCATTCTCGGGTGTATCCGGCAGGGCTATGCCCGGTTTGTATTTGGCATTGACTGTCTTCATCATCAGGGCATACGGGTCCAGGCTGCTGCCCGTCGCCTTCTTAAAAATGTCTCTCATGGTGGCCCCGGGCGGCCCCCCCTTGCCCCCGCTGATGATCACCTCCCAGGGGATCTTCATCTCCCTGTTCATGAAGTAGAGGAGGGCAGAGCAGCAGCCGATCGTCACGCCCACGTAGCGGTTGGTCCGCTGATTGAGGAAGTTGGGGCGGCCGTTGTTCAACCACTTGACGACGGTGCCGTAGGGGCCGAGTTGCCCCGGCATGATGACGTTCGCGAGCACTCGGGAGAGGGCTTCGCCCTGGTCGTAATCGTCGCTGAAGCCGGGGGCGTTGTAGAAAGCGATGGGCTGGACGGCCTCGGCGACGAAAACGAAGGCGGTGAAGGCCGGGTCATAGCGGAGTGGTCGGGCCGCCCGGTCGATCTTCACATCCGTGAAGAGAGTGGTGCCGGCACTCGTCAGGTGGTATCCGCCCCCGGTCCCGTCGTGGTTCTTCGAAAGCGACGTGATCACTAGCTTCATCTTGGGCTTGTTCGTCGCCCGGAACATGGTCGTCATACGCTGGTAGAGCGGCTCCGTCACCGCGGACATCGCAGCACAGAGCCTCTTACAAACGTCATTCCCCATGGCCGTCTGGTAGTAGATCTCGACACTACCCCGCTGCTCGACCATGGTGGTGGGGAAGTCCGCATCCCACACGATCGGGCCCGCGGCCCTCACTGGTGATTCAACTGCTGGAACGATCTGCATATGGACTCTCCTGCTCCCGGTCGAAGACCGCGTGGAGGAAACGTTGGACACGAGCGGATAGGCCCGGGTTGCGGGACTCCCGATTGCCGGCAACGTTCAGCGTGCTCACGTTGTTCGCACGAATCCAGTCAATCACGCCCCTTGGTGTCGTCTTGCCGGCCTCGACGATCAGCACGGGCTTCGCGAAGGACCGTGCCGCATTCATCGTGCACTTGAAGCCGGCCGAGTCCCTCACGGTGTCACCGAACCAGATGGTCGCGTCGCTGTCGCGGGCGTTCGCACGCGTTCGTGCCGGGTAGCCGGCCTCGCTGCACTCGACCAGGCCGTATTCGGCCAGCCACGGGGCGGGCCCCTCCTCGGTGAGCCAGCCCAGGGGGGCAGTTCCCCCGGTCTCAATACCCTTCATGCGGGCGGCGAAGACGCCGCCTTGGTCAGCCCCCGTCTGGCCCCCCGAGATCACTCTGTGAAGCATCGTTCCATACTTTCTTCTTGAAGATCCACACATCGCTGTCGATGGCGTGCCACTCGTCCTCGAATACGTTCGCTTCCCAGTCAAGCATATCTGCGTAATCCATGGCGTCGTCGAGGCTCTCGAAGACTTCAATTGCGTCCCGATCGCTATGCGAATATACGTAAACGGTCATCGAGGCTCCGCATCATCTGTGGTCTGGACACACGTAACGCAGTCGGACAGCGTCACTTGGCCCTGAACTCCCTTCCCCAACGCACACGATGCCACCCCCTTACAGTCACATGAGGGGGCCCCTCTGTGCTTGCAGGCCTCTACTGTCGCAAGCAAGTCCGTCCACTCCTCGTGCGTGACCTCATCAGGCTCCCCATGCTCCTCCTTCGGAGGATCGTAGGGCGATCCAGTGACCTTGTCGACCCGTGCCGGGAGTGGGGTGGGGGCCGTGGGCCCGGCCTTTGCGAAGAATTCCTCCGGCGTCGTGAATGAGAAGAAGCGATCATGTGACATGGAGGGTGGCGGTCTCCGTGAATCCGTAGGCCGAGAAGTTGAACGTAATCGAAGCAGGCGGGCACGCGTTCAGGTCGGTCCCGGAAGAGACTCCGGTCTCAGACAGGAGCGACTTGGCGGCGGGGGTACATACGTGAGCATCGGCGACGGCAACAGGAGAGGTGGCTATACCGGAGCATTTTCCTGGGGCCGGACAAGACCCTTGCAACACTGTCGGGGTGCTGGTGAACTGGCAGATTGGGATGACCCTCTGGAGTTCCCAGCTCCCGCCTGCACACCTCATGGCATAGTAGTAGTACATATCGATCATTTGAGGACCGCATATGTCAGACGTGACTGCTACACCAGGTTTTGTGAGGCAGCCCGTAACCATGAAGCCGAATGCCGATGTGACGAATGAGTAGGTGCCTTGAGAGTCACTCACGGTGGGCCAAATCACGATTGGCTTGTTGCAGCATATGCAGGCATAGCCGGAAGAAACGGTCAGGCTGCGGTCAACCGTCATATTATTACAGCCCATGGTCCCGCCCGCACTGGAACCAGGGACGAACAGGGAGTCGTATCTGTCGGCAGACAGCGTGAAGTCCGGCAGGGGGCATCCCGCCTTGACCGACGCGGTCTTGGTGTCGGCAACGCCGACACAGCCTAGCCCGCGAAGCGTATACGTGTAGGACTTGCCCGGCCTGACTATGCTATGGGTAGCGGGCGATGTGCACGACGTCGGTGCCGTGAAGGACCCGCTGAAGGCGTCGTTACACGAATTGCCGGGGATGTCGACCTGATAGGACCCGGCCTTGGACACGCAATAGATGACGTCGAAGCCGCTGGTATAGGAGATGATGGTGGCCCCGGAGGGGCCGGTGATTGGGACAGATGAACTGACCGTGGGCGGAGTGCTGCACTCAAGCGACACCAGGAACCTCATGCGGGGCATCGGGAGGGCGATGGTGGCCGCCGTCTTCGACGTGCCGCAGGAGGTGAAGGTGACGGGGGCGGCACTCACGGGGCCGCAGGGGCCCGTCGCGGACACCGTGTAGGTGCCCACCTTCGTGATCTGCAAGCAGTAGTTGCCGCTCGCGTCCGTCGCCACGGGCGTCACTGGGGCCGGTCCGGTGGCGGACACGCTCACGCCGGCAGCATTGGACGTGGACCCGTTGCCAGCACAGAAGTTGTTGACATGACCACACAGAAGTGTATTGGTGGGATCACACGAACAGCATCCACACCCCGGGTTGAACTGGCCCATTATTTGCTCAGATCATCAACAGTGAAGACGTGTGGCTTGCGTTCGGGATCGGTCAACTGGAGGCGACCTCCGTTGTCGGTCGTCGTCAACATGGCGTCGGCCTCGCTTGGTCGCCCTGGACGCGTCACGAGCACGGCCGCCCTGTCATCCGCATTCCAGAGGGCCACGTATTGCTTGCGGTTCCCACGGGTGATCCAGATGCCCGAGATCGTGTTCCCGGCCTTGATCAGTATGCGGCTCTTACCATCCGGGCTATGCAGCTCGATCGAATGGGGAGGAGCAGGAGAGGTCGTCGCCGCCGCAGCGAAGATGAGGGCTATGCAGGCGATGAATCCGTAGGCGATCACTTTCTCAACGGCCATAGTAGATTCTCCATGTGCACAGCGTCGTGCAGATTGAGGTGATGACGGCCACCCACCACGCGGTGCGGGCCTGGCTCCTGGCATCCTCGACTTCGATCGAGAGCTGGGCGAGCCGCCTGTAGATATACTCGTGCCTTGTCATCGACAGACCCGTTGACAGCCGGGGCACCTGTTGCTCAGGGAGGGCAGCCGTGTCCCGCAGCCGGGGCAGTAGTTGAAGCCCGTCGCGGGCATTGGAGAGTGGAGGGAGGGCGGAGCCACCGGTCTCCGCACGAAGCCCACAAGCTTCAGAGTGAAGACTTCGGAGTCATGCTCGTCATACTCCATCTGGATCGTTCGGAAGGTCTGATCCGAGGCGGAGCCCTCCACGGTGACGCCGGGCGAGTAGCTACTACCGCTGACATGACAGCAATCGGCTGTGAACGTCTCGTGGGGGGAGCACTGCTTGAGAGACTCCCTTCCGGCGTCCCCGGTCCAACGATACTGCGGGAGGGGGCCGTAGAGATATCGCTTCGTAATGAGGCTCGTCCTTTTCTCGGCGAACACCTCGACCTTGATCAGCCCTTTGGTCCCGTCCAGGTCGGGCCCCGCCTTGCCGGCGGCGTCGGCCGCCGCGGACTCGGTGGACGCGAACCGGAAACGATGCCCGGGGTCGGCCACTGGGGTCTCAAGGTCGACGCTCGCGTATGCAGGGACGACCAGGCCCCCCTCTCCTGTGACGAGCACTCCGTCGATCCAGACGCGGGCGACGGCCCTCAGCCCGTCCTGACTCCCATAGATCCTGATCTTGTATTCGTCGCCGAACCCGACCGGGATCTCCTGCCCCTTCCCCTGCTGCTCCACCCCGTTGATCACGATGCGAACGTGGTATTTCATCCGACAGTCCTCCTACCATCATTATGGCTTGGGCGTAAATGCGTGGGTCGATTCCGCGAGAAATTTACTGAGATCGTCGTCGGTGGCCATGCTCCCGACCGACAAGATGCCGTCCACAACCTCGGCCCCATTCTTCCTGTAGAGGTCGGCCCCCAAGTGTCTCTTCACGTGGCGACGCAGGAGCCACCTGTTGACGAAAGAGGGCGAGTTGATCTCCGCGAGTGCCCTCTTCCTGTCTCGCCAACACTGATAGATCTGGATGAGGGTTCCGATGATGGCCAGGATGATCAGGATGGAGACTTCCCTGCTCCCATCCTCGTTCGGGCTCACGTGGCCCTGCACCTGCGAGGCCTTCTCCATGAGGAAGGGGGTGTCGCTCCATGCTCGGACTTCGTCATCACTCATATGAGCACCTTACCGCACACGGCGGCACTTGAAGCCTATCGTCACCCGCCGCTACTACAGCCGGACGGGCCACAGGCGGCTCCAGGGTAGTAGACGGGTTGAGGTGGCGGAGTCGCCACAGGCGGAGGTCGCAAGGCCTCCCTCACCTCAGGAGACTGTTGCTCTGGGTTAAACCGGATCTTGGCCCCGGAGGGGCGGCCCCACACCTTGTAAATGCGACTTCCGATGATCACGTCGTGATACCCGTCCTGCGGCGGAGCCGCAGCAGGGGCAGGAGAGATCGGTGGGACACTCACTTTCAGAGTGGTGTCGTAGACACCCGCCGCCTCGTCGGCCACGCTGGCGATGAGCGTGAGCTCCGCATCCGTGTATGGCGGAGCCATATGGAGATCGGTGAGGGCGAACCGCTTGAGGACTGTGCGGACCGCGTTTCTGCGGCCGAGGTTCGGCAGGGAGGCATTCTCGCGGGCCGCACTACGAGCCTTAGCCTCCAGGGCCACGCTCGCCATCTTGTCGAAGCGGGTGACGGGGGCCGCCGCCGGGGGCGGCTCCCCGAAGATTGGATTTGGGGCTTGGCCCGGCAGGGCCAATGCCAGCAGGATCAGAATCTCACCACACATCGAACAAGTCCCTGCTCAGTTCCTGGGCCGGGAAGCCGTCGAAGGCCGAGAACGCGAAACTGTCACGCTCCTGGAGGATGGTCATCACGTCCTTTTTGCGTACGCGGAGGGTGCCCTTCGGCCATACTTCACCAGTCTTGAAGTCCTTGATCTCTCCGTGGACTGAGTTGCCAGACCAGCATGCCTTGCCGTTACGACGGATGAAGACCGTGCCGTTTGGTACAGTCACACAGAACACTTCACCACCGGAAGGAATAAGGATCGGCTGCCAACCTCCCGGCTTGCATGGAGTTGTTTCAAACCTCTTGATTCCTACTCTGTATTCGATGTGACGAGTCACGCCGCGGGCATTCTGTCGGCCGACCCTATCCGTGAAAGAGATATCGCCCGCATATCCAATCTTTAGCAGCAACTCTTGAACGTCATCCGCCAGTTGAGGCGAAGATGTATAGTAGGCAACCTTCATACTTGTTGGGCTTCCTGAGTAGGTGCCATCACCCAGCATCAGGGCATCAAACAAGATATGTTGCTGCCGCGAGGATAGCGACTTCACGTACGAGGGAAGGAACTTCTTGTGAGACTTGCCTAGTGGGAGAAGCTCATAATAGAGCTTCTTGCTAGTCGCGATCCACCCACGCTTCGTCCTATGGAAACGGAATGGAAGTCTGTCAAGACAAGCCTGAATCTTGTCGATGTTACATACCTTGTTCTGACAAATTCCTACACGACGTGCTGCACTATTCGGCCCACGCTCGCCATTGGACATCACCCGCGTCCGCACCTGGATGTTCGTATATCCTTCCGAGATGAAGTAGCCGAGGAACTCCAGCCAGTCGTCCATCGGTACATCGGTGTCGCATACTTGTATCGTCGACACGTCCTGTCCCTTCCAGATGCAGTCTTTCTTCATCTCGAAGTTCTTGATGAGACTGTCAGCCGTACCCATCCGCCACTGACCATTGATAGGCCTGTGATAGATGCGGTGGTTAGGTGTGACGAGCTGGTCGATGTCCCTACCAATGAAGTTGTAGAGCTCTCCATTGTACTGGT
>JACCDR010108835.1_pt1 | contig 25489 bp, 31 predicted proteins | sample 7446431 | NCBI WGS metagenome assembly JACCDR01 (sample SAMN15323443, study PRJNA562643) | freshwater metagenome | isolation source: river surface water | place: USA:Blue River Watershed | collected 2017-08-17 | reverse complement strand
AAGGTCATCACGGTCCCGCCTTTCGACATCATTCCTTCATCGAGCCGGCTACGCCTCAACGATCAAAAGTGGATCATCCACGTCTACGAAGAGGACGTTGAATGCATCCGCGACTACTGGCCTCAAGGCAAGCGGGTGCGGCCGGAGAACAACCAGGATCAGCGGTCTTTCTATCAACGGCGCCTGGCGACCCTGATCGGCGTCCAGAACGAGATGCTCACCAGCTCCGACGACAAGGAACGCGAGACCGCGACGGTCATGGAGCTATTCCAGCGCCCTTCCAAGGACCGGCCTCACGGCACCCACATTGCGATTTCCGGGAAGGTTTGGCTTAACCCCGGCGAGGAAGATGACGGTGAGCCGGCGGGGCTGCCTTATGAGTACCTCTGGCGGAAGAAAAAGATTTTCCCGTTTGCCCACATGATCGACATCCCTGTCTCGGGAAGCTTTTGGGGAATGGGAACGATGGAGAACCTGATCGCTCCGCAAAAGGGTTACAACCGGGCCTGGTCGCAGGTCTTGGAGAACGGGAACAACTTCGGCAACGTCAAGGTGATAGCCGATACGGAGTCGGCTCTTTCCACCGAGGCTTTCGATGACTCCGGCAATGAGATGATCATCCACGAGCCAGGCCACCCGCCGTCGATGCTCACCCCAGCCTCTCTTCCAAACTCGGTCATGAGCCAATTCGAGCTCTATCCCAAAGCCTTCATGGACGTATCCGGGCAGCACGAGCCTACCAGAGGGATGGCGCCAGGCGGAGTCACCGCCGGCGTCGCACTCCAGACCCTCCAGATGCAGGACGACACCCGGAACGGACCGACGAAGGCAATGTTTAGAAACTGCATGAAGGAAGCCGGCGAGCACGTGCTCTATCTGCACCGCGAATTCATGGCCGATGGGGAGGCCAGGCCTGTCAGATACCCGGCAAAAAAGGACGGCGCATCGAGGACCGAAAGCTTGGTCGTCCACCGTGACGAAATGCTTGAGGAGCCTAACGTGTCGGTCCAGCTCCAAAGCGAATCGGCATGGCAAAAAGAGATCCGTCGCCAGCAGGTCCAGAACAGCTATCAAATGGGGCTGCTCGGGGATCCCAACGATCCGCAGGTCAAGAAGCGGGTGCTCTCGGCTCTAGAATTCGGAAACCTCCAAGAATTCTTCGAGGACTCTGAGCTCGATGAGAAGAACGCTAAGGAGAACATCGAGCGGATCGAGGAGGGCCGGGAATTGGAGGAGGTCATTCCATCAAATCCAGGGAGGCCTCCGAACCCGATAACCGGGGAACCCGGCGCTCCTCCGTCTCCTCCCGTGTTCGGGCTTAAGTCCAACCCTTGGGAGGACCACGCGACCCACCTTCGGGTCTATAACAACTTCCGCAAGAGCGCTCGCTTCCGTCAATGGACCCCAGAGCAGCGAGCCCAGCTCAATTCGCTAGCCGAGGCGCATGCCAAGGACAACGCACCGCCTCCGCCGCAACCAGAGCCTCCGAAAATTAGTATGTCGGCCAAGTCGGTTGTCACCCCAGACCAATTCGCCAAGGCCGCGGGCCTTCCGCCACCCACCACTCCTAACCCGATTGCACCTGGTGGAGGCCCGCAAGATTTGAACGTGCCAGCACCCTCAATGCCCGACTCCGCAGGAGCACCCGGGCTAGAGCCTGGCCTTAACCCCGGCAGCACCCCGCCTGATGGCGGACTGCCACAAGACATCCAGCACCCGGCAGCCATGCCGATTGGATAAGGAGGATAAAATGGCGCACCCAGATATCGTTTCAACAGGCGAGGGCGGAGGCCGTAATTCCGGCGAGGGAAGGATCAATCTCGACATCGATTCCGATGCGGGAAATCCGGACATCGACGGGAACGGCCATCACGGCCTCGAGGTCGAGGACAATCAGGACCAAGGGGATTTTGAAGATCCCCAGTCAAACTTGGACCTCGAAGACGAAGAGGGTGGTGAAGAGGAACCACAAGGCGACGAAGGCCTTGAGGGAGAAGACGAGGACGACCCTTACGCCGGACTGGACGACGAAGGCGACGAGTCGGGGCTCGAGACCGCTGGTGAATTCACCATCGAACTCGGCAACGGCAAGTCCTTCGACTTGAGCAAGGTCAAGGACCTTCCAGCCGACGTTCGACGGGAAATCGCCCGCGGCCACATGCGTCAAAAGGACTACACCGAGAAGACGCAGCAATTGGCGCAGGACATGGCGCAGTGGGGCGAGACCGTCACCGGGGCTACGCAGATCTGGGAGAATTTCCAGGTCACGAAGCATCGTCCAGATAATCTCCTTCAGTGGTTTTCGCCGCAAGAGCTGCTGATGGCCGTCGCGTCCGCGGGGCTCGAGGTCGATCCTTCTCTGTTGCCAGTCGGGTGGCGTCCAGGTCTTCCGAACCACGCCGCTCAAGGCCAATACGGCCACCAACAGAACTACGGTCAACCTCGCGTGCCTCAAGGGCAGGCCCAGCCTAATCAGCAGAACAACACAAACTTTGAAGTCGAGAAGCTCAAGATCCAGAACACGATCCAACAGCACCTGAATGACGGATTGAGCGGAATCAAGGACAAGGGCATCCGTGCCTCGGTCCGAGACATGGCTCTCAACATCATGGCGACTCAGCAGAATTTCAATCCGGCCGCTGCCATCAAATTGGCCAAGGCTAGGATGAGAAACATGCTGGGATCCGTCCGTGGTCAGAAGAAGCAGATGCAGAAGAAGGGACGCAGCGGTCGCGGGACCGGCGGCTCGAATCTGCTCGTCGGACAAGGCGGGAAACGCCCGACATCTTGGGACGCCGCCGATATTCAGGCTGACAGTCGTGTGCGGAGCTTGAATCGATAGAAAGGGATAGCCTTCAATGGCAACTACTACCATGACGACCCTGGATGCGGTGCTCAAGTACGACTACTTAGGGCCGATCCAGGATCAACTCAACAACGACACGATCTTGATGAACAAGGTCAAGAAGTCCTCGAAAGAGGTCGTCGGTAAGTCCGTCTGGATGCCGCTGCGCTTCTCGCGCAACACCGGCGTCGGTGCGCGGGCTGAAAACGGAACTCTCCCTACCGCTGGTGTCCAGCAGTACAAGGAGACGAACTTCCCGACCAAGAACGTCTATGGTCGTGTCGAGATCACCGGCAAAACCATCCGTGCGACTCGTAACGACCGCGGCGCTTTCTTGCGTGCGGCCCGCTCCGAGCTCGAAGGGATGGTCACCGACCTCCGAGATGACATCAACCGGCAGCTCTTCACCGGGTCTACCGGCCAGATCGCTCTGATCAGCTCGGGCGCCACCTCGGCGACCCAGGCCGTAACCTCGACGCAGTATATGTTCGAGGGCATGCTGCTCGATATCGATACCGACTTGAATCAAACGATTCTGTCGGTCGATTCCGAGACGCAGATCACTCTGACCGGCTCGATCACGACCGTCACCAACGACGTGATCCGCCGGGCCGGCGTGGCCAGCGGCCAGGAGCTTCAGGGCCTGGGCGAGATCATCTCCAACACCGGGACCATCCAGGGAATCAACCCTGCGACCTTCGCCTGGTGGAAAGCCAACGTGATCGGGGCCGATGCTTCCCCCGCTTCCTTGAACGAGATCGACATGGAGAAAGCCGTCGATCAAGCCGAGGAAAAGGGGAGCAAGATCGACTATGTGATCACCTCGTTCGCCGGTCGGCGCGAGTACTTCAAGCTCTTGCAGAGCCAGAAGCGCTTCGCCGACATGCAAGCGGTGACCCTGCGCGGCGGTTTTCGGGCGATCCTCTTCAACGACATTCCTGTCGTTGTGGACCGGCATTGCCAGCGGACCGCGGCCGTCACTCGCTTCTACTTCCTCGACAGCTCGAAGCTTGGCCACTATCGGATGGCCGACTTCGACTGGATGCAGGAAGACGGGGCGATCTGGGCGCGTATCGTCGGCACCTCCGGCCGTGAGGCCTACGAGGCGACCCTCGTGTACGACGCCGAATTCGCGACCAATGCTCGCCGGCACCTCTCGGTGCTCTTGGGCGTCGCGATCTCGTAGTAGCAAAGGAATTCGCGCAGGAATGTGCGGATAACCTGGAAGAAGATGAAAGGCTGGGCCTGCCCCCTGGGGAAGGAACCATGATCCCCGAACCAGGGGGCGGTCCACTTATAAAAATATGGATATGAATCAATTCAACAAGCGGTTTACTCAATCGATGAAATGCCCTTCGGCATTCCTCAAAGAGCTTAAGCAGATCTATGCTCCTCTCGATTGCTATTATAACCGCCTCGAAGAGCGCTGGCAGGTCATCCAATGGGAAGGATCCCCGATGAACTCGCGCTGGTATTGGGTGATGACGATCCAAAGCCCCGACAAGGGGAGGATGGATCCTGATTCCTATGCAATCGGTCGAGTCCGTTGGATCAAAAAGATTTTCGAGCAAGATGAAGTAATGCAGATCGCTGAGTCTGAGCAGGCCATTGAGGAGAGCAATAACGACAAGGAAATTGGAAACATCATGCATGAGCTCTCAAAGGACCTTCGGAAGCCTCTGATCGCAGAATTCGATGGCACCGTTTCAACATGGAATAGGTTTATCTGATGTTTTTGCAAGACATAGTCAGCTTGACGCGATCCTATATCGACGAGATCAACGAGTCGGAATCGGACTGGACTGATCAAAGCGAGATTGTGCCCTATGTCAACGCCGAGCAGCGCTTCTTGGCGACATCAATCCGAAAAAAGAAGCAGGATTTCTTTGCCACTAGTTTTGTTTTTCAGCTCTCGGCAAGTCAGGTCGAATATTATCTCCCCTATGATTGCGTGATCCCGCGTTTCGTCGAGATCATCACCAGCGGAGTCAGCGGGTCGGCGCCGAATTTCATCGTCGATGAGATCAATTCCCAATGGAGAGAGATCGACCCAACCGATCTTCGAGGCCTCCGGTATATGTACAAGGACCGGATCAGGAACCGACAACTTGTCGGTGAGAATTATACCCTCTGGGATGAGAAAATTATCTTTTCACCGGCCACCGATCTAACCGGGTGGGGGCGAATTTGGTATATCCGCGATCTACCAGGGCTCCATTACGGAACGGCAGCTGCGGCAGGCGCCCAAGACATCACCCTGGCTGCAACTCCGAGCAAGGGAACCCTTGAAGTCGAAAACCAGATCTATCGAGGCATGCGGATCGGCATTTATTCCGGAACCGGAGTCGGACAGATCCGCCGGATCACGAATTATGACCCGACGACTCGAATTGCGACCGTCGAAAGCCCGTGGGCGACCATCCCATCGGCCGGCGTCTACTCATTGATCAGCCCTATACCGAACCAGATGCACGAGCTTTTGGCACTCGGATCCGCGCTGCGCGCCTGCAACAAGACCGAGGACGATTCTTCCCGCTTCGCTCAGATTTATTCCGCAATGAAAAAGCCTTTCTTGGACGAGATCGATCCTCGCAATCAGCAAGGGGTCCGTCGTGTCCGAAAGATGGCGAGATACTAAGGAGAGATCATGGAAAAGCAGCTAAAATTGATGAACGTCAGCGAAGGATTGGTTGAGCTCAACTATGGGAGCTCCCATTTCGAGCTCCAACCAGGGGATGTAACCCCAAGCCTATCAGTCCCCGAAGCACAAAGTTATTTATTGAGGAATCCTGGGAAATTGAAGGCGGTAAACGAGGAGGAAGGCATCCTTGAAGACCTTGGGGACCTCGAAACCTTCCCGGGCCATACCAAGGGCGTCGACGACGAAGACGACACGCCGCCTAAAAAGCCCCAGGAGAAGCCTTTAGCCGAAGATCCGGGCGATGAGCCGGATGAGGAAGAAAAACCAAAGCCCGCGCCAGCAGTGAAGCCGAGCGGCAAGAAAAAGAAAGGTTAAGGTGCCCCCATGAGCGGAGTAGCCCATTGCACTGACGGGAAACCGTCCAATCCGGTCCCCCAGGGGGCCTACGTCATCCCGGTCAATATTCGGGCCTCGGCCGCGACCGTCGCTTCCACCCTGTGGGCGATGCGAAACGGAGCGACCAGGAACGTCAACATCCGAAGGATCAGACTCAACGCTTATTTCGATGGCACGCCGGCCGCCAGCTTGGCCCAATATGCCCTCAAGCGTTTCTCGGCGGCGACTCCGACCGGCGGCGGGTCGATCCTGACTTCCATCGCTAAAAAGAAGACCACGATGCCTGCTTCAACCATTGCCGATGCCAGATTTGTCGATACTGGCCTGACCGTCGCCGGCGTAACCTTCGAGACCGGCAACATCACTTTCGGCAACCCGCGACAAAACGGGGCGGCCGGAGGAATCATGATCGACTTCGACGTGGGAGGGGAGGAAAACTTCGAGAGCTTCGTTCTGGCTCCGAGCGAAGGCTTGGCCATCCAAAGCCTGGCGACCGCCGTCATCGGGGATAGCATCATCGGATATATCGAATTTGACGAACACCTTCCGCCGAACCCTTAGTTTCACGTGGAACCTTTGAATGAAAGCGCTGGTCGAAAAACCCTTCTACGGTCACACCGACGGCCTCGATCAGTCATCGCCGCTGACGGCCATGCCGGACAAGGCCGCTTACGACCTGCTCAATGTCGAGGGTGATGAAACAGGCCTGATTTCCTCGAGGCCAGGCCAGGCGGTCTTTTGCCGCATGACCAATGCGCCCAAGAAATTCTTCGACTATAGGAATGAAGCTGGAACCCAAAGGATTTTAGCCTTTGCCAACACCGGCTTGTACAATATCACCAGCGGGACCGAGGTAGTCGTAAGCGCCGCAGTGATCGATGCGGGGAGAATCCCTGGTGTCACGAAGCATAACGACCGGGTCATCTTTGGAGACGGGGTCAATTCCAATAAGAAATATAACGGTACGAACCTCTGGGACCAAAATATTCCGGACCCCATTGCCGACGTATCGCTCAACACCGCCGTCGCCGGCGCAATCACGTACACCGTCGGGTCACGCTACCTGATCGTCTTCGTCAATTCAGTCACCAACGAGAAGTCGAACCCGTTCCATGTCGACGATCCTCAGAATGCACCGACGACCGGCGCCATCACCGCCAAGAGAGTCGACGTTACCAGGCCGGCGGTGCCAGGCAGCGACCCGCAGGTTGATCGATGGTGGATCTATAAAACCGATGATGGCGGAGGGACTTTCAAATTCCACGCCGACGTGCCGATTGGCACGAACCCATACCAGGACAACGTCCAGATTCCGGCCACCAACGACATTCTCGAATTCGACAACGACCCTGCCCCAATCTCCCAGATTTTTGCAGAATTCCGCGGCAGCCTGGTCCTGGTCCCCGAAGATGATCCGAGCCACATTCGTCTTTCGAAGCCAGGCATCAGCAATGCATTCCCATTGAGCCTCGACGTCCTGGTCGGTGGCGACGGCGATCCAATCGTCTCGCTTCGCAGCGAGAACAAGCTGCTCTGGATCGAAAAGCGGGATTCGACGTGGATCCTTCCTGATCACACCCTCAATGGTGGCGTGCCGTTCAAGGTCGCCGACAAGGGGGGGCTCCACAAGGACTCATCGTGCATTTACGGACAGAACCTGATGTCGATGAGCCAGACCGGCTATATTTACAACTACCCGCCGACCGAGTTTTCCTACGACGAAATTCGTTATAAATTGCGTGGTTATAACATCAAACGGATCCTGGACGTGATCAGCAAACAATCGATCAGCGGGGTTCGGTGCATCAATTACGAATCGAAGACCAAAAACCAGATCTGGTTCGCCGTTCCCTACGGCCAGGGGATCCTGGTCAATAACATCGTGCTGGTTTTCGATCCGATCTTGGCGGCGATGAATAAGCGGAAGGAATCCTGGTGGGTCTTCCAATTCAACCACGATGTTAAGGCCATGTCGACAGCTCTGATCAACGGCGATTCCCAGGTCTTGATCGGGGACTCGAACGGCGTAGTCTATAACTACCCGGACGGCAACGGAGATGGAGCGGAAGAAAATGGGACCGTTACCAGCGCAACCCCGACGACCCTCGTTGATTCGACTCAGACGTGGACCGTCAACGAATTCGCCAACCTCTACGTCTGGATTGTGGCCGGCACCGGCGCAGGTCAGAAGGTTCGAATCCTCTCGAACACTTCCAATACCCTCACGATGGCGACTACTTGGGCGGTGACCCCAGACGCCACAAGCGAGTATTCCATTGGAGGCTACGACAAGAAATATTATACGAACTGGAAGAATTACGGTCGAGAAGCCCTGCGAAAGAGATTCCGATTCGTTCGTGTCGTGGCGCGTCAAGGAGGGGATTACGATATCGACGTAATCTTCAAGAAGGACTTTCAACTTTCGGAGAGCCTGCAGCGGGTGGTCCCGTTCAACATCTCGAATGGGAATTCGATCTGGGGCGTGATGATGTGGGGGATCGATCCTTGGGGCCAGAATACGGTGGCCAGGGGCCGAATCAAGTTTCACTCGAAATTCAACAGCATCCAGATCGGTTTTAGGAATCGAAAGGCCGGCCAACCTTTCCAGATCGAGGGATTCACAACCTTCCACCAAGGCCTGACTGTGAGGACGAGACAATGAGAAAGGCGACTCGACTCGGATTTTGCACGACCTGTAACACGAAGGTCTATATTTTCGACACCGATGGCCGGGCGGTCCGGAAGCGAGAAAACTATCGTGAGGCAGCGGTTTTATTGAACGACGGTAGCCGCGGCCGGGCTGCTTTCTGCCCAAAATGCCTCAAGGATGGCGTCGATGCCGAGGAGGCAATTGCCAACCTAATCGACGGGCAAACGACCGACGTTGAAAAGAAGCCGTGGACGCCGGAATTTAAGGAATGGTATCTTTCGCGATATCGACCCCTCAAGATCATGGAAGTGGTAGGGGTATATCGTTGTGATCCCCACAAGGGGACGATCCCCATCGAAGAAGAAGAGGCCTTAAGGGTCCAGCCTTTCAGGAAACTTTATCGCGGCGAGATGATCACGCATCCAGCGACAAAACCGCCTGAGAGGTTCGCGAATGTCCGTCCAAGTTAAGCCATACACTTTTTTCAATAACACGACGGCCGATGCTGACGAAGTCAATGCCGACTTCGATGTCCTCTACGCGCTCCAGGCCGGCGGAATTGACGGTACGAATCTCGATCTGAACGCGAGCTATACTTGGGGAGCTTCCAGCGTCCATTCTTTTGCGGCTTCGAACCTCCGGGTCAGGTCGGCCGGGGCAGGCGTTGCTCGCATCAACGTATCCAGCTTGGCGGCAGATCGAATTTTCACCCTACCCGAGGTCTTGGCGACCTCAACCTTCGTCGTTACGGAAGGCGATCAGACGATCAATGGCAAAAAGAGCTTCGCCACCACGAACGGAATCAAGATTCCAAGCGCGACCCCGACAGAAAACGGGGCCTTGGGACAGATCTCCGGCACCTTACTAGGTTTCAGGAACTCGACCCAGCTCCTTCAAATGGTCGATGACAAAAATGACATCACCATCACCGGCGAGAAGAGCTTCGACTCGGCAAACGGCATCAAGGTCCCGAACGTCGACCCAACCGAAAACCGTGGCTTAGGGTGGCTTGGCAACATGCTTAAGGTGAGCGATGGGTCGACCCTACTCCGGTATCTACCGAGAGAGAAGGACCACGTCGTCGCTTACAACGTCAGGATGGTTCTGGCCTCGGGAGAAATAAAATTCGTCGGCGATGATGGTAGCGATTGGAGCTCGACCAACCCAGGCATCTTCAAGATTTACAGCTCGACCGCGGGTAAATGGGATGAGGTCATCTTCACTTCCTCTCCGACGTTCCAGGACGCCACCCACGGCGTTGACTCGGACTTCGTCGGAAGCGGGACCATGTCGCTTGGAACCGTGGCTGCGGTTGCCTGGTCCAGCGCGATGCCGATTTTCTGGTACGTTGTCACCGACAACACCACGCCTCTCATCGGCTTTTCGAGAGTCCCGCACCTTGTCCGGAGCGGTGACAATACGACCATCGGATACAAAGATGTGGCCCCATCGGCGTCCGACCAACGGAATCTAATTTTCCTGACGGCAACGAACGTCACGACAACCCATAACGGGAAGACGGCGACTCTAATCGGGTCCTCGAATATCACAAAGAATGCTTCGGATAACTGGACATTCCAGACTCTCGACGCTGGACAACATGGAATTCTCAACTTCAAGAATTGCACCGTCTATTTTGACATGCCTGCCGGCCAGAACGGCGGAGCAGGTCCGGCGCCGGCGGCCTCAAGATGGTTCATCCCGAACGGAGGAACGGCCCCGCAATTCACGACGAATAACATCTGCTATAGAATCGATAGAAATGGCGATTGCCACATTTCTTTCCAGTTTAGCGGTGACGGTGGTGTCGACGGAGCGACGGCCGTCAATCTAGGAATGGCAATGCCTTTCAAGCTCAACACTCTTGCCTCTGTAGGCGTTCCGCCCCCGATGATCCGGGCAGGAAGCGCTTTTGTTACTTGGGCCGCTGCCGTGAACAATCAGATGACATTCCCTTCGATCCAGAACGGAACACCGACGATCTGCTTCTTCGTCCGGAATTCGAGCACGACCGCCGTTGCCTTCATCCAAAACTCCGATTTCACGAACGGTGGACGCGAGGTCAGCGGAGACGTCCGATATCCTATCGAAGGATGGTGGTAAAAAATGGGCAAGAAAAACACCGAACATTGGAACGAGAATTTTTACGGGAAAGACCTGCGTGGGAAGGATTTCTCGGGCCATTATTTTTATCGTTGCTGCTTCCAGGCATCGATCATGGACGAGACGACCAATTTTCGGGCGGCCGCCTTCCAGAATTGCAATCTCACCCTCGTTGAGGCCGGCAACGCGAACTTTGAGAAGGCGATCATCCACTATTCGGATCTATCCTATGGGGACTTCTCGGGAGCGAATTTCCGTTTTTCCAGGATCAATTGGACCAACGTTAAAGGGTCTCGGTTGAGCGGCTCTGATCTACGCGGCATCGAAACCGATCGATCTAAATTTCTTAATTCGAAATTCGATGGCGCCAAACTTACCGGATGGAGCCGGGAGATCATCGCCGAAATCCTTCGCCAGCAGACCGACGATCTCCAATTGAAGATGATCGCAGCGTGGATCGCAAGCGAGGATCAGATGTGTTGGGAGCAATTCATGGCCGTCAAACATCGGCCAGAGATCGCTCCGACTTTGGAAAAACTTTTCACGATTTTGCGCCGATTTGGTTTCGGCGATTTGATCGATAATGGAGGATTGCTATGCCACCAGGTGGAGCCGTCGCTGCTGCAGTTCCAGCAGCCCTTAGCGCAGCCGCAGCGATAGGGGGGACCGTCGCTTCGGCTCTCAATAAGCCGAAGCCTCCTCCAACGCCTTTTTCCCCGATTGCCTCGTCGGCTCCTGGGCCTGCGCCAATTGAGGGTGGCGCGACTAACGTCATGCCGCTCCAGCGTTCCCAGCAGACCCAAAACCCGAAATATGCCGCCATCCAAGAAATGATGGCAGGAGGAATGTAATGTCAGGCCCAGATATCCCAGACAACACCCAGATGATCCCCCAGATTCCAGGGGCATCGCCAGTCTCTGTTCAGCCGAGGACGCCGAATATCACGGCGCTTGGCGGAGCCAAAACATCGGGCGTGAGCCCCTATAACCCGGCCAATATGAAGGCCGCCGGCGGCGCTCCTCCGGGAGACCCTCGGATGGACGCGATCATGCAGATCGCTAATCAGCGCATGGGAGGGATTTGACGATGGCCACGAAGCCCCTCATTTATCCGAAGACGACCGCCGGTACTACCGCCGCGGGAATGCCTTATGCCGGAATGGGGACAATCGACCGGAATCTCCTGAATTCCCTCGGGAGCTTCATGGCGTCCTCCGGAGAGGGGACGGTCCATCTTCCGGACCTATCGAAGAGCCTGACGGCAAGATATAATCCGTACAATTTCACGATGCCCGAATATCAAAAGGGCGACTATCAGGAGACGATCTACTCGACTCCCGACATGACTTCCGCCGACGATATTGAATCGGTCGCCGACCTTCCACCCGGGGTTATGCAGGCCATCTTCGAGCAGAGCAGGTCGCGGGTCGGACGTGCGGCCGACACCCAGCGCCGCCAGGCCCAGAACCAATTCGGGACCATGGGAGCCGGCGGCCGTAATCTGCTGCTTGCCGCCATTCGGGACATCAACCGGAACCAATTTGAGCAAGAGGGCGACCTCACGACCCAAAGCATGATTCAGGATGCCCAGCGGAACTATGAAGAGGCCAAGAATCTGCGAGGGCTGAGACTCGGTCGGGAAGAAACCCTTGCGAACCAGATGATGCAGCGCGAGGGAGCGCAAGCCGGCGAGAATCAGGCTGGCTATCGCTTCGGCGTCGATGAGAATCGCTTCCAGACTGGATTGGCCGACACGCTCCAGACCCGTCAAGCGGCGGAACAGGAGAAGAAGTACCAGGCCGACTATGGCCGGCAGCAGGATGTCATAAACACCCAGATGAACCAGGCCCAATTCCAGTCGGCGGAGCGGGCCAATGAGGCCTCGCGGCAGCAAGCTGCGATACAGCAAGCCTTGAATTACATGAACCAGGGCGGAAACTACCGACTGAACACCGCCCAGCTCCAGCAAAAGGGCGAGAAGGACGACACGCCTCTCGATTGGGGGACTGTCGCCGGCGGCGTCGGCCAGGCGGCAGGTTCGCTCGGCGGGTACTATGCCAACGCCGGGACGAAGCCGCTCGTCAGACCTCAGACGCAGGGGAGTTATTACTAATGGCCGCATCGAATATCGCTAGAATTATCCTGGCCGCCGTCTCCGGACTGATGGGAGGCTGGGCAAATTCGCGCCAGGCACTCCAGGATCGAAAGCTCAAGGAGAAAGAGCTGCAGGACAAGCGAGAAGACCGCCTAGCCGAGGCCAATAAAGCCTCCAGCGCCATGCAGATGTTCAACGAGTTTCAAAAGCTGAAACAAGCCGGAGCTCGTCCGGAAGACCTGATGGCCTATGCCTCATTCGGTAAGGGAGGCAGCCCACTGCTCTACCAGATCGATCCTGGGACATTCGTTGGGTCGAACCGCGCCAGGGCGACCGGCACCTTCAAAGGCGCGACCGGCATCCCGGACTCGGCCTTTGGTATCGGCGGGGCTGCTCCAAGTGGAGGAGGCCGGCGGCGTCCTGCTGTTCGTAGCCCTGGCCCGACTGCGCCCCCAGCAACAGGGCCTCAAAATATGGCCGATCTTCAAGCCAAGGCCCGGGCGGCGCTCGCTAAGAGACAGGGAGGCGGCTAATGGCTGAGATTTTTGACACTTGGGATAGTAAGGATCTTGAGGCTCTCGCTGCTGGGAACGTGGACGGTCTCTCGCAAGGGGCGCTTCAGCAGCTAGCCGACGTGGACCTCGGCGGCAATCATCCAAATGTTCCTAAAAATTTCGCTGTACGAGGTCCGGCTCTTGCGCCTCCGGCAACGAACGTTATCAACCAGCGGGCAGCCGAGATCGCGGCGACTGGAAAGAAAGACATTCAGACGAGCCAGGCAGCTACTAATCTGGCTGAAGCGCAGCTTGGCAAACAGCTATCCGAGGACCAGACCCTCAAATTCGGCGCCCACAATTATATGATCGACCTACTGAAACAGATCGCCGAGACAAAGAATCGTGGGTTTTCCGGTAAAGGGAAGGGCGGGGCCGCGGTTCGCGTTCCGGTCGATACAGGTCCAATAGCCTCTTTTTATCCGAACGCAGTTTCGGCATGGTACAACAGAAAATTCGACAATCAGAACCCTTGGGACTCGACGGCGCGGGCCAGGCTTGAGCAGCTCACCACCAAAGTGATCAACCCAGAGAGAAAAGAAACCACCGGAGCTGCCGCCGCAGAGAAGGAGATTGCAACATGGATCGCCCCTACTATGCCTAGAATGGGCGACGATGACGACGTTTTCAACGCCAAGCTCGTCCAGGCCTTCCAAACTCTTGCCGAAAAGAACAGAGCCGAGCTTTCGTCTCTCAGGGAGCAGGGCTACAGGGTGCCAGATTCATACGACGTGAGTGCCAGGATCCCTGAATTCATGGGGGTCGTTCCCAAGAAGTACCAAGTCATGCCCAAGGGAGAGAAGTAATGGCCGAGCCTTTCGCTTTCGGCCCGTCCGGGGCCATCCTCAAGCAGATCGAGCAGGGCGATTCCGACATCGGGGCCATCGCTGAGGACATCGTTCGGAGATCCCCGCAAGCGGCTATTTCCAAGTGGGTGGCCAACCAGCCTTTGATCCGATCATTCGCCAGAAGCGCGACCGCCGGGCTATCGGAGCCTGTGGCGGCCGGGATTTCGGCCTTAGCGGCGAAGACTCGCTATAACGACGGGAGCCTTGGCGATACCTACCGACGAATTCGCGGGAGGCAGCAAGCGACAACTGACAGAATGAATGAGGAACACGGCGGTCAAACCCTCGCCGGGAATATTTTGGGAGTCATGGCGCCGGGTGGTGCCTTCTCCCGGATATATTCGGTGACCAAGGGGGCCACCAATCCGCTCGTCAAGACCGGCGAAGCCCTTATGAAGGGAGGCGTCCCGAGCAAGATCGGTGGCTGGTTGACCAAGTATGCCGTTGCCCCATTCCTTCGCGGCGGGACCGCCCAGCTCGCCTATGAAGGCGTCAACCCCGAAAGCCGGGCCTATAAAGACGCCGATTATGCCAGGAATGCCTTCCTTTTCGGCGGACTCGGCGACGCAGGTGGCGAAGTCGGCATGCAGGCTCTCAAGGGCGGAGCGGCTGGTATAAAAGGGATCGGCCACGCACTTTGGAAGGGGATGAAATCGACCCCGATGGTCGGCGGATTCGTCGAGGGACTTGAGGAAGGGGCCAAGAAAAAGGCCGCTGAAGCTTTCAAGGAAGGCGCTGAGAATATCGGGAAGAAAGTCGGGGCCGAGAGCCCAATGATCGCCGGAGAAGGCTTCAGGGAGGGCGTGGACGATCTCTACGACGATATGTTCCGGGAGTATAAAAAGGTCGTTGACCCGGCGATGAAGAGGTTCGCAGATCAGCCTGCGAGCGCCAAAAACCTTCGAGAAAAAATCATGAGCGTTTTGGACCAGGCCGGCGCCGTAGATCCCAAGGGCAACATCGATTTCGATGCGCTTCCTTTCGCCGGACCGGACGCCTCCGGTTATAAGGCCCTGGCCAAGTATTCCGACGCCTTGAAGAGCAATCGATCCCTGGCCGAACTCGAGCGCTTGGTAAAATCGTTCGGGAAAGAAGCAAATTTCAAGGGCGGACAAAACAGGACCGAGATCCAGCGGGTCTATGGCGATCTTTTTGGAAGCGGCCGCGACGACATGATGGATGCCATCGAAGGCTTCGTCACCCAGGCCCAAAAAGGCGGCGCTCAATACCGCGGGGCGCAAAAGGCCCTCGAGAATTCCCTAGAGCTGGCCGACGAATATGCCGGGCAGATCAAAAAGCCTTTGACCGGAGAACGCATGAAGGCCGTGCTGCAGGAAGGCCAAGAGGGTGCGACCCAAAAGGCGATGGCAGCAAAGGAAAACCTGGCCGGCCTTGACCAGGCAGCCGAAGACTCTGGCGAGCTCACGGCAGAATTGATCCGCCAGGCCCGGAAGAAATTCTCGAGCACCAAGGGCGTCTTGGACACGATGAAAAACATCGCCGGCAAGACCCCAGAGGCTATCGTTCAAGGGGCCAGCTCCAGAACCATCAAAACCGGCCTTCCAGGGTCCGAGATTCTTAAGGCCATCGAAACCGTCCCGGAGCTTCGCGGCCCAATCGCCAAGGCGGTGATGGGAAACATTCTTTCCAAGGCTTCTGATCCTAAAAGCTTGATCAAGGCTGTCAATAATTGGGACAAAGGAGCTCTATCCGAGCTTTTCGGCGCTGAAGTGATGGACGCCCTAATTGCTCTTGGCGGAGAGGCGAAGAAGAAAGGCGCTGGAGCGGCAACCCAAGCTCTCAAGAAATGGGCGGTGTCCAACCCGCAGGCGGCAAGACCGAGCTTGTGGATGCCTCGCGTCATGCTTAATAATGCCACCAAAGATTCCGGAGAGACCGATGAAGTCGAGGAGGATAAGTAATGCCAGATCCTTGGGACATGGCCGACGAATCCGCTGCTCAAAGAATCGAACGGAATCCAAAGTGGCTCGAGGATGCCAACGCTGGGAAGACGATGATCAAGAATCCGGATGGGACGATTTCGACCGTCCGCGCGGCCAGCTTCGAAGCCGACGGCCGCCACTTCGTCGCTCCGCAGGTTCGGCTGATCGACGGAAAGCCGGTCGTCCTCCCGTTGGAACAGGCCAAGATCATGGCTCTCGACAACCACGACGCCATTCCATTCGACACCCAGGAAGAGGCCGACGCCTACGCCAACAATTTGCACCAAGCCCATGAGAAAAAATTCAGGAGGAACGAATGAAAAAGAAGAAAATCAAGAAGGCCGGCAAGAAAAAGGCCGCTCAGGGCAAGGCTTTAGCCGCCCAGGGTAAGCGGGACGGTCTCAAGGCCGCTCTGAAAGACGCGACCAAGAGGCCACGATCTTGGGAAGACGCCGATAAGATCGCTGAGGCACGATTCAAGGTCACCAACAAAGGGGCCTAAGCTGGAGGGTTATTGGGGTGCCTGACTTTGGGTAAGGAAAGGCAGCCGTCATGGAAATTGATGAGGCAAAATTTATGGACGTGAAGATGTGGATCACCGTCATCTTGTTCGGGATCTCGATTGGTGGAGCCGTTTCTTCATACTATAAAAGCACCGGAGCTATTGAGGAAAAGGTCACCAAGGGCATCGCCGACACCAAGCTCGAGACGGCGACGATGATGAAGGAATTCCGACAGGAAATCCGTGATACTTACGCGACCAAAGAAAACGCCAATTTTCAGAATCAGACCCTCCAAGAAATCAAGGCCGACGTAAAAGAGATCAAGGGGTCTCTCGGGAGGTCAAAATGAAGCTGATAGATAAACAGAGAGAATTCACCCGACGCGTGGCCCAGCTCATCGACTTCGCTTACTCGAGGGGGTACTCCATTCGCTTCGGGGAGGCTCTCAGGACTCCCGAGCAGGCGGCGCTCAACGCCAAGAAGGGGAGCGGGATCTCGAAGTCGCTCCATATCGACAGATTGGCCATCGACCTTATTCTCGACATCGACGGAGTCTGGCAGAGGAACTCGGAGGCCTATCGCCCTCTTGGTGAATTTTGGGAAAGCCTATCCACCCCGGACGCGATTTGCTGCTGGGGCGGGAGGTGGAAGGATCCTGACGGTAACCATTTCTCAATCGAGCATAACGGAGTCAAATAGGGAGGACCCAATGAATAAAACCACCATGATCGGAATTTGCATGACGCTAATCGCCGTTGCCAAGATCGGCATCGACGTCTTGAACGGCGGTGGCTTCGACTTCGAGGGGAATTTCAACGAGCTCGTCGTGGCCCTTGGCGGACTTGGCATCGTTTTCGGCCGGAAGGCCATCTCCAAGCTCGAGAATCAGGCCGGCAAATGACCTGGGCCTTAGTCGCCGTCATCGTCCTCACCCTCGGGGCCATCGGATACTTCGTCCATGTCGGACGCGTTTTCCGGGAGAAAGAATACCTCCAAGAGAACGAACAAGGCCGGAAGGATCAGGAACGACTTAACGCAAGATCCAAGGCTGCCCAGGAGAAAAGGGAGATCCGTCATGAGGAACGCCTCCGTGAAATTGATGGGGCTCGCCGCGATCCTGCTGAGTATGAGCAATTGCTCAACACTTGGCCGGACGACGCCGAAGACCCGCCTCCCGTCTCGACCGGCAATGGAGCGGGTGGAGGTGCTGGAGGAAACCTGCACTGAGATCGGCGGCCGGATCTTTTGCATGATCGACCTGGAGGCCAACACCAGGGATAATAACGCCTTGAAGAATCACATCATCAAGCTCGAAAATGAGCCCGTTTGGGAGAAATAATGGATTCGCTACTTGACCAAGTCACAGCCCAGCTTGCCATGAAACGTATTCAGCCGAAGCTGGATATGGGCGGGGCGACCGCGGCCAACCTTTCGGCCGGCGCGGCCCCCACCGATCCCACAATGATGCCGATCCCAGATGTGAGCTTAGGCGACCCGAATGCGCCGCTGAATTACACCCCCGGGGCCGGAAAGGGGGCTGGCGGCGGGAAATCAGCCAAGATGGACGCCATTCTAGGGCTGCTCGGCGCCGGGTCCGAGATCGGCGCTGCGCTCATGGACAAAGAGCCTGATCCCAAAGGAACGATCACCCCAATCGACACGGCCTCTATGGGGTCGGCTCCCATTCTAGGGGGGTCGAAGCAGGGGGCTCCGTTGGACAAGGTTCAGATGGGGTCGAACCCTTATCAGTCGGCGATTCTGGCGATGCTTGGGCAAGGATAGCCCCGGCCTCGGCCATAACATCCTCCAAAACCCGCGTAATTCGAGTCAGCCCTTGGAGATAAACCTCCATGAGCTTTTGTTGAGTTTTCACTTTGAAGTCTCCGGCATGGCGATCATTGGAACAGCCCCCCCGAGCATATAGACCGGCAGCTTCCCATCCCACTTCTTGATAGCCTCGAGGTCGATCAGTTTTTGGTTTTGCTGAAGGGCCTCAGCGCGAATCCGGATCGACTCGGCTTCAGCCTTGGCGCTCGCTACCTTTTGCTGGGCCTCGATCTCGATTCGACGAAGGTCATTCTCTGCCTTCAGCGAGTTTTGCTGGGCGACCTGCTTCTCCTCAATCGATTTTTCGTAGGAATCCGAAAAGTCGAGGTTGACGATGGATAGGTCGTCGACGTGAATGAAACGATTCTCCAAACGAGCGGCAAGGACCTGCTGAATAGTGTCCTTGACCTTGGTCCGTTCCGAGACCATTTCGGCTGCCGTGAATTTCGCCGTTGCGGCCTTGACCGCCTCCTGGATCGCAGGGGCGATGATCCGATCCGCAAAATCCCGACCGATCTCCTGCCAGAGCTTATTCACCATTGCCGGTTCGACGTGATAGTTGAGGGCGATTTTGGTGTCGACGTTCTGCAGATCCCGCGAAAAACTTGGGGCGTCGACATCGACCTTTTGGGTCTGCACATCGATTTTCACCACGTGCTCGACTATCGGCGGGACGAGGTGAAAGCCTTCCCCCAGAATTTGATCCTGCACTGCGCCGAGCCGGATAACGACGCCGCGCTCGCCAGCTCCGATGATGGTGAAGGATGAGAAAAAGATCCAAAGCCCGACGATGGCTAGGAATCCGAAGATGATTGTTTTGATGCGCATTTAGAGGCTCCTTTTGGTTTATATAATGTCCAAGTGTATCGTCCATAGGACGATTTAGTCTTGCCTTCATCGAGAAGCTCGACGACCCGGCGACCCCAAAATTTTACGAGTTTCCCTCCGAAAGGATTTTCGTAAATCCTCAAGAGTTTCAGCTCAAAATCATTCTCATCTCGGATCCATGCGAGATCGAAAAGACGGAGCCAATGTCCTACTTTGAGGTGAATATTGTGGGCGTCACTTGTGATGCAAAGTGGAATTCCTACGGAGACAGCCGCCAAAATTATAAGCAAAAGAATTCCTCCGCACATCTTAAGCCCCCAGCTTCATCTGCTCGTCGCCCTTTTCGGCATCGACAGATTTCACGATTTCGCCGGTTGATGGATCGACATAGTGGCGACTCTCGGATCTCGGATCGTAGAACCCTGGAAGCTCGCGGTCTTCAATTCGAACGCCGGATCGGTGTTCGAAAGCGATCCCCTTAAGCAGCCCGTCGAGCTCGTCGATTTTGTCCTTCATCTTCTTATCGAAAGCCTTCTTTTCTTCCTCGAGGTTTTCAATCTGGCCGATGAGCTCGGCCATCTTCTCGCCGAGGATTCGTTTTTCATCGAAGGTGAGTTTTGTTTCGACAGAGACCAAGAAAACCCCGAGCGGATTCCATCCGTGGGTCTCTCCGATTCGGCGCTCGATATCCTTAAGCTCTTTTTTAGTTACCATTTTTTTCTCCTATTTTGGACGCCGCTGCAGGTCTTTGACCGAGGCGACGAGAGTTTCAATGTAAGGCATGAGGTCTGCAACTTTCTTCGCTTCTTTCGCGCGGATGGCGAGCAAGTCGATGTGATCGACAACCTCGGCGAGCTTTTGATCGATTTTCCTGGCAAGCTCTGTCGGCACGTGATGGGAGTTTATAAGATTGTCGAGGAAATTTCCGATCCGGCCTAGGTCCTCAGCGTAATTGCTCATGTTCAAGTCTCCTTCCGAGGCTGAAATATTTATGGACGATGCTCTGCCCCTCTTCGAGGCTTCGATAAACTTCTACTTGATATCCCTGATTGCGCAGGAACTCGAAGACCTGGCGCTGCTCGGGAGAAACCGTCCCTTTGAGGCTCTTGGTTTCTATGAAAAGCCCGCTGTACGGCCCCCGCGGATGCGGAATGAACAGATCCGGAACCCCGGATAAAAGACCCTCGGCCTTTAGCCGAATCGCCTGCATCACCGTCCCGGTCCTGGCGCCGTTGGGGATCGAGAAGATCATGTGATCGCGATGGGTCATCCGAAACCACCCGACAAAGACGGTCTGGATACTATGCTCGACGTGCTGCTTGCTTCCACGGACCCCGTATCGCTTCGGGCGAGGCTTTATTTTTGGGATTACAAGTCCACGCAAGAGTCGGCCTCGTTGATCAACTGGAGCAGATTAGAGATCCGCTCATTATTGTCGTTGATAGCATTAGCCAAGCGGCTCGAATTTGCCGCCCGAGCCATCAAGCCAGCCGCCTGGCGTTTTTCAGGCTGCTCGCGCATAACAGACTGCGTTTTGGTATAGAACCGAGACGCAGCCTCCTCAAGCTCACAAAGGAGCTTGGATTGAAGCTCCATAGCCTTTGAAATGTGGCCTGATTCTATCTCCGACACACCACGCGCCCATTTAGGAGCATCCATTCGCTCATTAAGAGGCCTGGTGCCTCCAGCCTCCAAGGGTGAAGTGAATTGACTCATTTTTTTCTCCTTATCCTAGGTTCGATAATTCGACGATGCCGAGCAATTTCCCGGTTTCGTGTTTCAAATTCAAAAGCACTCCAGCCTTGATGCTCGACTCGTAATATTTGATGAGGATCTCTTCGAGCTCGCGGATCCTGTTCTGCTGCGAATCCATGATGTTCTCAGCTTCGAAGCGTGAACCAGCCTCTCTTGCGAATTCGATCTTTTGGCAATGCTGGCATTGGCGGCCGTCGCGGCGGCGCATCCATTCGTGCTCCAAGCAGTCCTGGACCTTCCTCTGTTTCGATCTCAATAGATTAGCAGCTTTATAAAGATGGTCGCTTGCCCATTCATAGAAGGCTGGGAAAATATTCGGGGCTGGATTCTCGACCAAGAAATACTCGGTGGAGATAATTTTCAAAGTCGCTACCAGGCCCGGGCCTACGCTGTTTCGCTTAAGATCAAAGGTGTGCTCGATTTCCGGGTAGAGGCTCTTCAGGCCGTCCGAAATGCACTCCGAAAATTTCTCAACTACTGGCATGAGCCACCCTCTCGTGGATTTGATCCTTGGGAAATCCAATTGTCTCGGCGAGTTTTTCGACCCTTGGGTCGTCCAAGCTTACTCGGTTGACTCCCTCGAGCCAGTGATCGAGGACCGTCTTGTTGACCCCGATTACATCAGCCAGCGCCCGGCGAGATTGCGGCGCTCTCCGGATTGCCACGGCAAACTCCTCCGAAAGGTAAGCCCTATTCTTCGGATTCGTCTTCCATCCCATCGCGAACCTCCTCAGTGATTTTGATAGAGGACACGGCCTTGGCCATCGAGCCGAAGCCCTTGGCCGCCATCGAAATAAATTGCAGGATGCGGTCAGACCAGCCGAACAGGTAGAAAGCCCGCTCGGGGGGGAGCAGCGCAGCTCCGGTATAGGGCGCGACGTTGACCATGAAAACCTTGACGTCGCGGTTCACCTTCTTCCGATAGCGTTCGATGGCCTTGTAGAAGGCAGTGCCGGCGTTCTGCTGCTCATCGCCGATCAGGATGATGTTGTCGGCGAAATGCTGCTCCTGGGTGATGTATTCGACCGGGAGCGAGGTGTCGGTGCCGCCTCTGGCCTGAAGCTGGGAAGCTTGGGAGAGGACCGAGTCGCGCCGCGAGACATGGCATTCCTCGAGCTCGGTGTTGAAAGCGAACACCCGGCAATCCTCGGACTTCTTGGCGAGCCCGATCCCGAAGATAGCCGCCATCCGGACATAGGACGCCATCGAGCCAGATCGATCGATCATGACGACGGTCCGGCCCGGGAGATCCGGGATGTTGGCCATCGATATTTCGACAGCATCGCGGAGCGCATCGCGGACCAGGCCGTGCGAAACCTTCTCCATCGCGTCGAGAAACCGATAGGGGAAAATCTTGCTCTTAAGGACGATCTTTGGATCTGAGAAAACCTTCGTGATGTGGTCGACTACGGACGGCAGTAATCCGTGCCGCTCGAGAGTCGCGAGATGGCGGAGCAAAGCGAAGATCGGCATCTGGCCAGCGATAGCCGCCCAGACCGCCGGATCTTTCCCGGCGAAGGGGCTGGCGACCTCGTGGGGAAGCCGGCCCTTGGTGATGTAAGCGATCTTGTCCTTCGCTTTGCCGGCAACGCCAATCCCCTTGAGAGTCTCAAAGGCGGTAATCTGAGGTTGCAGCAACAGGCGCCATTCGTCCCGCAGAATGTAGTCGACCAGGTCGCGCTGCTTAGTGTTCGACTTGGTCTTCGCCATTTTCGGGTGATAGGCCCGGAACAGGTCGCGGAGCGAATAGCCGCCCTCCTTCTTCGCGCCGTACTTGATCGCCCAATATTCGGTGAGCCGGCTTACAAGCCATTCGCCGGCAACGCGCTTGATGCAGCGCCCGCCTTGGCCGCGGCCCATGCCTTGAACGATGGAGGCAAAATCCATCAGGTCGTTCGGGGTACGAATGACGAGCGGGAAAATCGACTCGAACAGCGCCCGGCCGACTGCGCCGGCAGCCGAAAGCTTCGCGAGCCCGTAGATAGGCTGGGTCCGCATGAAGCCTTCATTGCGGGCGTAGACGATCATCTGGGCAGCGAGAACGAGGCGGTCACCAAGCGCCTCTGACGGGAGGAGGCTCGCCGGTCCCTTGATGTCGACCCCGGAGAGCATGTCATGGTGGAGCTTGGCAGCCCCAGCGATGATATCCTTTTGCGAGGCATAGAAGGTCGATCCCAGGGTATTGGTCATCAGGCATTGAAGATATTGCTCCTCAAGCGGGCGCACGAAAGCCGGATAATCCTCCTCGTTTTTCGCGTTGGGAACGGGCATGGCAGAACCGCCAAGCAGCTTCGATGCACGACTCATATCAGCCTCCAATAAAAATGCTGAGGATAAGGCGACGAAGGAACTGTGCCAGGCTTTGGAGGCCCGGCTGCGGTTCAGGCAGCGAAGTAACCCTCATCTGCGCCTCAGCAAAATAAAAAGCGAGGATAGGTCGACCAAGGAACGTTAGCGCTCTACCGCTGAGCTAAAGCCCTCACCTTACGTGGGGCCTATGGGACTCGAACCCATGACCTCTCGCTTGACATGCGAAGTAACCCTGATCTGCGCCTCGCTAAGTTTTCAAAAACCAAAAAAAGATGGTGAGGATAAAATCGAGAAAGGTCTTTTCGGAACCTTCGCTCTACCTGACTGAGCTACCCCGGCTTTTGGCACTTCAGGGAGCCGGGAGCTGGATTTGAACCAACGACCTAAGGTTTGGATTCGAAGTATCCCTTCTCTGCGCCTCACCATTTGTAGCGGGAGCTGGACTCGAACCAGCGATTTCGAGCTTATGAGACTCGCGTGTTGGCCACTTCACCATCCCGCTAGGATCTCTTTTCAACGCCAACCATGCGCTCGCCGTTGACATTGATAATAACTTTGCGCTGTAACTTGAAAAACATCTTCAAGAAGTAGACCCACCAGGAGATTTTCCTCCACCCGATGGCAATGCCGTCAACTTCGAACTCGTAGCGCATTTCTCGCGAATAACAGTATTGACTTATAGAGGTCAATAACTTTTCGTGCGTCCTAAATTTTATCCCAAATTCGGCCGAGAACATGAAGCTGTTTTTCGCTCAACGACCCCCTCTCGTCGAATTGCTCTCGAATCGACTCGATGAATTCCAGATCCCATTGCGAGAAAGGGTGATTGCTTGCCGTCGCCGCATTTTCGCAATCATCGATAGCGTTCTCGATATCATCTGATTTCATCTCGGCACCCACTCTTCCTCCGGCTCCGGCGGCTGCGACATTTCAATAAAATTCACTGCGGCCTCGCCCTCGGTGCTGATCGTGTATTTTGTATCGTCCCTGGTAAATTCCGGGGTCTCACTCGAATAGGGGCTCTCATATTTTGTCGGCAACTTCGGCCCTGGCATTTCATTCCAGGTCGATTTTTCAAATTCGACCGGTTGGAAGTCGTCGGCCCATTCCGGGTGACGGGACAGGAAGTCGTTGAACATCCGTGGCGCGAATTCACGAAGCGTCTCGAGGTCGGCGCGGGAAATGTCGTCAAGGTGCTCGGTGCAAAGCTTGAAGCCACGGCTCTTGGCCTCGCTGCTCCACATCGGGATCCGTTCCCCTTGCCGACCTTCCCAATTTCGGCAGGCCGGGCAGCGGAAGGCGAAGACGTAGGGGCGCTCTTTGGCACCGACGTCGAACTTCTCGGCCGATACGCAGCCGGTCCCCTGGCACATCAAGCATTCTGTCTTGGGTGGGAGAATTGCCTCGTTCGAAATGGTATCGCCGGCCCGGAAGAGGAGAGCCAGCGCCGGGAATTTATCCCCGGTCGTGAGTAGGATATCCACGACCCGCTCAAGCTTGACCAAGGGCCAATTCTTGAGCTTGTCATGCCAGACCATCGCCTGGGCTTCTTTCATTTTGTGCCCAAAGGCATTTTCGAGCCTCCGGAGCGCGGTAAAGCATTCGCTTTGGGTCATTCTCATTTTCCAGCCTCCTGATTATGTACGCAAACGCCTAAAACGCGATATAAGCAACGATCTCGACCCACCCCCTTACCTCGGGCCGCAAAAAGCCAGATCGTTGAACCTACCCCCCCAAAACCCCCTTGCCGAAGGCATGGTTTCTTTCGGCGGCCATGGCTGATTCCTCCCGGCGCGATTTTTTGATCAGGGCATCGAGCCCGGACTCGCCCTCGCGATTGTCGTAATTCCCCTCGAGGACCTTGGCGTAATTCTTCGGGCTGATCAGCCAGTCAAAGCTGGCGAAGAATGGGCCGCGTTGGGTCTCGCGCCGGCCGGTTAGGAAATCGCTGGCGGCCGCCTTGGCGAAATAGTCCTCCCAAAAGCTCAACTCGGGGTGTTTTTGCCAGCGAGCCTTGAGCTGGGCCTTCCGGGCTTCGGTCATCTCGAGGACGTCGGGCATCGGTGGGACGCACTTGACCCGGTAAATCTGTACGATCTGGGAAAATGGAACCCTTTGCGGGGACGGCAAGCCGATAGGCTTGCTAATATCTGCATCTAACTCTGCCTCTGCATCTGCATGGCGTGACATTT
>JACCDR010200098.1_pt1 | contig 25492 bp, 17 predicted proteins | sample 7446431 | NCBI WGS metagenome assembly JACCDR01 (sample SAMN15323443, study PRJNA562643) | freshwater metagenome | isolation source: river surface water | place: USA:Blue River Watershed | collected 2017-08-17 | reverse complement strand
GCTTACGAGACTTTTTTCAGCGATACATTGCAATCAATCCCCCTTTGGATCTGATGTATGGAATTCGGGTCTTAGATCGTGACTTCACTGATGGCCGAGCAAACATTCCTCTTCCCCGCTTTACCACGCTGATGGGATCTCTCATCGACTTGATCACAAGACCAAGAATCAATCTTCAGGAAGTTGGGAGTGATTTGCAAAGAACAACATCAAAGGAAGAGCTTCGTTATATTATTTCCAGACAACTGGTTGAAGGTGTTCAAGAGGCCGCAGTGGTCTCCCAGCTCAGCGAGGATCAAAACGTTTTTCGAAGAACCAAACTCACTGACCGTCTCTCCGAAGCACGTAGGTGGAGTTTTCAGGACTACCTCAATCGGATTTTAACTCCCTACTACCTTCAAAGAAATGTGCAGGCTGCGCAGCTCACGCAGGATACTCATTTGATTTCTGACCTCAGATCACTAGCAAGACAAAGAAAGCTTCTCTTGCTTCATACAAAAAATGACTTTATCACAAACTCCGCTGATCTTGTGCAGGCTCAGCGAATCTTGGGGTCAAATGCCATTGTCAGTGAATGTGGCGGCCACGTCGGCGCGTTGTCTTCAGGTCGGTTTCAGCAAGCGATGTTACAATTTCTTCGGTAGTCAAAGAATCAACGGCGCAGATTCGAATCCCAAGGTGATGGGAGCTGAAATGCGTGGGTTTCAAGAAAACTCAATTCACAGCTTTGAAGCGCAATTTTTTCTGCTCCTGAGCCATAGTCGAATGTACTCCCGTACATCCGATCACCAATGATTGGACAGCCCTCAGCTGCCAATTGGGATCTGATCTGGTGGGTTCTGCCTGTTTCCAAATGAATTTTCAATTCCGTGAATTCGGAACTCACGACGGATCGATGAGTTATTTTTAGAGAACACTTGGCCCATCCATCCCGCGGAGAGGAGCTCACCTGTTTTGGAGCTCGGGGACTTGGTTCCATGTAATGAACAATGGATTTTGTCGCTGCAAAACTCTCTGGCATTAAATGAGACGGAACAAGACACCGATAGACTTTCCTCACCTGTGATTCTACTAAGAGCTTATTGAATAGCGTTTGAAAAGATTTCGTCTTTGCAAAAACGATAAGCCCTTCAGTCACAACGTCCAGACGGTGGGTGACATAAAGATCCTGCCCGAGGTGTGCACTGAGATGTGTAATGAGATTTTCTTTCACATTATCCACGGTGGGGTGAACTGGAATCCCCGATGGCTTATTGATCACGATAAATTCAGGGTGATTTTCAACAATGAGATCCTCAAATGAATGTTTGGTCACCGGGTAGCGGCGCGGCGTCGTATGAACCCGCAGATAGTCATTTTCTTGAATCAGGGGCTCATCGTGGGATCCACACCGGCGGTGGTTTAAGTAAACGCTACCTAGCGCAACCAATTCAGCCACCAGATCATGGCTCAATGAGAGGGCGCTCGATATGGATTCGATCAGTGATCCCGAGCCAGAAGCCAAGAAGTGATGAACACCATACTCATGACCGCGGCGGATGACTTGGGTTGTCGTTTTAAGTTCTGGCGGATTCTGTTCCATCAGTGGAAGGACTTAACATAGAACATCCCTGAGCTCCAAGGATCCTCTTGCCAGGGTATAAAAACACACTGTAAAAAATGACCATGAAAAACATCATCTTTACCATTTGTCTCGTCATTTTTTCACTCAATTCCGTTGGCGCCCTCAAGAGCGCAGGAAAGCTCTCCAGCTCTTTGACTGGAAAGACTTTTAGCGCAAGCCTTCAAGAGGGTTTTCACTTTAATGAAAAAGCTCCAAATGCAATTCACGGTGGCGACACTGAGATTCTACCAACCAAAACTGACAAAAGGTCGATTCAGTTTTCTCTTTCTTCAAAAAATCAAAAAATCAATCCTCAATCGGCAACTGCACACTTATTTGTGTGCGATGATGCAAATACTTATTGTGAAACACACCGAATTGCACTGACACAAACTAAACAACCACAACTGGCTGAAAAAAAGATGACCGGTGATGAGTTACAGACCCACGAAGATTTTAATAAGGCTTTGAAAAAAGCAAAAAAGGAAAACAAGATTGTCCTTCTTGATTTTTCGGCTCGATGGTGCCCAGGATGTGTTCGGTATGAAAAAGAGGTTTTTGTAAAACCCGAATTTCAAAAACTAAAAACTGAAGTGGTGTTTCTTAAAATCGATGTTGATCTTTTTAAAAATTTTGCCTTGACGGAAAAATTTAAAATCCAGGGCATTCCCACAATGATCGCGGTGAATTCGAAAGGTCAGGAAATCGATCGATTCGTCGACTTTAAACCCTGGGAGGAACTTCAGAATTTTGCAGCCTCTGCAAAACAAGACGCACACCTTGCTGGTGATATTCTCAAGATCGCAGAGTCGGCAGATGAAAAAACGAAACTTCAGATCGGACGAAAACTCCTTGCGATGGATCGTTATTCTGAGAGCATCACCGTTTTTGCGCAGATGAAACAGCCCCCTCCAGAAATCTGGAGCGCGAAAGTCAGTGCTGCCAAAAAACAGTTTAAAGAAAATGCAGAGAACAAGAGTAACTACATCAACACTCTCAAACAAGCCATTGACTCAGAACCCAAGGGAACAAGATCTCTGGCATGGAGGACTCAGCTGATTCCCTTCCTGCCGGAAGGCTCTGAGGAAGCAAAAAAAGTCCTCTCGGAAGGAAAAAAAACAGTGCAGCTTCTTCTTACCGATGAGGCTCAATTGAAACAAGCGATGCAAACCGAATCACCAGGGGAGTTTTTAGGTTTTGAAAAAATGCTAGTCGCTCAACTTGGTGTTGATCTTTTGGATGAAGCCAAATCAAGCGAAGCAGAGCTTGCAAAAATGTGGGACCAAGCTGTCAGCGTGAGCCAATCTTACGAAATCTCTCCGAACCAAGAAGGGCCAGCGCTCAGATATCTCATTTTTCTAAGTGCTGCAAAAAAATATGAGCTTGCTGAAAAATGGGCAGATCAGCTCATCGCGCAACATCCTGGGAATCTTGATCTCCCCAGGAGAAAAATGCGCATTCTTCTTGGACTCAACAAACCCGACGAGGCCATCAAAACTGGAGAAGCAATTTTATCCCAATCTGAAGGGCGCAATCAGTTTTGGGTGGCAGAGTCTCTTGCAAAGGCTTATTTGGCAGCTAAGAAAAACTTAGATGCAAAAAAACTCTTGCAAGCTTACCTCGCGCGCGAAGAAATGCAGTCAGAAAAGATGAAAAGCACACGCACGAGTTTTGAAAAACTGCTTGAAGAGTCCTCCAAAAATTAAGGCTGCTTTGCCGCCTTTTTTTGGATCCAGGCAACCATTCTTTTTTCGACAAGGTCCATTGGAATCGCTCCGGAACTCAAAAGCTGATCGTGAAACTCTCGAATCGAAAACTGGTCTTTGAGTTTTTCCTTGGCCAGTTTCTTGAGTTCTTTAAATTTGAGTTCACCAATTTTATAGGCTAAGGCCTGGCCGGGGTCTGCAATATAGCGATCAGTTTCATTGATGATTTGCTGCTCTGAAATGGCTGAGTGATCTTTAAAATATTGGATGACTTGATCGCGACTCCACCCTTTCGAGTGCAGGCCTGTATCAACGACTAACCGAATGGCTCGCCAGATTTCATAGGTCAGCTGTCCGTAGCGCGAGGAGAGTTCCTGATACATCCCCAAATCTTTTCCTAAACTCTCAGCGTATAATCCCCATCCTTCCACGTAAGAGGTTGGTCCCATGTTCTTGCGGAACTCTGGCAGCCCTTCAAGCTCCTGGGCGATTGAAATTTGCATGTGATGGCCTGGCATCGCTTCATGAAGGGTCAATGCTTCCATCTGCCATTTTGGTCGCGCTTTGAGATCATAAGGGTTGGCCTCGAAAGATCCCGCTCGCCCGGCTTCCAAACTTCCACCTTGATAATAAGCCGTTGGTGCACTGGGCGCCTTGTAGGCTGGCATTTCTCGCACACCATAGGTCAAGCGCGGAAGACGTCCAAAGAGCTTTGGCATTTCAGCATCAATTCGTTTTGCAATATCTCGGTAGCCCAACATCATCTCGTGGGAATTTTTAAAGAAGAACTGGTCATCTTTTTTCAGAAACTGATTAAAGGCCTTTAAATCACCTTTGAATTTCATTTCATCTTTGATTTTGATCATTTCAGATTCAATGCGCTGAACTTCCGAAAGACCAAGTTGATGAATTTCATCCGGAGTCATTTTCACAGTCGTGTGGTTTTTCACCCTAAACGCATACCAATTTGCACCATTCTTGATGGTTGAGAATCCCACAGTTTCTCTGCTTTGTGGGATGTAGGTTTTTACGAAGAATTCTCTCAGTGCTTGAAGTGCTGGATAGGTTTTGCTTTGAATCACATCCAGGGCTTCTTTTTGAATTTGCAATCGCTCAGCTTCGCCAAAGGTTTCCTTCATTTCTGCAAAGGGAGCATACAATGAACTCTCTCGTGGATTCTGAGTGAGAATGCTATCCATTAACCGCGGAAGGCTTTGCAAGACGATCTTGGGCGGTGTGATCTGTTCCTGAATACCTCTTTGAAGAAGACTTTGAACCTGGGAAATAATGACAGGCGCTGTTCGAAGGCGTTCAATCATGTCCTGATAGTCTTTTATTTTGTTTTTCGGAGCATTCCACAGCAAATCCGGAATATCGATATGAATTCCACCCATCTGATGAACAATTAAAAGTTCTGTTGGAAACTGCAAACTCTCTACGGCTCGTTCTGACTCGCTCAAGAACAAATCATAGGACAGGGTCTGTTCCTCATTTAATCCCTTTTTAGAAATCTGACGAATTGCCTTTAGAGTGCTGCGTGCATTTTCTGCCGACTGTCGAAGGCCCTCGGGAGAATAATCGGTCCAACGATGATTTTGCCCAGGATACCCAACGTAGGTAGCCCATTCAGGATAAGTTTTCATGAGGTTATCCCAATAAAGAGAATAGAGTCGATTGAGTTTTGCTGCATTTTTATCCGAACTCAGAACAATTTTTTTCAAATCCGACTTGTAGTCAGCCAGGGCCGACAAAGAAAAACCAAGTGAGAACGAAATGACAAGACTTAACAAAAAACATTTGATCATTGTGTTGATCTCCTCGATCAACATTGAACAATCCTCCTTTCATAATTTCAATGAGAATTTCAGCAAAACACGTTTCAAATTGAATCACTGAACAAACACCATCAAAATCCTGTAAAAGAGAGATACCACGACAACCATATTTATAAAAAAGTGTTCAACCTTTTTGCGTCTCAAAAAACTCTGAGAGAAAACCTTGGAGCCCTCTTCGAAAATGGTCGATAAGTAACTGATGGCGAACAAAGCCAAATTGAAAGGAACAACATGAATCCAAGACTGAAGAAAGCGCTCTCATCCCTTGCGATTCTATTTTCTTGTGGCCTTTTAATGATCAGCTACACCAATTGCAGTGGCACTGGATTTTCTGGAGGCCTCTCTTCCCTGAGCGGAGCAAGCAGCGGCCTGAATTCCTTCCCTGATCCCGGAGGAAATTCCGGCGGGAGTGGAAACCAAGGGTCCAGCGATAGCAGCAGCCAAACTCCACCCGAGGGCACTTATCCAAATGGAGTGGTTATAAATGTGAGCACATCATCAGGTCTTGCAAGTGCCATTGCCAATGCAATGCCTGGACATGTGATCACACTAGCTTCCGGCCAATACACCATTTCTCAAAAATTAAATCTCAATGTTGCGGGAAGCGCTTCCTTGCCAATCGTTCTTCGAGCCTCAAGACTTGGAGATGCGACAATTTCTGTCGATGCTGGGTCAGGTTATGCGGAAGGGTTTGTCGTCAACGCCCCCTATTGGATCATTGAAAATCTGGACATCCAAGGCACCTGTGCGCAGAATGCCCACTCGTTTTGTGAGCACGCCATTCACATCAAAGGTACGGCAGATAATCTAGTCATTCGAAACAACTATCTCCATGAATTCAATGCGATGATTAAGGGAAGTGGCAATCCTGTCACCGGAAGTTTTTCAGTTTTTGCAGATGATGTCATCATTAAGGGGAACCGACTCCAAAACGCTTCGGCACGTATGACATCGAACCCTGTGACATTTATCGATATCAACGGCGGAAAACGATGGAAGATCCAGGAAAATCAGATCGCAGATTTTGCAAAAGGCATGGGCGATATGATTTCCTACGGAGCATTCTTAAAAGCCAACTCTCGCGATGGACTGTTTGAAAAAAACCTTGTGGTTTGTTCAAAAAATCACACGGGCTCGGCGCGAATAGGACTTTCATTTGGTGGTGGTGGGAATTCACCGGAAACGAACAATCCCGTTTGCGAAGAGAATACCTGTAGCACACTCCACACGAATGGTGTGATGAGGAACAATGTGATCATAAACTGCAGCGACGTTGGCATCTATCTCAATCAATCTGCGCAAACAAAAGTATATAACAACACCCTCATTGAAACGAACGGCATCGATGTCCGCTTTGCAAATTCATCGGCAGTTGTTCAGAACAACATTTCAAACAGCCAAGCTCGCATCAGAGATGGCGGAACAATGACTGAAGCAAAAAACATTTGGAATGCACTGCTCTCGTCGATTTTTTGGCAAAGCATCCCGGCAGACCTTTTGATCAAAGATGGTTTTTTGATCCTCGGCCAAGGGAATCAAATAAATGATGTTTCACAAGACTTCTGCGGTCAGAATCGGACTTCGTCAAATGATATCGGAGCTCTTCAGTACAGCGGGAACAATCCGAGCAATTGTGCGATGTCTATTGTAAATAAATTTAATTCACTTTGATCAGAGCTCAGTTTTCTGAAAAACTCTCTCCAGATTGGGCTCCACTGACTCAACGAAGAAGTAGATTCGGCCGATTTCCCGCCGATCTGTGGTTTCTACGCTGACCCGCCAATCACCCGGTGAGTAGTTCTGTTTAATGGCAAAACCTCGAAACCCTTTCTCGCGACCACCGGTGATTTGCATTGGAATTCGATCAGTGCTTTTCCAACCTTGACGTAGATCGTAATAATACCAATGAACATAGACGGAGTCCTTGAACCGACCAGGGGAAAATATACTCGTATAAAAGTAAATCTTATCCCCAGGCTCTGCTCGAAAGGTCTGATCCCCCGTCTGCCAGAACTTCCACCATGGCTTTTCATGGGAAACAATGTAAGCGCCGTTTGCTTTTTCAATATTGTGATAGATTCCCATATTCTCAACTGATAAAGGAACCGGCGGAATCCATCCCACTAAGTAAAATAAAAGCGAGAGCAGCACAACAACCACTCCCGGCGCCACCATTTTTCGAAGGAGTACCTTTTCATCCTTCACTTGCCGGCCCAACAGACGATAGACCCCGTAAATAAAAAGCCCAGTAAAGAAAAGTGAGAGCATAAACGGGAAAAGACCAACAAAACCTAACGCCACAGGAATCATCATTGAAAAAAATGAGAAAACGCAGATGATGTACAAACCAACTTTGATGTTCACTTCACTTTTTTGAACAGATTTCATCTCGTTCATAATCATGAGCGCCATGATCACAAGGACAAATATCAAAGATGAAAAGAAAGATGCGCTCTTTAGAAAAAATAGAGAATAGACGCTGAGCAAGCTTCCCAGCAAAAAGTGCACTGCAAGCTGCCTGTAGTCCCAAAATTTTTGCAAACGTGGTCCGGGCTTAAAAACATCGCATGAAGCCAAAAACTCGTAATACAAAATAAGCCCAATCACCAAAAGGTAAGCGATCTGTTGAAAAATTGCCAAAGGGTCATCTATTTTTGAAAGTGTGAAAACATCAAAAACAAATCCTCCCACAAAAAAGGCGATATCAATTCGAGTTTCATGTTTTTCGTAATAATCAGATAGTTTTTGTTTAATGCCAGTCATTTCATCATCCTTGACTCAAGTTTAGTCACTTCAAAATTTACCTGGGTCTTTATCCTGGGGCAAGCTGCATGACCTTGATCCAGTTCTCTTTGAATAGAAGGAGCAAGTTTTGAGACTCGGCTGATTTTTTCCGATACAACAGATATTGCAGCAGGATCAACAACATGAAAAATGAATTGACCACCATCCTCTTTTCTTTAGTTCTCGCGTTAGCCATTACCTATGCGTCGAACGAATACCTTTATTACAAGGGTCTTCCACTCTCGAAACGCCAGCATAGCCTACTCAATGAGATTCTTGAAGGCATGGATCACAACTACAGCGATCTAAAAATGAAAATTCGCGGCGAGACAAAACCAGATCTCCCTGTGGCATTGATAGCCATTGATGAAGATTCTCTACGTCATGTGGGACGATGGCCTTGGGGACGGGATCTGATGGCACAACTCACGCAAAATCTCGTGCGGCACGGCGCGACTGGCGTGGGATTTGATATTATTTTTTCTGAACCTGAGAAAGCTGCTCCTGAAAATGACCTGGCCATGGGCAAGGTGACCTCGGAAAACTCAGATAAAGTCGTTCTTGGAACCTTCAACGAAAGCCAGATGAATTTTTTGTCTTATCAAGATTACTGCGTCAATGAAGCTTTCTTATCCCAGGGTGGGGATCAAATTATCAAACTCAATCCAACTTTTATCGTCGAAGATACTGATGAAAAATTTGATGGTTTGGAGTGGAACTCACTATTTACTCAGCTGTTTTCTAATATTAAAACTCTCACCGAAATCAAGTACCTAAAACAGAATGAGAAAAAAACTCCAGAAGAACTCTCTCCTTATAAACAAAAATACCTTGAAACACACAAAGCAAAGTCTCTGTATCACTATTGTGAAGAGTGGCTCACAGAAAAAGACCCTCTCCATCTTCAAGATTTTCCAGCTCTGGAAAAACTCTACAAAGATCTCTTTTCAAAAAATCCGGATCTTGCAAAGCTCGACGTGCATTCCGCCATCGCCCAATTTCAGAAAGGCGCCTATTTCAATGCTGTTCCGCAGAGCGTAGACTGGACTCCAAATATCAAGCCCATCCAAGAGGCCTCATTGTATTCTGCAAGCTTCAATGCTCTTTTAGATGCCGACGGATACGTCCGGAAATATCCTCTTTTCTATCGAACTGGAAATCGAATCGGTACAAGCTATATTCCCTCACTTGCTCTGCAAACCTTTCTTGTGGCCAAAGGATACCGTGCCGAAGTTCAACTCCTTCCAAGCAAGGTCAACAAGAATCTCAAAGGTGTTTCTCAAATCAAGTTGATCAACACAAAAACAGAGCCCGAATCTGAAGTGGGGCTCTTGCCGGTGGATTTTATGGGGCGTCTCCATATCAACTACTATGGGAAACGACAAATGCTCCCCTATATTTCTGCGGAAGAACTGCTCTCGAACGAACCTACAGTCAAGGTTCTGCAAAAAGTGTATGATCCTGAATCCAAGAAATTTTGGCTAACAACAGAACCTGAAATCGTTAAAAAAGATGTTTTCTTTAAAGATCGGGCTGTCATCGTAGGCGCGACAGCAGAAGCTCTTTACGACTTACGAAATACAGCCCTTGAATACAACTACCCGGGTCCTGAAATCCATCTCACCATGCTTGGAAATCTCATGGAGAATAAGTTCCTTAAAAACATCGATGGTGAATCGAAGAATCTCGTCTACATCCTTGCCGTTGTCGGGATTGTCCTGAGTCTTGTATGGTCAAACTTTGGAGCCTTAGTCTCTGCGTCCATTTTCTTTACGGTATTTCCAGCCATTGTGGCCATCGATTATTGGCTCTTTATTCAAAAGAATCTTGTCAGCACCAATGTTCTTATTCTACTGCAGGTTTTCATTATTTATATTTCAATTACAGTCTTTCGCTATTTCACTGAAGAACGAAAAAAGAAAGAACTCAAATCCACTTTTTCGAAATACGTTTCACCAGCCATCGTTGATGAGGTTCTGAAACAGCCGGATAATCTTAAACTTGGTGGACGAAAACAGCGTATGACCGTGTCTTTTTCAGATGTTCGTGGTTTTACCACAATCTCGGAGAAACTTCCTCCTGTCGAACTGGCTCAGCTCTTAAATGATTACCTTTCACCAATGACCGATCTCGTGTTCAAAAACAAAGGAACTCTGGACAAATACATGGGTGATGCCATTATGGCATTTTTTGGGGCGCCCATTTTCTATAAAGATCACGCCGCCCATGCGTGCAGATGTGCATTGCAAAGCTTGGAAAAACTCAAAGAACTGCAAGAAGAATTTGCCGCAAGAAATTTGCCGATGATTGATATCGGAATTGGGATCAACACTGGAGAAATGAGTGTTGGGAACATGGGATCGAACATCGTCCAAAGCTATACCGTCATGGGCGACTCAGTGAACCTAGGTTCACGGCTTGAGGGAATCAACAAAGAATATGGAACTCGCATCATTATCAGCGAGTTCACCTATGGGGATGTGAAAGACCAATTCTGTTGCAGAGAAGTCGACCGCGTCCGAGTCAAAGGAAAACATGAACCTGTTCGTATCTACGAAGTCCTGTGTGAGGGAAAGCCAACGGACGAAGTCAATGCTTGGCTGAATGAATATAAAAAAGGTTATGAGCTCTATAGTCAGAAAAATTTTACCGAAGCCAAAGCCTGTTTTGAGAAAACAAATCAGATGCGCGGCGAAGATCCTTTATCCCTGGTCTATATTGAGCGCTGTGACGAGTATTTATCAGAACCGCCTCCTGCAGACTGGGATGGGGTTTATGTCATGAAAACAAAATAGGACTCTCAACAAACCACATAGGAAGAGTGCAGCCTCAACCGCTGCGCTTCATTAAAGACAGAACTATTTTTTTGAAATGCTTCCAGAATAACTGATCACAAATCCAACGATGGACTTATCATATTTGTTCGTTTCGAGGGACGATTTACTATTGATAAACTGAGCATTCAATGCCAGGCTCCACACTTCCCAAAATGGCCTCGATGCACCAAGGGTGTATGTCCAGATAGAATCAGTTCGGTCATTTGAATTTAACTTATACCCGGCCGTTGCAAATTCAGCTTTGATAGATCCACTGGAAGCCAAAGGTGCTGGAAATCCATAAAGGAGGCTGATAATCTGCTTGTCATAACTATTGTTTTTTCCTTTTGAATTGTTTTGGACGATACTAAGATCTCCAGCAATCCTCTCTGATCCACTTGGATTGAGCAAATAAGACTGATTTGTTCCTAAAGTGACCCTTGTCCCGCCCTGATCATTTTCGCCTCCGTTACTCGATAAGAAGGCTTCATCCATGTTTAGCTGCACCCGATAAGCCGAAATGACCTGCGGACTCACTTGAATCATCACATCTGAATCCACTGTTTTAGACTCAAGAATTTTTTGCCGCCCCTTGGATTCGGCATTCATCGTCACTGTTGATAAAGACGGAGTGATGCTCCAAACCATTGGCTTTTCATAGGCTTGGAAATTCATTCGATACGGCACACCAACGTTTAAAAGCAAAGGATCTGAAGCCTGCAGGGCTGTTGTCGCATTGTTTGAAGTATCCGTGCTATAGGTGTCCGAATATGAAGCTTGCAATCCAAGCTCCGAGGTTGTTGTTTGGCGAATCTTATAATACCCCGTCACGCCATAGTTTAAACGGTACCCGGCATTGTCTGTTGGAGTTCCTTGAGCCTGAGAGATGTTCAAAATATTTTGATCATATGAATAACCTGCAAAAATAGAATATCGAAAGACCTGCTTGGTGCTAGCGATGTAGGCCTCAATTTGATCAATTTGCTCAAGCATTTTTTCTGCTTGTTTATCCATGGCCACATCTTGTGAATTATCCAAGATGAATTGAAAATCCTCTTTTGCTGCATCGTATTTTTCTGTTTGAAAAGCGATGTTTCCGCCCAAAAAGGCGGCCATTGGACTGACTCCGGGATCATTTTCATCCCGCGCAATACGAAAGGAATCATAGGCCTTTTCCATATCCTTAAGCTTCATATTATTCAGACCAATGTAATAGTAATACTCTGCTTTGTTTTGAACATCGCCTTCGGCCGAAGCAAGGGCTGCCAGTGAGTGAACATAGTCATTGGTTTTATACAAAGCGACGCCATACTTATAATACACTTTATCTTGGCGAGGATCGAGGGTGACAGAATTTTTAAAAAGCTCAACAGCTTCAGCATCCTTTTCAGAGCGATAAGCTTCTTCGGCCTTGCGAGCGAGCACCGCGGCCTCAGCTTCACGTTGGGACTGCACTTTTGCAGGAAGTGATTCAAACTCTTTTTTCTTTTTTTCGCGGGATAAAACAAATTCTGTTTCAACTTCGAGTCTATTTTTTTCAATCAGTTGGGATCGCTTTCGCAACCACTCCTGGACATCAGATTTATCCATTTTGACTTTATTATCTGGATCTTCTGTGTACAACATGGATTTCATTTCATTGTCAAAAAGAGCAATTCGTTGAAATTGTTTTTCATCTTTTACGACAACAATCAACTTCTTTGTGACTTTTTCATCAGCACCGAAAATAAAAACTGGCAGCTCTGCAAAAGGTTTGTTTTTAAGGTCAAATTGACTTGTGTAAGATCCATCCTTCATTTTTTTTAAATGAACGATATAGAGTTTATTGGTCTTTTGATCAATGGCATAAACACGTGGATTTTTCTGTGTCGCCTCGCCGGGGAGCTTCACAAAAGCCTCAACAAAAACGGATGTTTTTTCGTGAGGCTTGTATTCTTCATTCAAACCAAATGCGACCAAGGGAAAAATTGCTGTTAAACAGAGGGTGAGTTTCATCATAGTCTTCAACTATGATGTCTCGTCTCTTACTGCGGGACAATAATTACTTTTGTAGTCCCGTTGTAGTTTTTAATAATATCACCAAGGGCTGGTGGTGGTGGCGGTGGCGCCAGAGGTGGCGGCATATTCATCATTGGCGGTGGTTGAGCCACAACTGGACCGGCCATTGGTGGCTTAATCTCATTGACCAGACCCATGTCCATATCTCTGCGATCCACCATCTTTGGTCCAGGTGGCGGCATGGCGCCAGCTGCTGGATCATTCACTGCTGCAGGAGATCGCGGAGCAGGTCCTTTTGCAGGGTTACCATCTTTGGCCACTCCTCCTTCTTTCGGAGGCGGTCCAGAGGCACTGTCTTTTGGCGCAGGCGCGCCGTCTTTTGGAGGAGGCCCATCTTTTGGACCAGGCTCTTTTCCGGAAGGATCTTTTGGATTCTGATTATTTGCCTGCTGCTGTGGCGTGGCGGCACCATCACCAGATGGAGAGTTCTTGGTTCCATCTTCAGGCTTTCCATCCTCTTTTTTCTGCTCTGCAGTTTTTTTATCCGCAGCTGGAGCAGAGTCCTTTGGAGGAGAATTGGTAGCCGCTGTAGTTTCACGATCGACTTTGTTGAGCTCTTCCTTGGGCAATGTTTTAGGTGGCTCTGGAGCTGCTGCGCCGGCTGCTACTGATGTTGCTTGTCCTTTATTCACCATCACGGGCTGGCCCACGGATCCATCGATACTCACTGGTGCAAAAGCCACTTGACCCTTGAGAGTTACGACCTGGGTCATCTGACTTCTGGCATTGTACGCAACAAAAAACTGAGTCCCGCGAACGCCGGCAACCGCTGTTGCTGTTTTCATGATGAACTTACTTTTCTCACCATCATACTTTTGCTCGACATTGTTCCGAGCTTTCCCATCAATTAGGTTTAGCTGAACATTTTTCTCACCAGTCTTGGCATCATTTGTATATTGCTCAATTTTTAGTGTCGTTTCTGGAGAGATATTCATGACATTGCGATCAGACATCACAATTTTAGCTCTTGAGTCTTTGCCGCTGACAACGGTTTCGCCCGGGAGAATTTTTGACCCGACCTTGACCGGATTTTTTTGATTTTGTGCATTGATCACAAAGACTTCACCCTTCACAACCATGAACATGCCATACATGTCCCCGGCGTAGGCCAATGGTGAAAAGCACAATAATAACGACAAAAGAGGTCCTAAAAATTGATTGCTCATAAACGTACCGCTTTCTCTACTTAGTATTCCATTTATTTATCGGCGATTTTCCCGTGGAAGATAAGAAGTTTCAGGACCATCTCATCCCTGGATATTTGTCAGGTCATTTTGACTTCAGATCGATTTTAACACCTATTGGCCAATCATCTTGAGACTGTTTTCATCACACAATCTGTACTTGTTTAAGAGATTTTAGTCCCTCATCATGAGAGTCTGCGAGGGTTTCAAAATGAGACGATATTTGAACTATGTTTTATGTTCTGCCTTGTTAACCACCGGCATTTCCTGTTCCCACCCAAAGACCGCATCAGTCGGTCCTGACTTACCTGGAAAGAAGGAAAACTTTCTCGAATTTGGCGCCTCCACAGAGGTCCGAACACCAGCACAACAGCAGCCCCTTTCACCGCTTCCCATGTCTATGCGTTTTTATCCATTTTTTATCGAAGCCCTACCTTCGAATACGGATCCACGAACAGGAAATCTAAATATTTCAACGGCTCCCATTTCCGCAGACCAGCTTCAGAGAATCATGGCCGAGGGAATGGCGCCATTGATGTCCGATCTTTCCGGTGCATATTTTATCGGGAGTCAGTCTTTAAACGATTTACTCTTGCTCTCAGCACAGCACATTCAAACAGCAATTACGAATATTCTTGAGCGAGTTGACGAGAGCCTTGTTGATCAAGATACTGAATACTCCCTGGTTCTTCTGCCATGGAAACAATCTGATCCGTTTCACTATACGACATCAGCCGTGCAAGTGACTGGTCGCATCTCGGGAAGCTCTGCCTTCGGTAAACCAACTAGATTTTATGAACAAGTTGAGAACAACTTAAAAGAACTCCAAGCTCATTCTGTCCGACTTGGAAGTGCCTTTCCTGTTTACTTTTTGGGTGCAATTATGAATATCCATTTGAAAAAAAATTCAAGCTCCATCAAGACGCAGCTTTTGCTCGGACTTAACCCTGCAGAAATTCCATTCAGCCAGGCCAATGATCAGGTGAGTTTTTCCCATTTAGTTGTTCCTCAGACATTGCCAATTGCAGCTCCTCCGGTGATGTCAGTGCAGTTTAACCAGTCGGTCCGAGCTGCGCGCACACGCCCAACAATGAATGTAGAATTTGGTCCCCTTAAAGGTTGGAATCCATCCATCGGAAAATTGAAAATTGAACTGGGAGAAACTCGAAGTCTTTGTGATGGCCGAAGTAGCTCTACTCCCTACCTGAAGGGACAACTCGGAGCAAGGGCCGTTGGTAATGCAACGATGGCTTCTGCCATCCAGGGTCTGCCGGTGAATTTCTACCTTTATGATTTGAATGTGGATTTGCTCAGCTCCCGCGTAACGACCATGAATCTTGCGATCGGCGCAGGATTTCGCGTAGGAGGTTCTCGTTTCATTTTCGGATGTGTGAACGCCGAATCCATAGATCAGCAATTTCAGTCTGAAGTGAATAAAACGATCGAATCACAAGTTCAACAACTTCAGAGTCAAGATCCAGCAAAAATTATTCAATCACTCTTGAATCAACAGCGAGGAGCCATCCGATGAAAAAAGGACTCTTTCTGATCATCTTTTTGTTTTTTCCATTAACCCATGCAGATCAAATCGATTTGACGCCTGGTCTTTATTCAAAACTTCGGTCTCAACAAGGCACGATGCGGGTCTACAAACGCTTTATCGAAGATGATGGATCTTTGATCGATCCAGGAGAAGCTCGGCGGATTGCCCGATTTTTTACACACCCAGAGGTTGAACCCTATGCGCTGGGAGCCCAACGTCAACTTGATGGACTGATTCGCGATGCTCGCGTCATGAATGCTGTTCTTTATCTTTTGTGGGTTTGGAATACCAACGAGCACCGGCTCAACACCTCAAGACTTTTAGAACTTTACTATTCACAGCTCTTCAGCACCTTAAAAGAATCTTCCGGTGACCCAAGACTCTCTCCAGCCCAGCGTGATGATTTGCGCACTTGGGTCAATCAGATTGGCCAATTTGCAAATGTACGTCGACTTCAAAATCCCGAAAATGGAATCTTTGCCTACACACCAAGGCTCACTGCTTGTTTAGAGAGGATTCCATCAGCAGATGTCATTCAACCCGTTCCAGAGTACAGGAATCAAGCTCTCAGCCGAGTCAATACACTAAGACGCTGCCTCCTTGAAACTTATCCAGCGCGTGGACCAATTCCTTTTGCCATGATTGATCTTCGCATGTACATCCCTGCTCATCCAGGCTCTGTGACCTCTGAGAGTGGCTTTGTACCCGGAAACAAGATCCAAGTTCTAAATATCAACCGCAACACCAGCGATTCTGAATACACGAAGGCTCTTGAGGCCTTTATGGAAAAAGTGATTCATCCCTACGAAAGACGATGGGATCTCCTCAATGATGAGCAGCAGATCTCGGAAATGAAAACTCTGATTCAACAAGCAAAAGCGCAAAACAAAAATCCCCTTCATGCCGTCTTCATCGAAGCTGCTGGAGGATCACCAGATGAGGTGGTCTATCAATCTGGCTCAACTTCATACACCAAGGCCGATGCCCTGAATATTGATCGCAATCCAGTTTGGCAATATTCCCCTCCAAAATCTGAGCACGCACGCCAGACCTTTCCCAATATCGTTCGCGTGATTCGCGAGGCCCAGAGCACTGTGTTTATCGATTTATTTTTCTATGGTGGGACGATGGGACTTTCGATGACAGATTTACTCACCAAGGAATTGGCACAAAAGAGTCAACTTAAAGTTCTTCTTCTTCGTGACAATATTAATCATTTCGGTCACCGCGCAGAAATGAAGCCAGTGTTTAACTATTTGCGAGCCCTGATGTCCCTTGAACCAAAGCGATTGATGGTTCTGCCATCCAATATTTTTGAAAAACGAGTCAATGGTTACCCAGAGTTTTTCAAAAACTTTTTAAGCAATGAATCTTTAAGACAATTTGGTTTTGACGAGCGCATGTCCCTTTATATCAAAGCCCAATCAGATCACAGTAAGATCTTGGTTGTTGACGGAGATCTGCCACAAGGCAAACCTCGAGTCATTGTGGGTTCGAAAAATTGGACAGACGCCTCTGGCGCAGTCTGCAATGACGAAGCTGTTCTGATTGAAGGGCCCGCGGCGGTTATTGCGCTGGATAATTACTATGATGATATCTACGAGGGCCTGAAAGAGAGTTGGAATCTAAACAGTCCTTTTTGGAAAAATTTCTATGATGATATCTATCAGCGAGGCTGGGCTCAAGATGACGATTGCAAAAATACTCCGACCGGAAGCTCTCAACATCTGCGCAAAATATCCCAAATGCTCTGCCCGTTTGATATCCTTAAGCGCTATCGATTTTACGGTGAAAGCACGGCGACTAACTTCCCTGCGCTTTCAAGATTTGAAAAAGTTGAAGCCAAGCCTGCCGGGCCAGCCATTGTTAGATTAGGGGAAAACAATACGACAGCTTCGATTGTGGCAATCAACAATCAAAACATCCAAGCTATCCATGGAGCCAAAAAACAAATTTTGATTCACGAACAACTGCTCTATGCTGTGGGCATTGTTGAAGCCCTGAAATTAAAAGCCCGACAAGGTGTTGATGTAAAAGTCATTCTGGAAGGATTCATTCACGAGGGATCTCAGTTTCCAGGAATGCCCAATCTTTTGTACCTCGACGATTTAAAAAGATCAGGGGTCCAAGTGAAGTGGAAAATCCACGCGCATTCAAACACCTTTTTTCCAGAACATCATGGCAAAACAATTTCAATTGATGGCTGGAATTCCGAAGGGACTCGGGCTCATCCGCAAAGCACAGCGCTGTTGATAATCGGTTCAGCCAATAAGGATTTACTGACAATGAAGGGCGGCTTTCGAGAATCACAGGCTGAAATTTTCGATGCCAATGCTTCGAAAGATCACGATATGCAATTCTGGAAGTTCTGGAATGACCCTCGCGAAACCCGCGATGCCTCATTTGATGAATTTGACCGCACTCCATTTGCGCAGCAAATTAAAAGTCGCGGTGTTACAACACCCCAGTTTATGCGCTATGTGACGGAATTTCTTCAGTCTATTTACTCTTTAAAGCCGATTGCACGCTAACACCACAAGGCCAAGCTGACTTTGTTCATGCTTGGCTTGCCCGGGATACAATTTGAAGCTAAATATCAGGCATGAAAACAATAAATAAATGCCTTTCTCTTTTCGTTCTTTTTATCATGACATCTTTTTATGGGGCGGCTTACGCGCAACAGAACTCTGATTTTTTCAATCCAACGGAAATTAAAAAGAAGCTCAATGGCGAAGGTCTACTGGGCCAAGTGCACGGGGCCAACCACGAAACTGGTTTATATGCGCTGACTCTGCGCGATCCTCAGAACTTTTTCATTCACAAAGAATTCCCCCTTGTTTGGGAAAAAGAATCTCTCGCTCACGATTTTAAATTGCTAAAACGACATCAAACGATTCGTATTTTTGGCGATTTGGTTGATAATGGAGCACCGATCACCCATCTACTGGTAACAAAATTTCAAGTTGAAAAAAACTATATCTCCGAAGTTGATCAATATGAGTACATTCCCCAAACAAACCCCGATGAGCTTGATTCAAAATCCATGATGATTGGGCGTGTTCACGCCATTGATCAAAATGGCAAAGTTCTCGTGGTTGAATACAAGGACCTTGTCCTCCCCGTGTTTGTTCGTGACACAACGACGGAAACTGCCGTTCAAAAGCTCTTTCGGGGTGATAAGATCTCCCTTCATTACAAATCAAAAACAGTTCCCGATCGCCCAAAGCACTTGATGGCCCAGCCTCCTGAAAATGGACAACAGGCATTTCAAATCCTTGAATCCATTCAAGGCTTTCATCAAACTCCGGTCACACGACAAGGCTATTTAGTTAAATTTCCCAAAAGTCCCCAAATTTCAACGGATACCTATGCAGTTCTTGTTCAGGATCAAGAAGGATCTACCCTGCAATGGACGGTGGTTAACTTTGAAAACATGGAACTCTTTGCCAAGATTCGTGAAAAACTGGCAGCTCTTTGGAATGCCGATGTCACCCAGATCGAAAATGGCCGCAACAAACTCATCAACAAAAATGTGATTGTACGAGTTTCAGGAAACGGAAACGTCATCGACCCCGGTCAGGCCAACCCACAAATCTTAGTTTCATCAATCGAAGACATTCAGCGCGTATCGCGCTAAGCGATTAAAAAAAGTTTTTGCTTTCAAGCAACCACCGGTCTGACGAATACCAAATCGTTGGATCACTTTTGGTCGCAAAGCGCAGCTGGGTATAGATTTTAATATTTTGTTTACACTCGCCTGAGCAATTGAACTGAATTTGCCGAAGCCTCTCATTGAGCTCATTGAGACTCGTAAACCGGATCTGCTTTTCCATCCGATATTGAAATGAAATCGCGTCGATATGAAATAGACCATTCACCGAATATTGACTGATGTCTTGATAGTTTCTATTTCGTTCAAAAAATAATCGATCATCTTGAAAGATCAAATTGGAAACAGTTCTCAGCAGACTGATTTTGGAGCGGCTCAAGTTGGCATAGGCCGTTGATTGATCCCTGAGTCGTTTGATTTCAAGCAAGTTATAGCTGTCTTTGCTAAAACTTCGATGAACAAGGCAGTTGCTCCTCCAGGTTAAAATGTCTGGAGCACAAGAGCGACTTTTCTCGGAAAAATTTCTATTTTTTACAAAAGATGAAATTTTAAATTCATCAATGACTGTATCTGGCCGATTTTGGTCGCTCGGATACCAAAAGATTCGGGTCTCGCGCCGAATGGAATCGTCAAAATTGAGGGACACTTCATATTCAATGGGCGCATCCTTTGGTTTCGAAGGTAAAAAACTATTGAGTTTTTGTTCATACAAATCTGAGAAGCCTTCAAAAATAATGGGACGATCGCCAAACTGAAATGACTGAATGAGCTTAAAAAATTCATCGAGACTTTTTGCCGATCGAATCTGACCAACATGCTTTTGTAAATTGAAATAAGATTCTTCTTTTGAGTGAGGAACATCGGCCAGACTTTTCCCAGCCACTAGCATCACTATGAACAAACAAACAAAATTAGCCAGCACTTTTATAACGGTAACCAACGCCACGAAGAGTCTCAAAGAGGCTTTCATCTGTTTTAGCACGAACTTGAGCCATATGCGCATCGACAGTTCGAGTTGTTTTTTTCTCTTCATAACCCCAGACAATTTCTAAAAGCTCGTTGCGTGTAAAAACTTTTCCTGGATTTTGAACCAGGAGCTTGACGAGTTCAAACTCCAGACGTCCAAAGTCGCAAGGCTTACCTTTGTACAAAATCGTCCTTGTCTCAAGATTGATTTCGATCTGGCCGTCTTGAATCACGATTGGTTTTTTATCGCCTTGATTATTCTCTCGCAGTTGAACATTCAGGCGAGCGACTAACTCACGTGGGTCAAATGGCTTTGTAATATAATCATTTGCACCTAACTCAAGGCCTAAAACTTTGTCCATCACTTCCACTCGCGCTGTGAGTAAAATGATTGGATTACGATAGCCGTCTGATCTTAATTTCTTTATGAGGTCAATCGACTGCCCATCCGGCAAATTCCAATCGAAAACCAATGCATCGAAGGCATTGTATTGGACATTTTTTAAAGCGCCTAAACTCGAATATGTTTTTGCGTCGTAGCCGTTCTCATGAAGATGTTTCACGAGGGGTTTACTTAAATTCATATCGTCTTCAAGAAGTAGGATATTCTTTCTCATATACACATTCTAACTCAACAATAAACCTTGTTGGCAAGGGCTTAAAATAAAACTTGCCCCCCATCCTTTGAATGATCCGCGCGATCAAACTTAAGCCTAGTCCCATTCCGGCTTCAAAGCTTCTCATATTCCCTTGGGACAGAGCGAGCACATCGCGAAGGTTCTTCATCTGATTGAGGCGCTCTCCCTGATCTTGAACAACAAACTGAATCGTTCGTTTTTTCACTTCTGCCCTGAGCATCACTCCAGACTGGCCATATTTCACTGCATTGGTCATCAAATTTGAAATACACATCCCAAGCCAATAGGAATCAGCGTGAATCTTGCAATCTTGCGATAGCTCTTGGAAATCAATCAAGACTTCATACTCAAGCTGGATTTCTTCAACGAGGTTTGCCAAAAAATCATTTACAGAATGAATCTCTTCGGCTTGAAAGGTAAACTCCTCACCGCTCGAAAAAAATGACTTAAGATAAACCTGACTTGCCTTTAAAACCTTTTTCATTTTCAAAAGTTGGTCCAAAATCCGCATCAACTCCTCTTGACCGCTTGATGTGAGATGATCGATTTCCTTTCTCAGCAAGTCAGCAGAAAGCTGGATAGAAAAAATGGGATGCCTGACCTCATGAGTCAGTGCTCCAATCATCAGGCGCTGATGAGATTCGATGCGAATTCTCAAAGCGATAAAGTAGATTAAAAATAAAATCAAAGACATCAGCGCGATCACCAATGGCCAAACATCTCGCATCATCACCAGGGTCTCTAGCCTTGAATAGAAGGCTTGATTTTTAACCCAGCAAAATTCAAGAATTTTAACTTCACAAATTCTGTCATCAGCAAAACTTGCGATGTTCTGAGGATAGTTGTTCTGGTGAGCCTGCCACTGCTGAGTTGTAAACTCCATATAGCTGTTTTGTTTCTGGCCATACTTGAGGACAAAGACTTGGCTTCTCCCCATCAGCAAAGGATTCACTTGCATCATTTGCTGATAATCAGCCACACCCAAAAGAGAAACAAAATTCTTCGCCAGAAGACTTTCGCTCCAAGGCATTTGATACCGTTCATAGAAATGAGTGACGTGAATTAAGCGCTGTTTCAAGGAAGGATCAAGACGATTAAAGGCTTCACTTTGGACCATCCACACCTGCCAAACAAAGCTTCCTCCAACCGGAGAAATCAAAGGCGGCAACATGAAAAACTTCTCGGCCCAATCTTGCAGCGGGAAACTCTCAAGGCACTTCATCAGTGAGTATTTAGGATAGGCGGAGTTAAAATCTCGCTCCTGACCAAAACAAGACGATGCGCTCTTTATCCCAGCAATAACATCCTCGCGCTTCCAATAGGCGTCGATGCGCTCAAGCTCTGCGAACAGACCCTCATCTGATTTGGGAAAAAGCGAAACGGCCGAGGTCAGCTCCGAGCTAATTTTTTCTGGACCAAAATCGGGCAGGTCCCATTCCCTGACTGGCTTGTATTCCTTCGTAAAATCTCCGACCAGCCGATAGGCTTGCTCAATCGGAAGTTCATTAATTTTCCCGACATACTTTTGCTGGATATGATAACTGACAAAACGGCTTCCGATGAGTGAGATCAGATTAACGATGATTAGCAAACCAATCACGAAATGGGATGATCTCACCGCTGTCTCCCTTGGAGTTGATTGAATTTCTTCACCTTGGTCTGTGTATCTTTCACTTCAGTACTCCGATACATCTGATTATCACCAAGAAACTCCGGAGGATCAATTTGAAACAATGGGTGAAAAAGCTCGTCGAACAATTTGAACTGGATGGAACAACAAATCCCAAGACCCCGGCAAAGCCACCCACTGATATCAATGACGAACGCGCGACCATTCTGTACTTCATCGATACCTTGAATAAACATTTGTTTGATATTGATGGACATCCCGTGCGCAAAACACGTGAACATTTAGATGAATTTAGCAAGCTGCTTCTCCAAGGGAACAAAGGAACTGATGACATTCTTTTTCGAATTCGACAGTTCTATTCATCCTATCGTATTTCCGAATTTACATATATGCAAAAGACATTTGAAGACTTTAAGAACATCATCTGGCAATTCGCAGATCAGCTCGGTGACGATTTAAAATTTGAACAGGCCCGTGAGGCTCAGTTGAAAATAAAACTCGACTCTTTGCGAGAGGCTGTTGAGTCAAATTCCATTGAATCTCTCAAGACTCAATCGAAAGACTTTATAAACTCTTATGTTGACATGCAAAATAAAAAAGTTGAACGCAGAACAAAGCAAGTTCACAACATGAAGAAAAACCTAGATACAGTCAAAAAGCAACTCACAGAAGCAAACGAGGAAGCAAGATTAGATCACCTCACAAAGGCACACAATCGTCGAAGCTTTGATGAACAACTCAAGCGCTTGATCAAGCTATATGATCTGTCTGGCCAACAAATGACAATGCTCTCTTTGGATATTGATCACTTCAAAAAAATCAACGATACCTACGGCCACGACATTGGTGATTTTATCCTGAAAGAGTTCGTAAAAATCGTAAAAACCGTTTTTCACCGGGATGCAGATTTTGTTGCTCGAGTGGGAGGTGAAGAGTTTGCAGTCATCATCCCCGATTACACTACTGAAGCAGCCGCACAAAAAGCTGAAACACTGATGAGTGCGATTCGCAAAGAAGTTTTTGTTCAAGATAAAATGGAAATTCGATTTACGATTTCCATCGGCATTGCCCAACGCGGCCCTCAAGAGAGTGCGGAAGCCTGGATCAAGCGCTCCGATCAAGCTCTTTATCAATCCAAAAACACCGGACGCAACAAAGCAACCATAGCCACCCCACCCTTCGAAATTGTTAAAGTAGCCTAAAAGGCCATCAACAAACCAGTGGCATAAAAGGCCACTATCAAACCAGTGGCGTAAAAACATAACACCTGTCTAAACTTTGCTAGACAGGGTGTCTTTCTTTTCGATCTTCATTGATTGCTATCGATAGTGTTCTGCTTTCAGACAAACGCTCAGTTTTATTCTGAGATATTTGAACAAGCCCTTGATATTTTTGAAATGACCACTGGTCGACGTTTTGCTCTGCCAGACATTCATGAAGAAAATAACAATTGCTTCGTTTTCTCTTGCTCTAGGATTTACATCAATGGCTCGCTCCAATGTGGCCATTGATTTTTTTGGGAACGCCACCAAAGCTCTGCAGTCACCTTCGCTGATAAAAATGAAAGATCAATCATGTTTAAGAAAGGTTCTTGTTGCAGTGATCGACACAGGAATTGATGTTCGGCACCCAGCCTTGCGATCCTCGATATGGATGAACGAGGGTGAGACTGGGCCGGATTCCCAAGGACGGGACAAGGCAACAAATGGCATTGATGATGATGGAAATGGATACATCGATGACGTTTCCGGCTGGAACTTTGCAAACAATACCGCCAATGTCACCGATCATCATGGACATGGAACCCACATCGCTGGAATCATTGCCGGCTTTGGACAAAGTGAAACCCAACCCGCTCACCCGACGTGCCTTAAAATCATGGCCCTTAAATATATTGATCCCAGCACCGGCGCACAGAATTCAATTCGCAATACGACACTCTCGATTTTATACGCCATCCGCATGGGCGCAGAAATTATCAACTATTCCGGTGGGGGCTTGAACGCCAATGAACTAGAAAAACGCTCTGTCATGCTGGCTAATAACAATCACATTTTGTTTATTGCGGCCTCAGGAAATGAATCCAGCAATGCTGACCTCAGACCGTTTTTTCCTGCAAGTTATCAAACACCGAATATGATTTCTGTCGGAGCCGTCGATCAAAATGGAAATCTCCTTGAAAACAGCAACTATGGCGAAAAGACTGTGGCCCTTGCCGCCCCTGGATCATCAATTTTTTCAACACTTCCTGATGAAAAATATGGATTCATGTCAGGAACATCCCAGGCCACCGCCTTTGTCACAAGAGCGGCAGCCACACTCATGAGCCAGCGCTCAGTCCATACTTCTAAGCCATCTCAGTGGAAAAACACCGTGATTGCGACGGCGAAAGCCGCCCCCCGCCTGAAAGGTAAAATGAAACACGCCAGGATCATTGATCTAGATTCGTCCCAAAATGAGCCACAGACTAGGCGATTAGGCCAGTCGAGTTTAACAAGGAACTTCTGACGAAACAAAAAAAGATGCTAGAATAAGGGAATGAGAGCAGCTGAGTTTAGACTTCGACACTGGTTCGGGTTTTTCACAGCTTTCTTTATTGCAGGCATGCATCAGTCGTTTGCAGAAAACAACGAATTACGAAGCACGAGCGCGATCCGAGCGGAAATTCTAAAAATCGTCCAAGACCGCACCAATCGTGAACTCAATTCAGAATCCCAGATCACCGTACGGTCATGGACAAACACCGATGATCACGTGCTTGTCGTTGCAAAACCCCAGGTTTCAATGTTTCGAGACCGGATTGTGTTTGCTCTGCTGATGAAAGCAAAGAGCACGAAGAAAAAATCGACTCCATGGAAAATCATTGAATACCAAGTTTCAGGTGTAAATCAAAACCCTCTGCGATCATGGGAAAAAAAGCACAAAATCCTCCCGAAAGATCTTTTCATGCTCGCCCAAATCGCAATCCAAGTGGAAGATTGACCTTAAAATATGCAAAAATAGACTGAAGCTGTCCCAAAATTAGGGGATTGGCCGTTTCTCCCATTGACAGTTTCAACGGCCCATCGCTATATTCTGAACCTCGTCGGCCTATTTGAAGACACTCATAGCGGGGTGGT
>JACCDR010265621.1_pt1 | contig 25496 bp, 37 predicted proteins | sample 7446431 | NCBI WGS metagenome assembly JACCDR01 (sample SAMN15323443, study PRJNA562643) | freshwater metagenome | isolation source: river surface water | place: USA:Blue River Watershed | collected 2017-08-17 | reverse complement strand
TCGGAGCCGAAACAGGTCGTGGCGAAAGCAACGAAGAAGGCAAAGAAGAAAGCGACCAAGAAAACAGTCGCGCCGAAGAGCGTTTCGCTGGAAGGCATTCCCGAGAAGAACCAAGCGCAGATTGTGCAGGGCACCAAACGAGCTTTGACGATGTGGACGCCGGAACAGCGCGCCGACCAGCGCAAAGTGATCTACCAGGCCGTGGCCAAAAAGCAGAACAGTATCACCACGCCGCTAATCATCCAGGCTGTGGTCAGCAAATACCCGCAGATCAATGAGTCCGTGGTGCGCAGCATAGTCAAAGATCTGCTCACTGAGAAGCACCTCAAAATGGTCCGGTTGAAAGATGCCAGCTCGCGCGTAATCCACTACGCGTTGGGCGCTACGCCTCTGTAACTTGACCGGCGATCCGTGCCCGCATACAAATCGGGCATGGATACCGCCAACTTTCTCCTGAAGGTCCGCAGCAAACAACTCCGCATCGGCATCATCGGTCTCGGCTACGTCGGACTGCCTCTGATGCTCACCTGCATTCGCAAGGGCTTCAGGGTCATCGGGTTCGACACCGATGACACCAAAGTCCAGAAGCTGATGGCGGGCGAGAGTTACATCAAACACGTCCCGAGCGGGCCAATTCGCAAGGCGCTCGATTCCAAGATGTTCTTCGCCACCGGCAACTTCGAGCACCGGAAGAAGTGCGACGCTCTCATCATCTGCGTCCCGACGCCGCTCAACGCCAACCGAGAGCCCAACATGCGGTACGTGCTCGACACAGCCACGTCCATCGCCCCACCAAAGGACCAGCTCGTCGTGCTCGAATCGACCACGTATCCGGGCACAACAGACGGCGTTCTACGTGAGACGCTGGAACGGGGCGGAAACGTCGCGGGCAAGGATTTTCATCTAGCGTTCTCGCCGGAGCGCGAAGACCCAGGGAACAAGAACTTCAGCACGCAGAACATCCCCAAGATCGTGGGCGGCCTAACTCCAGAGTGCAAAGTCGCAGCCGAATCCCTTTACGGGGCCATTCTGGACAAGGTGGTGGCGGTCAGCTCGACCCGCGTGGCAGAAATGGCCAAGCTGCTCGAAAACATCTTCCGAAGTGTCAACATCGCCCTTGTGAACGAATTGAAGATGCTCTGCGACGCCATGGGCATGGACGTGTGGGAGGTTATCGATGCTGCAGCTTCCAAACCCTTCGGATTCATGCCTTTTTACCCTGGCCCTGGGCTTGGTGGCCATTGCATCCCTGTTGATCCTTTCTACCTGAGCTGGAAGGCCCGCGAGTACGACCTGACCACGCGGTTCATCGAGTTGGCCGGCGAAATCAACACTTCGATGCACCACTACGTGCTCGACCGGATCATTGAGGCGCTCAACGGTCATGGCAAGGCGGTCAGCCGCAGCACAATCCTCATTGTCGGGATCGCTTACAAAAACGACATAGACGACATGCGCGAGTCGCCAGCGTTACCGATCATGGACATGCTGCTCAGCAAGGGCGCCACCGTTCGGTACTACGACCCCTTCATTCCCAAGCTCCACGCCTCGCGAGAATTTGACCTCCAGGCCAAGTACCCCCACCGCTTCAGCGATGTTTGCGCCGGAGAAGAATACGAGGGCTACGACGTGGTGGTCATCGTGGCTGCCCATTCGGCCATCGACTACCCCAAGCTGGTGGAGAAGGCGCAGTTGGTCGTGGACTGTCGAAATGCGACACGACGCGTTACAAATCCTTCGCTGCGCGACAAGATTGTCAAAGCCTAGCCTATCTGATATGGCCCCGCCCTAGCCGGGAGCACCAGATGAGCAGTGAGTGGGAAATTGACGAAAAGTTGCGCAAACATGGGATGGTCTGCGTTGAGTGCGGTTCTCACAAGGACTACAACCAGTTTCCAGTAGCCAAAGCGACCAAAAAGGTGGTGCTGGGCAAGCCGTGCTTGGATTGCTGCGAGTACCCTCTGGGGCCCGCCTACCTGCATCCCAGCGAAGTTAAGGTCAAGATCCAGCGAATCTGCCCGGCTTGTCAGAAGGCGCGCAGCCCGATCAAGTTCCACAAAAGCGGGCTCTGCGATGTGTGTCACAAGGAACAGAAGCAGCTCATCCAAAGCTTTGCGAAGACCTGCCCGGTCTGTCAGATCGAAAAAGACACTTTGGAGTTTGAAAAGGGGCAGGACTACTGCAAGGCGTGCGCAACTTTCATTGCGGTGCACGATTGCTCCCAGTGCGGCAAGGGCTTCCAACGGAACGAGATGCTGCTCGATGGGTCGATTTGCGTGTACTGCGCTTTCGCAAGAGGATCTGAAAAAGATTTGATCGCGCTGCGGGCGTTGGTTCGCGAAGACAAGGCGTCGGCCCGCAAGCTCAAAGACTTCATCGATTCACTCACCACAACAAGTTGACGACATGGACCATTACGCGACTCGGGAAGCAATCTGGCACGCCTGCACGGCCAACCACGTGCCCAAGTTGGCCTACGTCATCGAAACGCAGTTCACTGACCGTCTGAAGAAGAGCTACGGCTCGGCCTACTACCACAAGCGCACCATCTTCCTGTCCAGAGGTCTGTTTGCGGAGGCTTCTCAAGTGAAACAGTACGAGTGCGTGGTGCACATGGCGTGTCACTTCATCGTGCGCTACCAATGGCTCAAGCAGCCGAGCTACACGCCGTTCCCTAGACTGCATGGCCCAGAATGGCAAAAGGCCCTGAATCGAACCAACGTCCCCAACACCCTGGCCTACTGCTTCTGCCCGGTAGCCGAGCGTGTCTCTCGCACCGTGTTCTCCTGTGATTGCCGCCAGGACTTGCGCTTCAATGAGCATCTGGCGCAGACTGTGGGTTCATATTCGTGCGCCCGTTGTGGCAGTCCAGTGACGCACTTAGCGGAGGACGACGATGATTTACTTCACGCGACGAGAGATGCGCCTTATCAAAGACCTGGTGAGAGACCGACTTGCGGACAAGGTGGCGCAAGCCATCGCTGCCAAGATTGAGTCAGAGAAGCAGCGGCTGCCTACCGCACATCGGTCTCTGAGCCTGATCCGGTCCAACGACGAAGCCATTGCCATGGATTTCGATCCTCACACATCTTGCGCCCAGTAACACCGCCTTACCGTTGACAAGCCACGACAGGGCGCATACACGCCCTGTTGGACTCCTATTTGAGGAACGGTGAATGGACGCCGCAAAGCAGATTGTCAACGAAATCCGGGCCAAATTGGCCGAACTGGAACGCGCCCTGGGGGTCGTCCCCACGCCGCCACCGGCAGAACCAGAGCCGGAGCTAGAGTCTGAGCCGGAGTTGGACGAGCCCCCGGCGCCAGTCTCAGCGACGGCGGCGGAAAAGGTGTATAATATGTTTGGCGCCAAATCGACGGGGAACGATGCGATTGAGGACGAGGAAGAGACAAACGGCGAAGAGGACGGGGCAGAGCAAGACGATTCCTACGAAGAGGTGAATGCGGATGATGCGGTCAATTTGCTCGACGCAGAAAAATCGACGGAAGAAGAAAATTTGATTTACGAAGATGTCTGTCGAGCCGACGAGAAAGGATTCACAGCAGAACGCATTAGCGTGACGACTGGGTTCAGTTTGACCAAAGTGAAAAAGGTTCTGAACAGAATGTTTTTGGAGAATCGCATCGCTAGAGTGGGATTGCGTCCTTCTGCGTACCGTGTAAAATAGATTTTCCTACTTTCTCAAAGGAATTCAAAATGGCCTCGGGCCGTTTAGCTATGCCCAAAAGAACCATCGTGCGTCGTCTAAGAGACGAGGGGTTCGAGCTGGATCGGCAATGCGGCAGCCACCAGCAATGGAAGAATTACAGGACCAAGAGGACGGTAACCGTACCCGACCGACCTGAGCTGATTGGAGAGCAGGTCAAGACGATTTTCAAACAAGCAGGGTGGCCCTGGACAGACTCATCTCCCAACGCCCTGCCCAAATCGAAGCAGCTTGAAGGTATCCCAGTGCCAAACCAGCGTATTGCTTCGCCTCATCATCCCAACCCGCCCAAGCTGGCGCCCGTTGTCCATTTCAAAGTGCCCGCAGCTTCTGCGGTGCCCGAAATTCCTTCTGCAACTGAACAGACTGCTGATTCACCGCCGATTGCAACACCCGCCGTAAACGATGATACCTCAACCAAGAATGAGGATGCTGACATGCCGCGCAATGCGACAGTAGCCAAGAAGAAACGCCGCAAGTTCCGCGATGCCACCGAGATCAATCTCATGGCTCAGGACATGATGGAAAACCCCGACGAGACGATGACTGTGGTTGCTGCTCGTTGGGAGGGCGCTCACCAGACTGCTTTCACTCCCATTCGGTCAGGGAAGCATCCCAAACTGGATCCAAGGACCGTGCTCATGCTCGACATTATGTTTGGTCGCATGAGCCCCATGGCTTCAAAGGCCAAGGAATTGGTCAAAGAGTATCAGGCCGATCCCGAATCCATGCCCCTGGGCGTGCGACGGCGCATGGAGGGCGTCGTGCCCGTTCCCCCCAAGGAGCCGGTGCAGTTGCCTCCTGCCAAATCTACTCCAAAACCGCCCAAGGTTGAAGCGGCGCCAGAGGCTCCCAAGCCCGAGCCAACTCGGGAACCGGTCATCGAACACACCAAGCCCGAGCCCAAGCAACAACAGCTCTCGCTGTTGCGCAGCGAAGCCGTTGTGGTGGGCTATGCGCCGCGCAGCGTGGGTCAGGCGCCCGTTACCATCAAAGGCGCCTCTACGTCGCTCAAAGAGCTTCTGGAGGCCGCTCGCGAGGTCATGAAGGCAATGGGCATCACCCGAGTGACATTGCCGGACTACGGTGAAATTGTCATCGAGCGGAAAGAAATCTTGCTGTAAAAAAGAAGGGCCCCGAAAGGGGCGCTTCTTCATTCTACTCGTCTGTCTTCGCGGAGCTTGCGTCTCTTTTCTTCCAGCTCGTCCCGCATCTCCTGCTCCATCTCATGATCCAAATCCGGGTCATCGAAAAGGCTGCCCTCCGGCTCAGGCTCCTGGGGGTAGCCGTCCTCGTTTGGGTCGTCCAGCGCGTCCGAATCGTCGAGGTCGTCGTCGCGCTGGTCGTACTCGATGCGCCGCAGGTCCTCTTCGGAGGGCCCATCGTCGGGCGGTGTCTGGTCTTCGTCTTCTGGCTGCGGAACAGACTCTTGCACCTTCTTCGGCGCCTTCTTGGCCATCACCTTCTTCTTCGGCTTGGTTTCCGGCTTCTGGATATCCTTGGGGATGCCAGGGCAATAGCCCCCTGGGTGGGGCCCGACGTGATTGCAGACGTGACACTTCTTGGTTTGAGCAGCCTGGAACTTGCGCAGCTCTGCGGCTTCTCTGGCTCGAATCGCTGCAGCGACCTGGGCCTGGGGCGCACCATCCAGCTTCCGATAGGCCGTGCGAATGGCCTTCGCCGCTGTTTCCACGATTCGGAACGAAGCGCCGTCGTCCGGGTCGTGGCCATGGTCCGGGTGGTAGAGCATCGACAACGTGCTGTACTTCTTGGCTACCAGCTTACGATTCGTAGGCAGCCCGGTTACGTCGTCTATGTCGTCGTCCGAGATCTCCAGCACGGCTTGCCAATCCATGATTGGGTCCAGGTGCGTCTTGACGGGGCTTTTGGAGGTCGTTACGCGGGTCAGGCCAAATGCCTGGAGAGGGGCCAGGTTGACCTGGAAGTCGTGGTGCACGTAGTCGTGTCGCGTGCTCTTGTGGAACCCGTCGAGCACGTCGAGGCAGGCACGCAGGTTCCCGATGGCCGTGTTGTATTTGTCGCAGGCCAGCTTCAGCCAGGCACCGCCTTGCCATTGAAACCAAATTGCTACGCCGGGTTCATGATACGAGGTGTCAAACGACTCTTCCGGCGTGCTGAATCCAAATGTGACGTGCGCCTTTAGCACGCCAACGCGCTTGAAATGGGCTCTAATTGCATCTGAAGTAAGATCGAGCACATTCTTGTTGCGCAGCTTAGTGCTGAGTTTGAAAAAGCCACGAACGCGATTTTCTGGTTTGGTCCGCTCCTTGTCGAGCGGCCAGCGTAGAGGGCCGTGCTGGATGGTTGGCTCTCGCTTCTCGAACTTGCGTCCTTTGCCCTTCTTCTCTTGCATTTCTGGCATCAGCCTCTCCTGGAGCTGCCGTGTTTGCACTTATCGGAAGTCGAAGAAATGCTTGTAGGACAGGGGGTTACGCCTGTCAAGGTCGCGTGACCTGGGCGTCTCAGTGCCGGCGCGTAGCACCCAGCGGCAGGTCAGCGCAAGGGGATCGACGAAAATTTAGTTGACGCGGAGATCAAACGGCCCTATTGGGTTGGGAAACTTTTGAAAGTCCGCGAAAGGAGCACCTAATGAGCAGCATGCCACAGCAGACCCAGATCCAGCCTCCGCTTTTTTCAGCGCGCCGCGCTATAGCCGAGGCTGAGGTCCGTTTTACCGTAGTCGAGGACAAGATCGACCCGGATGAAGTTGATCGAATTTGCAAGAAGGACCCCAACGACTGCTGGGTCTTGCTTCGTAAGGAAAACGTAGAGCTGGCTGCCAAGGCGAGGGCCCAGTACAAAGCCTACCTTGACAAAGTGATCACGTGCGAGAAGGCTCTTTTGTTGCGCGCTGCAATGTCCACGTGAGGTCCCACTTGCCGTCTTGACAGTTGCCCGTCAGGCACTTGCCGTTCAGGTCCCACCACAGGTGGAACCAAGTTTTGATGTGTGGGTTGTAGACCAAGCCGTGCTGCGTGTTTTCGTGGCGAAAGACGCCTTCGACGCGCCAGCCTTTGGGGATGTGGTAGAGCCTGGGAGCAGTGGTGGGATGCCACATGCTGGCGCCCACGCCGTAGGGGACGAAGGAGTCGTCCATGGAGAAGAAGTCGTTGTCCTGGACCAGGACAGGCTTATTCGCCGTCGTCATCCGGGCTCCCGTAGAAGTGAGTCATTTGCAGTGCTGTCTGCCCCACCGCCATCATGCCGATGGCTTCGGTAAAGTTCACGTCGCCAATCACCATGCTGTTGATGAGCTGGTTCGAGTCTGAGAACACAAAGATGATGCTCTCGATTTCGTCCTCTTTGATGCGCTTTGTCAGCGCCTCAAGGAATTCGAGCATGCCCTCTTTGGTCCGGGTGCGGTTCGTCTTCAGTTCTTTGATTTGGGCCGTCATCTCTAGTTTCCTTTGATTATGCGGTAGCTGTCTTCAGGTGAATCTTGCGTCGAAAACTCGAACAGTTCTGAGTCGGTGAGGGCCACCATCTGGTGGACACGTCCCACCGGCACCTCAAACGTCATGCCCTGGGTTAAAACGAACTTCTCCATGAAGTCGTAGACTTTAGCCTCGGGGTGCGTCTTGGTCTTCTTGAGAAGGGCCTCCAGGGCGTCTGCGTCTTCGTGGTAGTAGACCTCCATCGAGCCCTTGTGGAGGTAGAACGTCTCATGCTTTTTGCGATGGTAGTGCACTGAACAGCGGTAGCCAGCCACGAAGTGCAAGAGCTTGCCACAGTAGTCCTCGTTGTTCACGAAGATCTTTTCGTAGCCCCATCCCTTGGGCACCAGCGCCACGTCAACCGTCGTTTTACCGAGCGTGTCCGTGATCGTCATGGCGCAGCTCCTTTTCAAGGTCGGTCGGGGTGACAATGCTGGTTCCTTTCTTGCGGACAGAGGCGCGGGCCACCCGGTCGGCGTGCCGCATGGCCTCGTGGATGCTCAGGCCGTGGTACACGTAGCCATCGACCAGGCCGGCCAGGTAGGTGTCTCCGGCGCCCACGCTGTCGGCGTTCTCAACGGGGGACCCGAGCAAGTCGCGGGCTCTGCCGCCATGATGATAGGAGGCACCGTAGCTGCCGCGCGTCACGATGAGGTGCGACACCTTCGAGGCATTCTCGCAGCGCGCATGCTCCGGTGTGTTGATCTTCACGACGCACTCCGGGATCCCTGCCCATTTGGCAAGATCGACCTGTTTGGTGTCAACGAAGACCGGGCAGTGCGCCTGCTTGAGGGCGTCTAAGACCGGCTGCTCCACGGTCCCCTTATTATAGTCGCTGACGACGATGCAATCGAAAGCTTGCAAAAGCTCTGCATTCTGCTCGAATTTGCGTTTGAACCATTCTCGCGAGTTCGAGCTGAACCACTGGCGGTGGTCGATGCGGCACACTTGTGCATTCGCGCTCAGATCACTCACTCGATCCTTGATCAGAGGTTCATCGGTCGGCGAGCACAGCTCCTGCACTTGGTGGACGTTGTACTCTCGCTCTAACCAATCTGCATTCTCCTGGCTGATGATCGCAGACAGATGCACTGGAAAGCCTGTTAGAGAGGCGAGATTGGCGGCAACATTGAGGGCCCCTCCGGGCTTTGTGTACTCGTTCACTACGTCGTAGACCTTCACATCGGGGTTCTCGGGCGACATGCGCGTGGAAACGACTTCGGTGTACTTGTCGAGGATTGCGTCGCCAATTACGAGGATTTTCACCTGGTGGGCCTTGTCAGTCGGTTATGTAAAATGCGTTGCTCAATGGCGCTGGTGGAGAAAATGTCTTTGAAATACGTGGGGGCGAGGTGAACCGTGGCTAGGTCAGCTCCCACAACTTCTTTGCCTTTCCAGTCGGCGCCTTTGATGATGTAGTCGGGCTTGTGCTTTTTGATCAGCTCGTAGAGCTGGAGATCAGTATCGAACACTTCGACCCAATCTGCCAAAAACTTGCCGAACCCTCTGGAGTCAAGCTTCCCATCCACTGTGAGCATCATCAGCAGGTCGTGGCGTTCGTCTTGCGTGTAATAGGGCCGATGGCTACCCTTGTCGCGGGCCACCTTCTGGTCGCTGTCGATGGCGACAATCACTGGGTCTTCGCCGGCTAGGTAGCGACAATAGCTCAGAAGTTGAAAGTGTCCAGGGTGAAAAACGTCGAAGCACCCATTGGTGAAGACGACGGCCATTACGCTTTGGCGTACTTCCCTGTGACCTGGGGCAAGTTCTCCCACTCGGCGCCATCACGCACTATGTTTTTAGCCCAGGCCGCTCCGAGCATTAGAGGGTCCACGTCGTTTTCGTAGGCCAGCGCCATGAGTGCGTTGAGATCTTTTGGGAAACACGATCCACCAAATCCAAATTTGCCATCTGGTCCTGGCACCTGCGTATGCGTTTTTCCAATACGCTCGTCGTAGTCCAGGATAGAGCGCAGCTCATTGTAGTCCACGCCCACCGCATCACAGATTTGATACATTTCATTGAAGAAGGATACCTTGGTCGCGAGAAAGCAGTTGCACGTGTACTTGAACATCTCAGCGGTCTTGGAATCGGTCCAGACCTGCTTTGATTCAACGTTCTGATACTGCTGGAACTCGTTGTAGAACTTCTGCAGCTTCTCTTTGTGGGGACGGCTTTTTTCTGTTGCCCCGAGCACAATGTAACTCTGATTCAGGAAGTCGCTGATGAAGTTCTTCTCTGTCAGGAACTCAGGATTGAAGAAGAAGTTATGCGTCGGAAAAGCTTCCTGAAGAGTTTGAGTTGTACCGGGAGGTACGGTGCTTTTGATGACGATTGTCTTCGACTTCCTGCCGGCCACCTTGGCGATTTGACTACATCCCGAAGCGACGATAGAAGTGTCGCACGAACCGTCTTCGAGCATGGGTGTAGGGAGACACACAAACAGAATGTCAGAGCTAGACACCACAGTTTGAAGCGAGTCGGTGGGTTTGTACTTGTCATAGACCAAGACCTGGGTACGGGGCATGCCCGAGAAGCCCACCTCGCAGGCGGTGCCCACGAAGCCGGCGCCGATGATGCCTATCTTCATTGCGTAGCGTTCCAAACGTGTTCTTCGATGATATCGAGGTTAACTGTTGCCCAGTGCTTGAGCTGCTGCTCCAAAGCTTTCCAGTCAGGTTCGGGACCGGGCTCTAGCCCGCCATCTCTAAGAAATTTGAACATGACATTCTTGGCGGCCCACTTGGCCTGCCAGTTCAGCGCAGACCTGGCGCCGCTAACGGATCTCCAGGTGTCTTTGTTGTTGATAACAAGGCGCTTGCCCTTGTGGGCAATGACGTACTGTCTGTTGTCCTCATGCAGATCAACGCAGTACATGAACGTTTCTTCTAAACTTACCATGTATCCTCGGGTCCGCAGCTCGCGAGATACGCCCGCTCTTCTTCGTTCAGCTCAGCAGGCTCGATTTTGCACTCGAACACTTCCTGCCGAACGATTCTGATGTTGGTCTTGCGCCATTCCTTGAACTCAGCCAGCCATTTGCGGCGAAGCTCACCTGGCACTGTCTTGTCTGTGTAGTAGGGGTGCGCCAGCCGCTCTGCGTCTTCCCAGGCTCGGGTCAGAGCGCACAGTGCGTGTTGCGGCTTATTCCAGCGGTTCTTGCCGTTGTCCTTGAGTTGGATCGGTTGGTCCTTGTACAGGATGATCCAATTCTCCTTGGGGCGCGCGAGTGTTGTCGATTCTGTGATGGCCTCAAACGCTGTCTTCGGGTTGTCGAACGCCATAGAGCGGGTGGCCTTTCATGACTTCCGGGTGCCGGCCCAGGAAGGGGCGGATGATGTGCCCCCTGTCTGAAATCTTTCCATCCTCGTCCAGGCGCCACGAATAGTCGAAGTGTTGGTTGAACCTAGTCTCCCACCATTTCTTCTTCAGAGCAAACCGTTCGTTGCCCTTGCAGAAGCTGTAGTGATAGAACTTAATGTTCGGCGCCCGAATTACGTTTGGTGGCCCAAAGTTCGTGTCGTGCCCCCAGCGCATGTAGTTGTCGTTCACGAAGGTGCAGTCGGGGCTCAACTTGAACAGGCGCGGGAACTCCTGCTCGGTGTAGTAATTCAAGTCATTCACAAATGTCAGACTTTTGAAATAGGCCGCCTTGGCACCGCAATTGTTCATCTTGCCAATCAGCGCCTGAATCATGCGGAACGTGATGGGATCGTACACCTCATCGCCGTCAATGATGAGCAGCCAGCCGTTGGGATCGGTTTTTAAAATGTGACGCAGCCCAACATTGCGCTGATGCGCGTCCGACTTCTCGTTGGCCTCGATAGAGGACACCTTGTGGCCTGAATACGAATTGATGATGCGCTGAGTGCGATCGGTGGAGCGGGGCGGGGCGCCTATTGCGATGGACTCACGATAGGCGCCCTCTACGACTGTCAGGCTCTTGACATACGGCAGGTACGACCGAATCGAATAGTCAAGAAACGCTTCTTCGTTGTAGACGGTCGCCAGGACGTTGACATTGGCCTGCATGCACCACTTACTTTTTCTGCCAGACGAACGTTTTGGGAATGGCCGGTACGTTGATCTTGAGCTGGGTGATCCACTTGTCATTGGTCACGACGGTGGCACTGCAGACAGACTTGAACTCGCGGCGACAGAGCACCGACACCAGCAGGCCGTGGGGATCGACCTCGCCGATGGTGGCGCCAATGTCGTAGGTGTTCTCGCCCTCTGTCAGCGTCATGACCTCCTCGTACTCGTCCTTCTGGCCAAGCTCAGGCATAGCGAATACCGCAGCGCCAAACTCGCCATTGGGGTCTGAGACGTAGAGGCCCAGAGTGTCCTTGTCCGCCAGCACAGAGATGATCTGATAGGGCTTGGCGTCATGGTCTACGTCAGGGTAGGTCGCCGGGGGAGGCGGTGGAGGAGGGGGCTCAGGGCATTCCGGGCAGGGAGGAGCTTCTGGACAGGGCTCTTGATCGGGGCACGTGGTTGTCGTGGTTCCCGGACAATCAGGACAGGTGGGACAGGGCTTGCTCGGCACGCTCCCACAGGCGGTCAGCAATGTTACAAGCGCAACAACAAGAAAATGTTTCATGAGTGATTCTCCTTAGCGACCTTTACCTTCGTTGATGTAAGTATAGACCTTCTCCATCTGGAGCTGAAGTGTCTGAGTCTTCGATTGCTCATGAAGCAATTCTTGCTTCATCTGGCCCAAAAGGTCCAGCGCTTGGTTGAGTTGTTGACTTTGGTTACGAATAGCTTCTTGGATCCCGTCCAGGTCGCCGGTGGCTTTGGTCGGGTAGGATGTTGTGTCTACTTTGTGCATAGGTTGTTCCTCAGTTTGAGATAGTCCGCTCGTAAATACGGGCGTAGTTTTTGGCGCATTCCACAATTGAAAAATTTTTTTCAGCATAGTCTCTACAGGTGCGCGGTGAGATCTTCTGGATAATTCGGGCAGCGCGCAGAAACTCCGCGAAGGTGCTACACGTGAAACCTGTGACGTTATTCAGAACGATCTCCGGCATCGAGCCGTTGACCGATCCAATGACCGGCGTGCCGCACATCAGCGCCTCCGACACTACGCAGGGGCAAGCGTCGGGAACCCGAGTAAAAAGACACATGGCTTTGGCTTTCTGAATCAGCTTGACTTTCTCTGCGCCGTTGACAGACCCCAGGTACTCAATTCGAGAGTCGCAAGAGCTGCGAATCCGGTCGATGTTCTCAGGATCGTTGCCGCTTCCGGCAATCTTTAGCTTGAGACGCAAACGCTTAGCCAGGTCAATGGTGGAGAACAAACCTTTTGACTCGCCCCAGTCCGTGCCGGCCATCCATAGCAGATAGTCGTCCTTCTTAGGCTCGAAGCCAAATTCGTCCGGGTCTGCGCAGTTCCATACATATTGCTTGGCCCCGATAGAACGCGCCGCAAAATTGCTCACTGCCACGACATTCTGGAGCCGATACGCTTGCTTCTCGGCTTGGTGCAGCCGGTAGCCGTGGATGGTGGCCACCCAAGGAATGCCGAAGCTGTTGAAGTAGTCGAGGTCCCAGCCGTGGAAGTGGAGAATGTCGGCGCCTTGAGTTGTGCTGGTCAGCGGCACGCCCTCAACAGGCGACAACAGCGCCTTGGAGCTGGCCATAATAGATACGTCGTGCCCAAGCTGGTGCAGGCCCTTGGCTACACGCTCCACGATGCGCTCGGCGCCCATGGCGTCTTTCGCCGGAGGCGTGTAGTCGCAGACCTGGACGATTTTCATAGGTTGAACAGTTTGCAGTAGTGAGGCTTGAGCAGCTCAATGCCCTTGTCAAGGCTGACGGCTGGCTCCCAGTCGAGCAGCTCTTTGGCCTTGCTGTTGTCAGCTAACGTCTCGCGTGCTTCGCCGGGTCGAGCCGCAATGTGCTCGATTTTCAGATCCGGGCGTTCTTTCTTCAAAGCGTCCCGGACCTTCTCAGCGATCTGGAGAATGGTGTGGTTGTCGCCGGTGCCAATGTTCAGCGTCTTGCCCCAGGCTTTGGCCTTCTTGCCATCGCGGAGCAACTTGTCCATGGCGAACAGGTTGGCGTTCACCACGTCGCTCACGTGCGTGAAGTCACGCTTCTGCTGGCCATCGCCCACCACGGTCAGAGGGCCGTGGGACTCCAGCGCTTGGCGGAAGAAGAGGCCGATGACGGGCGAGTAAGCCTTGAGATGGATGGGGGAGCGCTCGCCGTACACGTTGAAATACTTGAGGCAGACGGTGTTGAGGTCGTAGCAGTTGCCGTAAGACTTGCACAGCTCCTCGCCGATGAGCTTGGTGGCTGCGTAGGGGTTCAGACAGTTCGAGCGCATCGTCTCTTTGAGAGGAGGCTTGTTGGCGAGCCCGTAGGTGCTGCTGGAGGCGCTGTAGACGATGTTGCTGATGTTGCAGATGCGCATCATTTCTAGGACGTTGAACGTGCCCTGGGCGTTGACCTCGAAAGTCCGGCGCGGGTCTGCGATCGAAGGCTGGATACGCGCCTCGGCTGCCAGGTGGAACACGCCATCCACATCCTCAAAACGCCCGTCGTCGCAGGCCCGCTTGAGCATGGACCAGTTGGAAATGTCGATGGTGTGAAGCTTAAAGATGGCGCGCTTGAGGTTCGAGCTGAGGCCGGCAGAGAAGTCGTCGATGACGATGACTTCAGCGCCTTCGCGGAGTAACGTGTAGACCAAGTGAGAGCCGATGAAGCCGGCGCCTCCGGTGACGATGAATTTGGCTGCTCTAGGCCGAAAATTGGAGATCTGAGTCATTGTAGATGTTGTCCCGAATGTTCGGGTGGTCCTTCATGATGCTTGGGTGCCTGCCCAGAAACGTGAAGATAGGAATGTTTTGCGGGATCGTGTAGATGCTGCCCTGGGCGCCATATTCGGGCGTGACTCGATGCCGGAAAGTCGAGTCTTCCGTCTCATGGTAGTGCATTTTGCGGAAAAACTGAGTCGGATCGCGCTTCACGTAGTTGTAGTGGTACATGCGCCATGGTTGAGCTTGCGGAAGGGTGACGATCTGAGCCTTGGGGTCCTCCCAAGCTACGTCATTGTTTAATACGAAACGAGCATCGGGCGTAATACGGTAGATTCGGTTGTAGTTGCCATCATACCAGCGTTTGAACGAGTTGATGAAGTTGTAAGAGCGCACACGGTACCCAAAAGTGGTCGGTGCGGCAGCTTGCATCATGCTCCAGATCGCCTGCATGGTCGTTTTGGTGTAGATTTCGTCCGAATCCAACATCCAGCACCAATCTGCGCCGGCTTCTTTCGCTTTTTCGAGCCCGACCTGCCGTTGCTCCTTCTCTCCAGCCTCGTTGGCTTGAATGAGGAACACTTTCTTGTTGTCCACGTGCCGGTCGATGACGTTGTAGACCTCAGAACTGGATCTGAGCGGCGTGTCGCCATATCCCTGCGACGATTTCCAGGCCCCCTCGATGATGTAGAGCTTTTCCGGCAGCCATTTGAATGAATTCAGCGCCGCATCGAGGTACTCGGGGTCCTGGTATTGGCAAAGGAAACTGATCAAACGAGCCATCGAAAACTCCGCAGGTATTTGATGATTCTGGTCGAGATTTCTGCCTTCAGAACGTCGTCTAGGTCCCAAGATTTGATTTCAAACTCGGTTACGGGCTGAGGAACGATCTTTTCGCTGAGACTAGCCCGAATTTCTTTCACTTCGGGGTCATCGAACACGTAGTGCCCGCAGATCGTCGCCTTCTGCTCATCAGACAGCTCGGAGATGCTCCATTTCTCCCATTTGCCCGACTTGACGGCTATTCTGATGAACTTGCGGTACTCTTTGCGCATTTTGTACTTCGCCAACAGGTCCAGGAGCTTGACCGTCTCCAGAGTTCCAAATTCGGGCGCCACATTCACTGAGTGGATGCCTGCAGGACGGTGATCCTTTAAGATCTCGTCGCTCGCATAGTCCAAATTGTGCTCTTTGAGCAGCAGACCGTGCTTGTTGCAGATGGCGACTAAATCCCGAGCCCGGTCGGTGCTGTAGGATCCGACGTTGCGCAGCTCTTTAACCAAAGTGCCCGTCTGGCCGACACAGAACTTGATCTTGGGGCTCAAGTCCTTGCAGAAGAGCACAAAGTCTTCAAAATCGGCGCTTTCGGTCGTCTTGCCGTTGGTTTCTTCGGTTCCGACCTCGTAGATGACGTTCTCCGAGCCCGGAACGCTCTCGCAGTGCTCGAAGAGCTTCTTCACGTCGCGTTTGATGGCTGACATGGGCCGGTCACGCAGCGAGGGGTCCAAATGGATGACGTTGAAGCCTGCGAGAATGTCGGCCTCGTAGGAGATGCACGCCTTCTCCATCGCCTCGCCTACGCCGAGCTTTTCCTCGTTTGCGCCCTGCCAAGGGCCGCCATGATCGCGGCACAGCATGAGGGTGCCCGAAGTGTCTTTCGATTTGACGTAGCGTGCGAAAGATTCGGTCGTCCAGCCGTTCACGTAGCCGGCGCCAAGCTCTTCACATTCGATTTGGCGCCGCGAAGCAATGAGCTGCATCGGAATGTGCAGGATGTTGCACATCTCGATGACTGCATCGACCACGTTGAGGCTCATGGGCCCCACGCCGAGCAAAACCTTGTGACCTAAGCCGATTGGCTCCAGACGCTGCTCAAGCGCCTCAAACCGCATAGCCCATCGCTTTCATCTCTTCGTCGATCAGGTGCTTCACCTTTTCAGGGTCCTGGTGAGGGAAGTGGTACAGAAATTGCCGAGCTAAGCCATGCTTGCACATGATCTGGCCTTCAACATACGGCTTGCGGCTGTCCCGCGCCGTGCGAACGAGCTGCGTTGGAAGCTGCGGTGGACTGATCACCGCGTCGAAGACATATTTTGCCTTAGCGACGAACCGATCCCAAGGAACTTTTACTTCGACGCCTTCCATGCCCACCGGCGTGGCGTTCACAACCAAATCGACTGGCATCTTGGGTGGGTCCTTCGATGTTGACACCAAAACACACCGATTGCGCTGATGCAAAGCGTCAACGACGGTGTGAGCCACAGCACCTTGGCCAAACACCGCTACGGTTTGCAGCTCTTCGATGGGGACCATCTCTTCGAGCGCCTCGCAGAAGCCGTGTGCGTCGGTATTGTAGCCGTTCCAGGAGCCCTGTGCGTCTTTGACCATGGTGTTGATGTTCGCGAACTCAGGGCAATTGTAGACGTGCTGGCGAGCATCGTCCTTGAACGGCATCGAAATGTTGATGCCTCGGGCACCAATGATTTCCAAGCCGTGGAAGACTCGGGCGAAGCCATGCTTGGGATCTACGCCCAGGGGCACGTAGATGGCGTTGATTCCCAGCAGACGGAACAGCTCGTTGTAGAGGGTGGCGCCGAAGTTGCCTGGGCGAGAGGCCACCGAGAAGAATTTTGCTGTATCCTTATTGATTCTCATACACAGTACCTTTCAGGGCGTTGATTAAAGACGCACAGCATGATGTGGGTGACGGCCTCGGCCACAGCTCGATTACCACCAGAACGCTTGGTCACCAAGTTTGCCGCGCGCTTGGTGTGCTCCAGAGCGTCTGCCGTGGTGATGCCAAAATCTGCCTTGGATAAGGGGAACCAGTCTAGCATACCATCGCCCATGTACATGATGTAATCGTCGGGATACTGCGCTCGAATCCATTCCCAGCGCGCCTGGCCGTGGCCGGGCACCACGTCGAGAAGGTAGCCGCACTCGCTCTCGATGCGCCGCTCTGTGATGGGAAAGCCCTTTTTATCGGCGCTGATGACGTGAATCTTCGCGTAATCCTTCAGGATCTGCAAAGCGTTCCAGTCGTCGCACCCGAAGCATTTGTACTGCTTCCCGTCTTTCGAGTAGATCATCTTCCCATCGGTCAGGGTGCCGTCTACATCGAGAACGAAGACGTGTTTCATCGCTTGGTTCCTGTGGGGTAGACCTGCCCGAGCAAATTCTTGCTGTAGTAGTACAGCCATTGGTCCAGCGGATGCTCATGCAGCGGCGCCATGTTCAGCATGACGATGGCAGCCAGCAGTGATGTTCTGCCGATGCTGTAACCGTTCCGGGTCAGCCAGTTCTCGAAGATCTCTCGGCAGACTCGAATGTCATCGGGCACGTAAATGTCCGCGAAGACCTCTCCTGCGCTCTCGCGGAGGCTGTACTTCCCGTCTTTGATGCTTGGGTGCGGCATGAGCAACGAGCAGTAGAGCTTGGCAAAGTCGTAGTATTGGTCCCCATAGTCGAAGATGCCACCGAAATCCTGGCGCCAATCGATGAGCTTGAAGTCCTTGAAGCTGTTGACCACGATGTTCGCCGGCTGGAAGTCTCCGTGAAACCCGGTGGCCACAGCTCCATCCTCGCACAAGTTGGTCCAGTTGATAAGCTCCAGGTACTTCTGGATTGGAGCGGTAGGGTAGCCGTTGATGTTCTCGGCTCGATCCTCGATGCCCGTCTTGCTGAAGAACTGGTTGATGCGCCCGATGGTCTTGACGTAATAGAAATCGCGGCACGCCTTGTGGAAGCGCGCCTCGTCCACCTGCTCTGGTTTGACCCAGAGCTTTTCCTTCGCCCAATTCAGCAGCGGCTCCATGAGCCATTGCATGTCGTCGCGCCGGAACAGGTCTTCACCACTAACAAAGCGGTAGCGGTAGTAGTTCGCGGTGTGGCCGGTAAGCTTGGGTACCAGGTCGCCCAGAATCTGAGTGCGGCGCAGGCGAGAGCGAACGATGCTCTTGTTGTGGAAGTATTTGACCACGCTCCCATCGACGACGTACAGTTCCTCGTCGAGCTTGTCCAAGTTCTGGATGCCAGGGAACCGGGCCCGAGCTGCCAACAGTCCTTGCTCGCTGCCCACGTCGTTCCAGCGCATCCAGTATGCTTGCATGCCCGGCATCATAGCGAAGACGGGGGAGAGCTGGAACTCCTGGTAGATCTGACTCTTGTTTAGGGTCATGGCCTTCCAGAACTCCGACCAGTTGCGAATGTGGGCAAACCCGGTGAACGCTTTGTCGGTGCCATTAGGCACCTTGTCCATGAGGCTGATCACCTGGTCCAAGTAGAGCTGGAGAGTGCAGTAGCGGTCAGAGTGCTTCGGATCGATGTAATCGTAGGCTAGGTAGTCAACGTCGCCCTGGTGCTTGTCGAGAAAATGTCGCTTGTGGATGATGGTGTCGCAGGCGACGAAGAAGAAGGGCTCCTGGAGATGCTCTTTACACTTCTCCAAGGCATAGGCAGGGCCTGAGCCGGGCACGCTGTACTTGTCGATCTCGACGTAGGTAACGTTCAGGTCAGGATGCGCCATGGTCAGGTACTGCCGGACCAGATCGCCAAGATGCCCCAGCGCCACGACAAATTCGGAGTCACTGGGGAAGAGGTCGATGATGTGCGAGATGGCGGCTTGATCGCCGACCTTGAGAAGCGCCTTGTTGAAATACATCGTGCGCTCGTTGAGCCTAGAACCAGCTCCAGCCGTTAGAATAACGACTTTTTTGGTCACTTCTTGTCTTTCTTGTCTTTGTCCTCGTCCTCATCCTCGCGCTTGGGAGCCAAATCGCCCCACACGATGGACTGGTCCATTTTGATGTACTTCAGACCCGCTTCGAGCAGCTCTTTGTTGAGCGCTGGCGTCATGGCAAATCCAAGCTCCGCGAAGTTCACCTTCTGCTCGCCGCGATGAACAGCTTCTGCAACAGCGCGCTCTACGCGTTCCAAGCCGTGATTATGATTCGCTACTTCTTGAGTCTTGTTTACGTCGTCAATGTGTGTCAGTTTCATGGTCATTCTCCTGTTCGTAAGTATTGCCAGGGTGCAGCTCTTTGGCCATCTCTCTGACACGTTTCGTCAGTTCATCGCTGGCGCTGAAGGTCACGCTTTTGCCAGAGCCCAAGTTGAGGTGCACGTAGTTTAGACCAAGCACCCGCATCTCTTCGACTTTGTACTTCAGCAGGTGGTGCAGCTCATCGTGGAGAATCTCAGCGAGGATCTTCTGTTCTTCGTTCATCTATTTCCTCCCAGGTGCTCAACGTGCAGTTGGTCATTTTCTCGATGAGATGTTGGTGTTTGCGAAGCCACGCATGTGCCTGTTGCTGGCTCACTCCTGGATGTTCGATGCGGGCGACTGCGTAGACTTGGCCGTCTCTTTTCTCAAGCCAGCTTTTTGTCGTCTCGCCCATAGTCATCCTCAAGGCGTACCACATCGTCAACATGAATCGTGCTGGCTTCCATGAGCACTATGTCTGTCTTGGCCTCGAAACAGTGGACTACTCCGGGCGGCAGGTGCACAAAGAACCCGGCCTCTACGTCAGTCGAGAACAGCTTGCCTGCGTCGTCCACCGTGTAGAACTTGGCCGAGCCGGCATCGAGGTAGTTCGTCTCCTCTTTCTGGTTGTGATACTGGAGAGACGTTTTGTGCCCGGCTTTGATTTCAATGCGTTTGAAGCAGTAGTTGTCGGTCAGGGCGAGCCAGACCTCGCGTCCCCACGGCTTCTCAACGACTTTGTTGGTCTCTTTGATCATCAGCAGGTAATCGTCAGTCCATCTGGAACGGGCTGCATCTGGTTGTCTTTTAGTTGCACTGTATTGCTGGACCAGTTGTACGGAATTCTGTAGTCCTTGTAGTTGGGCCAATAGTGGTGGTTATTGGTCGTGCTCTTGGCCTCATGCTTGACCTCTTTGAGCTTCTCTTGAATCTTTTCGGCAACTTCTGAGCTGAAAGGTTTGGCGTCCAAGAATCCTTGTACCCACCATGTGAATTGTTCGGCAGTCATGTGTAATAGCTCCTGAAATAGTTGTAGGCTCGAACAAGCAGCACCGGGTCGTTCAGCCTGCTCTTCACCGTCGCCGCGTCTGTGCCGAAGTGCTTGGCAAGAGCTGAGACAGCGTTGGGGGCGCCATAGTGCGCGATGTTTGCGTGGCCCCACGGAACGTCTTCGCCATGGATTTGCTCTAGGAACCCGTCGTGGTTAACCCCAACGGTGCGGTAGCCATGCATCAGCGGCAGTACCGAATTCATGAATTCCGAGAGCAGCGTAAAACGATTCCAATACCCGCCCGGAGGATATTTGGACTTAGGATACATGCCTTCGTCGCCGTAGTTAAGGTGGGTGTCGAAAATATTTTGCAGTTCCTGACGTTTGTAAGACCAGCTCGTCAGCGTCGTCAGTCCGTTCGTTGCCTCCAGGCATTCTTTGGACACTAGCACCCGGTCACAATCCGAGTAGCGGAACATTGTCGGCGCCTCTTCGTTCGTGACGGCCTCGATGCACGGCTTGAGCCATTGACAGGCAACAGGAAAGCCGGCGACGTTGGTGTATGAGCGCCAGAACTGAGTCAGCGCCCCTACGCGTCCCACAGGCAGGTGGGCGTACTCGGGAGGCGCCGTCACGTCGAAGCCGTGCCCCTCGAAGCGCCGGACGAAAGGGGCAAGCCAGTCGTCCCGGATGGGCACGTTGTCGTCGTGGCAGAAGAAGTAATAGTCGTAGCCAGGGAAGCGTCGCCATCCCCTGTCGAAGTTAACCTCGACGCGATCGTTGGGGACGGAGATGGCGTGCCCCAACGTCTGGTTCACCAGCAAGTCCTTCTGGCGGTCAGAAGTGCTTTCGGCGTCGAGGATGTGGAAATCGCAATCGACCCCTGGCGGATGCTCCTGGTACTTGCTCAGGGCGTGATTGAGCAACACAGGGTTGTCCCTGGTGACGATGATGACTGCGACGGTCATTTCTGGTCGAAGGTGCCAGCGATGTACTTGTTGATGCCAATCTGAAGCTGATTCTTGGCCTGGTCGTGAAGGGCTTTCTTGTTGTCAGCGTTCTTGATCGCCTGCTTGAAGAGTGAGACGAAAGTGTCGAGCTGGGCATCCTGGTGGCGCCAGAAGCTCTTGACGCCCTCCTGAATGATCTCTTGCTCGCGTTTCTCTTTCTCGACGGCTGCGGTGTACTTCTTCGTCAGCAGCTCTTTGACTTGAGCAATGCTTTCTTTGGCGTCGAGGTGTTCTTCAGGGTCAAGAAGGAGGACTGCTTCTAGGATTTGGGCTGAACTTTGCACTAAGAACTCAGAGTAGGCCGCTAAATTTAACGAGCCACAGAACGGCCCCGATAAGAATCACGGTACCAACGATGCCGCGAGCCGGGGCAGTGAATTGCTCATTTGGGTAGAAGCCTACGCCACCGAGCATGAGAAGAATCAAAAGAATGATGAGAATCGTACTGAACATGGTAAATCTCCTTGTTCTAAGTAGATTCTCGTCCAGTTTAACGCTGCAATGTTGCTGGGCTGGACAGAACGCCTTTCTCACTGAGGAAGATTTCCAGCTCCTTGCCTTCGATGAGATTGCAATTGGCGCCCGAGGAGAACATATGCTCGGTGAACGCCGGAGTGTCCACCTTGGGGCCAATGACGAATGCTTGGCTCTCGTACTGCGTGAACGGCGTTTCATGCTCGGAGATTAGCAGCTCATGCAGCTTCTCGCCTGGACGAATGCCCGTCATCGTGATGTTGTCCTCCATGCCCGCCGCCCGACTCATAGCCTCAGCTACGTCCAGGATGCGCGCCGAGCGCAGGTCGGGCACGTAGATCTTGCCGCCCGACTGGTCTTTCAGCGCCGTGAAGATCAGGTCAACCGCTTCGTCCAGCGTTAGCAGGAAGCGGGTCATGCGCTCGTCGGTCACGGTCAGTTTCTGCCCGGCAGCCAGCAGGGCACGAAACACAGGGATGACGCTGCCGGTCGATTCCAAGACGTTGCCGTATCGCACACAGTTGGCGAACACGTCCACGTGGTCGTTCGCGTTGAGCGTGATCTGCTCCTGGAGCGCCTTGGTGCACCCGTAGCTGTTGATGGGCTTGACCGCCTTGTCCGTGCTGATGGACAGGACTCGAACGCCGCTTAGGCCCGACTCTTTGACCGCACGGCAAATGTTCTCTGTGCCCAGCACGTTGGTCTGCACCGCCTGGCCGGGGAACTCCTCGCACAGAGGCACCTGCTTCATGGCGGCGGCACAGATGATCGTGTCCGGCTTGAAGGCACTTATAGTATCCTTGACAGAACTATAATTCCTCACGTCGCCGATGTAGTACGACAGCATGTGCGGGTCTTTGGGCTTGTCGTACCCGAACTGGCGCTTGTGATAAAAGTTCTTGGCCTCGTCCCGAGAGAAGATGCCAACGTAGAACCCCTTCTTCAGCAGGCGCCGAGTCAGCGCCGTGCCCAGCGAGCCAGTGCCTCCAAAGATTAGGAAGCGCTTGTAGCCGAAGAACACATCAAACGGTTTAACCTGCGGGTTGAACATAGTTGTGCGCCACGCCAAGGATCTGGCGGAAGTAGGGGACAGAGACGTTCCATTTGTTGTAGAACAAGTCTTCGCCGTGCTGGGCTTGAATCTCAGGCGGCAGCTTCTTGAAAGTCTTCGAGGAGAAGTGATAGACGCGCGACTTGCCCAGCATCACAAAGTGCCGGCACTCGCCACGGTACCAAGCTCGGGCCGCCAGGTCATGGTCGCATGCCCAGCCTGGGAAATACTCTGGATCAAAATATCCAATTCGTTCCATGAGTGACGTGGGGAGCAGAATTGGGTGACTGTACTGAACTGTGTCTTTGCGTGAGTAGTAGCGGTGACGCTGACTCTTGAAGTGCTTGAGTAGCTTATCTTCATCGAAATTCTCCGCTGTGGTGCCGCAGTTCTCAATGTCGTACTCGGGGTTGAATCCAGTCGGCTCGATGAGGCAGGAGCTGATCGTGTACGCCTTGAGGCCGATGCGTTTGAACAGGTTGATCTGCTTGTTGATCTCCAAGTCCCAGCCGGGCAGCGGGTACATATCGGAGTTCATTACCATCACGTGGTCAGCAGTGACCTGGCGCAAGGCATAATTTACGCCGCAGAAGCCTTTGTTCTCAGGCGTCGAGGTCAATTCAATACCTTGTGCTTGGAGCCATTCCTTCGTGCCGTCCGTCGAGCCGTTGTTGTGAACGATGATGCGATGGGGCAGGGCGCTGTTCTGCTGGATGCCTTTGACGCAGATCTGGAGGTACTCCAGGCTGTTCCAAGTGGGGATCGCTATGTCAAACATTTAGTTCACTTTGTGAGCGCGCCAAGAAGTAAAATTCCACAACATTTTCTGAGCGTGAGCATCGTAGGCATCGAGCATCTCTTCGGCCACGTATCTGCGTCCCGCAGCCCAAGCACGCTCTTCTTCCTCAATGAGAAATTCAATTTCTGTTAGATTGCAATGCTCTTTGCCTATCGTATGATAACAACCATACCAGCAAGCGCGTTGATGGTCCCAGATCAGAAAATGTCCGAGTTCATGAAGCAGAGTGAATAAACAAGCGTCTTTCGGACCACTGATTCGTTCTGAATGCATACCAATGACAAGATCCGTCCAGCCTGTTTCCAGCGAGAAGTGAGACTGCAAGTAGCTGCAGTCACCTGGCGCGTTCTCCTGTATTTTTATTGGATAATGGGTCTCAATAAAAAACTTGAGGAACTTGTAGTTGGAAAATTTCAACCCACGAATTTTCTCAAGGCGCTCTGATACCGAAGGAAATTTGTCTTCATGTGGTGTGAAATCCACGATACTAATAAGGTGCTCCACGATCCACGCATCAATCGAGTCCATTAGGCGACTTTCTTGAGTATGTCTGGTCTTGTTATTTCATCGAGCCACGTGTAGTACGTCTCCAATGCCGACGCGTAGCCTCTGATCTTGAGTTTCTGGGCCCAGGGCCGCCCCGAATGCAGAGCGTCCCAAAGCGATTCTAATCCCGCGTGCCGACCCGAGCCAGGATCGTGATTCCCAAAGCCTGTCACCATGGTGTTCCAAAGCGGCCTGTATCGTGTGATGAGCCCACGCTCCGTCTGTTCGATCCAGTGCTTCTCCAGGACCAGGTAGCGACACACAAAGTGCTCCAACTTCAGATTGCACGCTTGCTCGATGGACTTGGCATGCTCCTGCAGGCGCCGGTAGAGAGTCGCTGAGGGCATAGCGTCTTCCCTGTAGCCGGTCCTGCCTCCGGGCTCGATGGCCTTGCCCACGTAGATTGGCACCTGCGCCAGGGGGCTGCTGAATGGGCTGTAAGGGGCGAAGTCGCCCTGGTAGTAGATTCCATACACCCCGGAGCCCAGAAACGACTGCAGGCCGCTCAGGGGCCTTGTAGGGCTCTCGTTGAGGGCGCGTATGGCGTTGGCTATGATGTTTTCGGTTTCTAGCGGTCTGAACATGATCGAAAGTGTTTGCCATCCAGGGCCCAGCTTGCTAGAAGCCGCCTCAAGCGTCAGCCCCCGGTCGTCGAGAGACGCCCGAATCATGGGGTTTGGCGTTGAGGAGGGTTGCTCAATGGACCCAATCATTGGAACCTTCTTAGCTGCTGCCGTATTGGTCGTTGCTATAACGCAGGCCATGCGGTAATGGCGGCTGCGTAGGTGCCTGTTCGGGCCTACGCAGTACCCTGGATGGCAAATCTAAAAAATGATTGGTGACTGGTCAAACAGAGCTTGCTCGTAGAGCTGCTCTAGGATGGGCGGTGCCGTGTAAGCCTTGTAGCCCGAGCTGAGTCGTCGGTCGATGGTCGTTTTCGCGGCAACAGGCACAAGCTCAATGTCTAGGTTGTACACATCAATGATGTGCTCAATCAGGTGATACTTTGACTTCGGAATCGGCGAATGCACGTGAAGAAGCGGAGGTCGCTCTTCAAAATGCTCCATGAAGCTCTCGGTTGCTTTCGCCGCTTCCAGGCAGGTCACGCCCTGCCACATATGGTTGGTGTATCCCTCGATGGTGCCGCCATTTTGCGAACACACCCAGCTCAGAAGCGAGACATGGGTGTCAAACTCTCGGCCAACGATAGAGGTACGAATGACTTTGGCGCCGTACTGCTTCCAGCAGTTTTCTCCCATCGCTTTGGATTGTCCGTAGGCGTCCGTAGCAGTAGGCTGGTCATTCTCGCGATACCCGTCGAGCACCCACTTTTTATCCTGCACGCCCAAATACGACCCATCCCCATTGAATACGCAATCGGTCGAAAAGTGAAGCATCTGAGCGTTTTTGAAGTTGTTCTTCAGATACGCCGCCAAATTCACAGGGAAGATGGCGTTCACATCGACCAGGTACTGTGGATCGTCGTACTTCTGTTTGATGGCGCCGATGCAGTTGATCACCGTGAAGGTGTCGTTGTCTAGGCCCGAGCAGGCGTGCCCCAAATCTGAGTTTTCAAAGTTGCGGGCATCTTTGCCAAAGCAGCGGTGAGTGCCAATGACTTCATGCCCTTTGCTGCGCAAGTAGCGATGAATGTAGCTGCCCAGCATTCCTGTGGCGCCGAGGACGATGGCCTTCATTCAAAC
>JACCDR010560701.1_pt1 | contig 25509 bp, 38 predicted proteins | sample 7446431 | NCBI WGS metagenome assembly JACCDR01 (sample SAMN15323443, study PRJNA562643) | freshwater metagenome | isolation source: river surface water | place: USA:Blue River Watershed | collected 2017-08-17 | reverse complement strand
TGCACGGCCATCTGCAGCAGCAGGGCGGGGGTGGGGTGCTGGTGGGGGGGCGGCGCGGCCGGCGGATCGAGTTCGATCACTTCGTGCATGTGGGTATTGGTGGTCATTGAATTTCTCCTTCAGCTTTCGATGGGAAGCAAAGGCCGTCAGAGTGAGTTCCTGTGCGGCGCAGGTAGCTGTCAAACTGGCCTGTGCGCTGCTCCTGCTTTATTGCCTTGCAGGACTTGCTGCAGAAGCGAGCCCAGCCGCGCGCACGGTCGGCGGTTCGGGCCGTGAAAGGTTCGCCGCATCTGGCGCATTTGTAGGTTGCTGTGCTGGCCATGTGGTACTCCGTGGCGGGTGGGTTGATCAGTTGCGCCACGCGCGGCGGACCGCAGTGGCAAGGGCATGGCGGCGGTCCCAGCCGCACGCGCGGAAGTGGCGATAGAGCCGGAGAGTGATCACAGCAGCCACCCCCCGAAGTGCATGGCCAGCAGCGATGCGAAGCACAGCAGGGCGGCCCACATGGGCGGGATGTCTTTTGGGTCGAAGCAGCCGGGGCAGCGCGGGGTGCGGTTCTGGCAGACGGCCAGCTCGTCGCAGGTGTGGCGGGTCATGACCGGCTCCCGGTGGCCTGCTCGATGGCATCGGACAGCATGTCAACCCAGCGCTCCATGCCGGCCAGGCCGAGCAAGCGGATGCGGGTTTCCCGGCAGGCGGTCAGCAGGGCAGCGTTTGCGGCAGGCTGTGCTGGCTGCGCGGGGGATGCTGCTTTGTGGTCTTGGCAGTGAGAAAACCCACTGTCCCCTGGGCCAAAGCTCTGTCCGCATTGCGAGCAGGACACCTCGGGGAAACGTGCTGCTGGTGCCTCATACGTGTACCCGACCGAGTTCAATTCGTCTTCGGTGATGGGTTCGACGCAGGCATGGCAAGGTGGTGAAATGCAGCAGCGGCACCCGCCGCGTTTGCTGACGATTCGGCGCCATGCCGCCTCGTCAATATCCATCAGGCAGTCGTCGGGGTTGATCCTTTCGAGGCTCATGCCACCTCTCCCATGAACCGCTCCATCTCGCTGTCGATCACCTTGCGGGTGTAATCGTCGGAGAGGTAGCGGAAAGCCAGCTCCCGCGTGGCCGCAGCGATCACCGCGTCCGTGTTGCGGTGGTCCAGCATCATCTTCAGCAGCTCGGCGGAGCTGATCGGGCCGCGCAGAAGCGGGGTCTTGGAGAGCACCGGCAGGCGGTCGCCGTCCACGCCTGCGATGAACTCGCCCAGCGTCTGGGTGGTCGCGTTGACGTCATCGCCGCAGACTTGCCGCAGGGCGTGGCCTTCTGCGGCGTCCGTGTCGGGTGCGTTCCACGGTGCGCGCGGGTCGTCGGCATGGACGCCAGGGGGGTAGTAGCCGCTCATGATCACAGCCCCGGGAACAGACGGCCGACCACGTAGCCGACCGAGGCGATGCCGGCGAGCACGCCGACAAGGCACCACGCCAGCAGGCCGATCATCACGGTGCTGCGCAGCTTGCGATCCACCGGCACGCCGCCCGCGAACACGTTGTCCGGGTGGCCTTCGCAGTTCACGTCACCGCAGCGACCGTCACCGCAGCACAGCATGCTGATCGGCAGGCCTTGCATGTCGTCGGATTCGCCGGCCAGTGTCCTGGCCTTGCCGGTGGGGGTCAGCAGCAGCGGGTCCGCTGTCATGCTGGGCTTCTCGTGGCTGGTGTGCATCGTTCTCTCCATGTGGACCGCTGGGGGTGCGGCATGGAGCTAAGTCTAATCTAGTTATTCCATATTGGCTAACCTCATTAGACCTTTCCGACAGGCGGTAGCGTACAGACGAAAAAAAGCCCGCACGCGGCGGGCCTTGTTGGGCGGGGCAGGGTCAGCGGTAGGTCGTGGTCGAGTTCGGCCCGGCCAGCGTTAGGACGTTCGCGGCGTTGGTGTAGTTGCCGGTCTGGTTCAGGGCCGTGCACTGGCCGTTCACGCTTGCGCTGTAGGGGTTGGAGATGCACCGGCCAAGCACGTATGAGCCCTTCGATTCATCGCCGATCACGGTCATGGTGCAGAGGCAGTTCGTCGCGTCCTTGAGGTACAGGGAGATCGTCCAGTCCTGCCCGAAACTCGCGCCTCTCAGGTCGAGAGTGCCGCTGTCTCCGTCGCGGGTCCAGAGACTGAACACGCTCTTCTCGTCGTCGCCACCGCCACCGCAGGCAGTCAGCGCCAGGGCGGCGCACAGTGTCAGAAAACCTTTTCTCATCGTTCCTCCTTCAGGGGTTTGGTTACGGGCATTCTCTCTTCAACGTCACTGTCTGAGGCTGCCTCCTTGACGTAGGCCATCCAGAGCGCGCGGAACGTGGACCGCTGCTTTTCGGTCAGCGAGTCGAAGTCAGCGGCGAACCTCATGGCCTCGGGGGTCAGCGAATCCTCCCACAGGATGGCGTCAGAGGCCACCCCGTAGAGCTTGGAAAGCTCCTTCAAGCGGTAGATGCCAGGATCACCGATGCCCGTCTCCCATGCCGACACGGTGCCCTTGCCGATCCCGAACCGGTCGGCGACTTCCTGCTGACTCAGTTGCTTGCCCTCGCGCGCGGCCTTCAGGCGAAGACCGACGCCCTGCCTCACAGGGTCGCTGCGCCGTTCGTCTTGGGTAGCCATGGTGAATCATCCCGTGCCGCTCGTCGGTTGAAATAATCAGGTTAGACAATGCCGGCTAATTAGGTTAGACTGCCGCGCATGAATGCAAACCCTGACCTGATGAAGTCCACCGCGAAGCGCGTTGTCGAGCACTTCGGCGGCCCGACCGCTGTTGCTCGCGCCCTCGGGTACGAAGACATCCGAAACGTCGCGTACTGGACCTCCGGGAAACGATGGTTTCCCCCGAAACACTGCGTCGCCATTGAGCGCCTGACGCAGGGGCAGATCACGCGGCGCGAGCTTCGCCCGTATGACTTCGCCGAGTACTGGCCTGACCTGATCGTCTCGGCCTGACCATGTTTTTCGCCCACCACCCGCTGGCATCCGACTGCTGCCAGACCCAACGCCAGACGCAGCGTTTTCCCCGCTGCGCAGCTAAGGCAGGTTCTGTCGGTGGTGGGCTCCTTTCTTCGCATGCCCGCACTGTGCGGCGCATCCCCTGATCCGTCACCCCCCACACAGACGATGAACAAAACCACATCATCCCGGCAGGGGACGCCTGCCTCCTGGCCAGACGGCACACCAAAGAGCACCGGCAACGCCTTCACGCTCCCGGCGCGCACCACCTTTGTCAGCCCTTCGGAGCAGTGCAAGGCCACCAAGCACGCGAAGAACCTGGACAACTCCAACGAGGCCCAGAAGGCCCGGGGAACGGGCTTCGGCCACGTCACCCTGGACGGCCTGTCCCAGCGCGCCCAGAAGCAGCTCAAGAACGCGCCGCAGTCCATCACCATCGGCCCGCGCAACAGCAGCCGGGGCGACCAGATCAAGCGCGGGGGCATCTGATGACCACCCTCACAAAAGCCGAGCAGGCGCTGGACCAGCACATCCGGGATTGCAGCGCGCGCATGACCGCCGCCTACGTGTCCGGGGACCGGGCGGACGTGGACCTGTGGCTGGGCCGCATGTACGCCGCGATCAAGAGCCGCAGCCCTGAGCACCAGGCCAAGATGACCGCGCGCATCGACAGCGCGATCTGGTTTCAGAGCCCCGAGGCGCTGGAGCTGGGGAGGGGGGCGGCTTGAACTACTACCCGTTCCACCTGGGCGACTACGCGGCCCACACTGGCCATCTTGAGGCCATGGAAGACCTTGCGTATCGGCGCCTGCTGGATCTGTACTACCTGCGCGAAGAGGCGCTTCCGGCCGATGTTCAGGCGACCGCAAAGCTGGTTCGCATGAGGTCGCACGCTGCCGATGTTGAGTCCGTCCTGAATGAGTTCTTCACGCTGACCGATGCGGGGTGGACCCACGAAAGATGCGACGAAGAGATTTCCAAGATGCAGGACAAGCAAGCGAAGGCTCGCAAATCTGCCGCTGCATCGGTGAACGCCCGTAGAGCGAGCGCTGAACGTTCGTTGCAGGAACAGCAAACGGACGTTGAACGTTCGTTGCCTCAAATGCAAACGGACGTTGAGCTACCAACACCAACACCAACACCAACACCAAAAGAGAAAAGAGATATTGGTTCGGCTGACGCCGAACTGCCGACCAAGACCGTCACAGCCCGAATGCTGGCAACCGAAGGCATCGACAAGCAGGCTGCGGACGACTGGTTGACCCTCCGAAAAGCCAAGCGCCTGCCGCTGACGCCGACAGCCTGGGACGACACGAAGGCCGAGGGCGCCAAGGTGGGGCTCACGCCTGCTCAGACCGTGGCCCATGCCGTGCGGAACAACTGGGCCGGGTTCAAGGCGAGTTGGTACACGAAGGACCACCCGACCGGTGCGCCGCAAAGCGCCGGCATCTTCGCGGGGGCCATCTGATGCGCGGCCACGAAAACATCATCGCCATGCGCAAGGGCGGAAACAAGCCAGCCGGCGCCGTGTGGGTCTGCGATTACCCGGTCCAGCCGAGCCTGCTTCAGTGGCGCTATGCGGACGACTGCAAAAACCCGAATGTCTGCACAGCAGGGGACCACGCGGCAGACCTTGACATGCGGTTTGTGGTCGGCCTGCCGGTGTTCGTCCATGGAGACGACGCTGCGCGCGTGAGGGCGATTGCCGCCCAGTGCCGGAAGGTCGGGGCTGATCGTGTTGTCGCCTCTACGCCGGACAAGCTGGCGATCTGGAACAAGGGAGACGCCAAATGGCAGACATTCTGATGGCCGACGACATCGACTTCGAGTCGTACCTGAACGCCACCGACGCGCACGCGAACGTGAAGCCGGCGACGGCCTACGTGCAGCCCCTCAAGGACCGACTCAAAGCCCGCAAGCAGCGCCGGTTCGTGTACCTGCCGTGGGAGAAGACGCGGCGCAACTTCGATTTCCGGGGCGGAGAGGTCACGGTGTGGGCCGGGCATAACGGCCATGGGAAGAGCCACATCACGCGTGTCGTCGCGCTGTCGCTGGTGGGCCAGGGGGAGAAGGTGTGCATCGCCAACTTCGAGGCGAAGCCGGTGGTCACGCTGCAGGCCATGGCCCGGATGTTCACTGGGGTCAACCCGTTTTCCGAGCACTCCCAGACCGATGAAGGCATCCGCGAGGTGCACGCGCTGTATGACCGCTTCGGCGCATGGACGGACGGCAAGCTGTGGCTGTACGACCAGAACGGCACCACCCACGCCGCGCGCGTGCTGGGCATGGCCCGCTATTGCGCGACCGAGCTGGGCGTGACGCACGTCTTCATCGACAACCTGGCCAAGTGCGTGAAGAACGAGGACGACTACAACGGTCAGAAGTCGTTTGTCGACGAGTGCACCGCGATTGCTCGGGACACCGGGTGCCACATCCACATCGTCCACCACCTGAAGAAGCCCGACCGGGAGACCGACAAGCCCGACAAGGGCCACGTCAAGGGCTCGGGCTCCATCGTGGACCAGCCGGACAACCTGATGCTGGTCTACCGGAACAAGGCCAAGGAAGACGACCGTAAGGCCGGCGGCCAGGCCAAGGCCGACGAGCCGGACCAGGCCATCTACTGCAAAAAACAGCGGAACTACGAGGGCACCGACGACGGCGAGCCCACGATTTCCCTGTGGCTGGTGCGCGAGTCGTCGCAGTTCGTCGGCGCCGCGCACGAATCCGATCTGCGGTTCGATGAACCGTACCCACACCGGGCAAAGGCGCCAGTGCGCAGCCCATCCTATGCGGAGGCTGACGAATGCTGATCATCGGTTGCGATCCGGGCGTCACTGGCGCCATATCCCTGCTCAAGGCCGGCCAGCTTCTGGAATGCCAGGACCTGCCGATGACGGCCAACGGCATGCCCAGCGGCAAGGTTACTCGGTGGCTGGACGTGCTGGCGCTGCACTCCATGCTGAAAGAGTGGAGCTTTCGCCACGACTTCGCCCGGGAGTCGGTGTGCGCGGCCATCGAGCGGCCCATCCCCATGCCCAGCCTGCCCAGCACCACGACGGCGAGCAGCTTTGACACCTTCGGGGCTGTGCGCGCGGTGCTCGGTATCCGCGTGGGCGAGGTGGTGGCCGTGACGCCGAAGGAATGGAAGTCATTTTTTGGACTCAGCCCGGACAAGAACGCATCGCGCGACATGGCCTTGCGGTTCTACGCCGACGCGCCGGTCAAGCGGGCGAAGGATCACAACAGAGCCGAGAGCGTGCTGATCGCCCACTGGCAGATGCGGAGGTCCGCATGACCCAGTTCCTCATGGCCTCGTTCGGCCTGACCTCCATCTGGCTGTCCATGGGCCGAAGCGCCACCGGCCGCAAGTGGGCGCCCATCGTGGGCCTGTGCGGACAGCCCGCCTGGGCGTGGTTCGCCTACCAGACCAACGCCTGGGGCCTTGCCGCGCTGGTGATGGCCTACACGCTGGTGTACCTGCGCGGCGCGCTGCTGCAGTGGAGGTCCGCATGATGCTGATCTGCAGCCCCGTGGGCCGTGGCAACTGGCACACCGCCCAGTTCTCGGTGAGCGGTGACCGCGCGCAGCCGCTGCTGGTGAAGGTGGGCGAGCGCTTCACCGTGGCCGGTGTGACGTGGCGTGTCGTGAGGGTTCTTCCATGACCGCCATCGTCATCACCAAGAACAGCCAGGGCAAGCTCGAAGGCATCGACGAGAAGGGCCGGCGGGCTTACGCCAAGTGGCGCCGGCTGGTGACCGACCTTCAGCCGGGTGAAACCCTCACGTTCAGCTACCGCATGCCGCGCAGCCCAGCTCATCACCGATTTTTCTTCCAGAAGCTGAACATCCTGCTGGAGCGCACCGAGACGTTCGACGACTTGGATCGGCTGCGCTACTGGCTGGTGATGGGCGCCGGGTACTTCGATCTGGTGCCCGGCTTTGACGGTAAGCCCAACGCCATCCCCCGCTCGCTGGACTTCACCCAGATGGACGAAGCCGAGTTCGCCGAGTTGCACCACCAGGTGAACACCTTCCTGTGGACAACCCGGGCGCAGGAAACCCTGTGGCCACACCTCGACGCAGAGGGCCGGTATCGGAGCGTTGAGGACTTCCTGCGGGGGTTCGAGTAGTGCAGAGCAAAAACAAGAAGGCCCCGACCGCCGCCGAGGCCGACTACATCCGCTTCGTGGCCTTGCAACCGTGCTCGGTGTGCGACGAGGGCGGTGGAGAAGGCGCCCCGTCCGAGGTGCACGAGATCGAGCAGGGCAACTGGTGGCTGTCCGTGGCCCTGTGCACCGGCTGCCACCGGGGACCGCTGAATGGGCTGCATGGCCAGCGCCGCATGTGGGCCTTGAAGAAGCTGGACGAGCAGGGCGCCCTGGCCATCACGATCCGCCGGGTGTACCTGGCAGCGAGGGGTGCCCGATGAAAGTCTGGAGCGAGTTCAAGACCGGCACAGACGGACGCCTCTACGGCGTGCGCTACCTGCTGACGGACGAAGAGTGCCGCCACATGCGGTCCATCGGCCTGATCGGCGAGGTGTTCGAGGTGGTGAGCATGAAGACCGCAGCGGATCAGGTGATGGCCGCATTCGAGCTCGACCAGCTGATCCACGAAGGAGGCGCGCTCCAGTGACAAGCCTCCCGCCCTGGGCCGCCGAGATGCTGAAAAAAGCGGCATCGACCCCGAACACCGACAAGGACCCGAACGCCCGGGTCAAGGCTGTGGACCGCGTGACCCAGCACCTGAGAGCCCTGATCCCCGAGAACTTCCAGGAGGACCCCCATGGACCAGAAGATAGCGACGAATGAACTCGGGAACCCTGTCGGGCAGGACCACTTCCGCGCCAAGAACACAGACCGCGAGGTCGAGATGGCCAAGGCCCTGCACGAGGGGGGCATGAGCTACGGGAGGATTGCCAAACTCATGGAGTGCAGCAAGGCCACCGTGCGGGACTGGGTGAAGGGCCGGCGGCGAAACCATGAAATTGTGAAATGGAAGGTAGCGAAATGACAAACAGCAGAGTGACGCCGCAAGGCCAGGCGCTGGGCAAGAGCGCTGTGCGATTGGCCGAACTGGGCCGCAAGCGGCTGGTGGAGATGGGTCTGGACGGAGTGAAGGGACCGGGCCTGCGCGGGGACATGTGCAAAACCTGCGCCTGCCAGGCTGGCAGCGTGCCGAACGGGTGCCTGCAAACACAGATGGACTTCCTCAAGTCTGTGGCGGAGGGGAAGCCGTTCCTGTGCCACAGCCCACTGGACGGGAAGATGTGCGCCGGCTGGGTGCGCGCCCGCGCTGAAGTGGTGGCGAACCCGCTTCCCCAGCAAGTGCAGGAGATGCTGGCGAAGTGGGAATACAGCCCGCCGGACGAAGAGACGGCACCTGACGCACCGGAGCACACATGACCAAAGCACTGACCCCCAAGCAGGAGGCGTTCTGCCGGGAATACCTCAAAGATTTGAACGGCACTCAGGCAGCGATCAGGGCTGGGTACAGCGCAAAGCGGGCGGATGCCATCGGATACGAAAACCTGAGGAAACCTGATATTGCACAAGCAATTCAACAGGCTATGACTGAACGTTCAAAGCGGACCGAGATCACAGCCGACCGCGTGCTGTCCGAGATAGGCCGGCTGGCCTTCGCTGACATCCGCAGCGTGTTCGATGAAAACGGGCGGCTGCTCCCTGTGCACATGCTGCCCGCTGAGGTGGCCGCGTCCGTCTCCAGCATCGAAGTCGTGACCAGCAAAGTCCCGGGCGGCGAGCCGGCGGACGTTGAGCACACCGCAAAGATCAAGTTCTGGGACAAGCGCGGCAGTCTGGAGCTGCTGGGCCGGCACCTGAAGATGTTCACCGACAAGGTGGAGGTGGAAGTCGTGGACAGCCTGGCCGCTCGGCTGGAGCGGGTGAGGGCGAAGCGTGCGCCAAAGTGACATCAACCCATAGAAAGGAAAACCCATGACCCCTGTGACCGTGACCCTGCCCCTGCAACTGACCGGAGACATGCTGCGCGCCGTGCGCCAGCACCCGACCACTAGCACCGACGACAAGGAGGAGGAGCACCGCCGCATCGGCTGGCTGCTGTGCGCGTGGGATGTGCTGGTGGCTCAAAGCCAAGCGGCCGGCTATGCCGCACCGGCTGGTGAACTCCTCAATCCCGAGAAGATGGCTTCCGAGTTGCTGAGGCGCCTGCGCGACTTTCGCGATATGCAGCCACATGGCGACATCAGGTCTGCATTGAACGAAGCCTGCGACAGGCTGGATGTGGCTGCGTCCAAGATCGTTGCCGCACGTCTCTGATGAAGCAGAGAGACGTTGACGACGAGCTGATCGAGCTGGCCGCCGAGTATTCGGACGACCCGCTGGGCTGGGTGCTGGTGTCCTTTGACTGGGGCGTGGGAGAGCTGGCCACCTTCGCAGACGGCCCGGACGTGTGGCAGCGGGAGACGCTGGGCGTCATCGGTCAGAAGCTGCGCGAGGGCGGAACGGTGCAGGACGCCATCCAGATCGCGGTGGCCAGCGGGCACGGCATCGGGAAGTCCGCGCTGGTGGCCTGGATCATCCTGTGGGCGATCAGCACCTTCGAGGACACGAAGGGCGTTGTCACCGCGAACACCGAGAACCAGCTCAAGACCAAGACCTGGGCCGAGGTGGCGAAGTGGTACCGGCTGTGCCTGTTCCGCCACTGGTTCCAGCTGACCGCGACGGCGCTGTTCAGCGTTGACCCTGAGCACGAGAAGACCTGGCGCATCGACATGGTGCCGTGGAGCGAGCGCAACACCGAGGCGTTCGCCGGCCTGCACAACCAGGGGAAGCGCATCCTGCTGGTGTTCGATGAAGGCTCGGCCATCCCTGATGCCATCTGGGAAGTGTCCGAGGGCGCGCTGACCGACGAGAACACCCAGATCATCTGGGCCAGCTTCGGCAACCCGACCCGGAACGTTGGCCGGTTCAGGGAGTGCTTCGGCAAGTTCAAGCACCGCTGGCACACCCGCCAGATCGACAGCCGCACGGTGCGGATGACCAACAAGCGCCAGCTTGAAAAGTGGGTGGCGGACTACGGCGAAGACTCGGACTTCGTGCGCGTGCGGGTTCGCGGGATCTTCCCTGCCGCCGGCAGTGATGCCCTGCTGGGACCTGACGAGGTGGACGCGGCCATGGCCAGGACATCCAGGCGCGACGAGCTGGGGCCCTTCGCCGACATCCTCGGGGTGGACGTGGCGCGCCAGGGTGACGACGCCAGCGCCATCGCACACCGCAGGGGCCGCCAGGTGTTCCCGCTGCGCGAGCTGCGCATCCCAGACACGACGCTGGTAGCCGCTCAGGTGGCCATCGACATGGACCGCATCGACGTGGATGCGGTGTTCGTGGACGCGACCGGCGGCTATGGCGTGGGGGTGGTGGACGCCCTGCGCAACACGAACCGGGACTGCATCGAGGTCTATTTCAGCGGCAAGGCGCTGGACCAGCGGTATTTCAACAAGCGCAGCGAAATGTTCTTTGAGCTGGCGAAGTGGGTTCGGGCCGGCGGCTGCCTGCCTGAGGACCAGACCCTGCGCGAGGAGCTGCTGGCCCTGACCTACACGTTCCAGGGCGACAAGTTCCGTTTGGACAGCAAGGACGACATCAAGGACGTGCTGGGGCGCTCGCCTGACCGGGCGGACGCCGTGGCCCTGACCTTCGCCATGCCGGTAGCCCGCCGGCCAAGGCTCCCCGGAATCCTGCAGGGCAAGACGAGCAGGCTCGAACACAACCCGTACTCATGACCATGAACCACTTCACCCGCATACCCTTCACCTTCGACCCGGCCCCGCTGCTGCAGGAGCTGGACGCACACCCCGACCTGTGGAGCCAGATCACGGCGCGGCAGGACTTCCCGGGCTCGGACCACAAGGACACCCAGACCATCTACCTGCGAGGGCCTGGGCACATGGAGGCGCCGGCCGATTACATGAAGGTGGGCAACGCGGCGGACTACGTGGGCAACCTCGGGATGTTGCCGGCCGCTGGAGACCTGATGCGCCAGGCGCTCGAAGCCATCGGCGCGACCGAGGTGGGCTATGTGATGGTGGTCAAGCTCAAGGCCGGCGGCGTGGTGACTCCCCATGTGGACGAGGGGCCGTACTCCGACCACTACACGCGCTTCCATCTGGTGCTGTCCACAAACACCTGGTGCTTGTTCAACTCGGGCCACGAGGTGCGGCACCTGCCGGCCGGCGAACTCTGGCAGTTCGACCACAAGGCCCGGCATCACTTCGTGAACAACGGCGACACCGACCGCATCCACATCATCTTCGACGCCGTGCCAGCCCCATCCCTGGCGGTGTGCATAACCGGAAGGGGCGCTGACAAACTGCCCGGCATGTTCGAGGTCCGGCGGTCCAGCGTGAGCGAAATGCTCCAGAACGGTCAAGAGCTGTTCGCCCAGCACTGGGACGAGATCGCCAGGAACAAGGACGTGATGGTGCTCAAGCCTGATGAGGCGGCGTACCGGCGCATGGAGGAAGCGGGTTCCCTGCTGATCCTGGCGGCCCACAAGGCCGGGCAGATCGTGGGCTACTCGGTGAATTTCATCATCCGCCACCCGCACTACGCCGACCTGATGGTGTGCCAGAACGACCTTCTGTTCATCGACCAGGCGCACCGAGAGGGCGGGGCAGGCATCCGGCTGATGCGGCGCACCGAACAGGAAGGCAAGGCGCGGGGCTGCAGGCTGATGCTGTGGCACGCGAAGGAAGGCACACCGCTGGCGGCCATGCTGCCGCGCATGGGCTACGGGGTGCAGGACGTGGTGTTCAGCAAACAACTGGAATGAAAGAGGTGTGACATGGCAGTCTCGGCATTACTCGGCACGGCAGCAACGGCAGGAACCGTAACAGCCACTGGCATGTTGGCACTGGGGGCCGCAAGTGTGTACCAGCAGGATCAGGCCCAGAAGCAGGCGGCGACTCAGTTCAATCAGCAGGCCGCCATGGAGACGCAGGCGCAGCAACAGGAATACCTGCTCGGGCAGGAGAACCTGGCCCAGCAGCAGGCCGCCCTGAACGCCCAGAATGCCGCGTTTGCAGCCCAGCAGGCAGCAGCCGCAAAGGCTCAGGAAGACGCCCAGAAGCAGGCGACGCTGGCCGACATCGCCAACAACCGCGCGATCAAGAAGGCACCGAACATCGGAGCCATGCTCACCGGCAACGAGAACGCCGCGCTGGGCGGTGGCGCTTCCACCCTGCTGACGGGTGCCGGCGGTGCTGGCATGGGCACGCTGGGCCGGTCCAGCCTGCTGGGTGCGTAATGGCCGAACCAAGCGGCGTTGAGGCATTCAACGCATTCCGCAAGCGCCATGCCGCGATGAAGACCGAGCGGTCTTCGTGGGATGCCCACTGGCGCGAGATCAATGAAAACCTGCTGCCGCGCGCTGGCCGGTTCTCGACATCGGACACGAACAAGGGCGGCAAGAAGCACAACCTGATCTTGGACAGCACGGGGCCTCGGGCGCTGCGCATCCTGGGCGCTGGCCTGATGGGTGGGGCCACCAGCCCGGCCCGGCCGTGGTTCCGCCTGGGAACTCCCGACACCGACCTGATGAACTACGCGCCGGTCAAGTCGTGGCTGGACGCCTGCCAGAAGCAGCTCATGCTGGTGTTCCAGCGCTCCAACACCTACCGCGCGCTCCACACGATGTACGAGGAGCTGGGCGCCTTCGGCACTGCTGCTTCCATCGTGTTGCCCGACTACAAGGACGCGATCCGCCACCACACCCAGACCATCGGTGAATACTGCTTCGCGCAGGACAGCCGCGAGGTGGTGAATACCATGTACCGCGAGTTCGAGAAGACCGTGGGCCAGGTGGTGGAAGAGTTCGGGATCGAGAACGTCTCGCCTGCGGTGAAGTCGCTCTTCGACCGTGGCAACCTTGAAGCGAAGGTGCCCATCGTGCACCTGATCGAGCCGCGCCGCGACCGTGACGCGAAGCTGCGCGACAGCCGCAACATGCCGTTCCGCTCGGCCTACTACGAGCGCGACACGAACACCGGAAAGTTCATGCGCGACTCGGGGCACCGGTATTTCAGGGTGTTGGCGCCGCGCTGGTCCACCACCTCTGGCGACCTCTACGGGCACAGCCCGGCCATGGAGGCGCTGGGCGACCTGAAGCAGCTCCAGCACCAGCAGATGCGCAAGGGCCAGGGCATCGACTACATGACGAACCCGCCCCTGCAGATGCCGCTGGAACTCAAGGGCCGGGAGATCGCCACGCTGCCCGGGGGTGTGACCTACGTGAACATGGGCGCCACCCAGCAGAAGATTCAGACCATGTTCGACGTGCGGCTGGATCTGAACCACCTGCTGATCGACATCCAGGACGTTCGCGAGCGCGTGAACAGCAGCTTTTACAGCGACCTGTTCCTGATGATCGCCCAGTCCAACAAGAACGGCATGACGGCTACCGAGGTGGCTGAGCGGCACGAGGAAAAGCTGCTGATGCTGGGGCCTGTCCTTGAGCGCCTGCACAACGAGCTGCTGGACCCGCTGATCGACATGACGTTCAACGAGCTGATGGAGGCCGAAGCCCTGCCGCCGCCACCCCAAGAGCTGGCCGGCATGGAGCTGAAGGTGGAATACGTGTCCATGCTGGCGCAGGCCCAGCGAGCCGTGGCAACGAACGGCGTGGACCGGTTCGTGAGCACCATGGGCATGGTGGCCAGCCTCAAGCCCGAGGTGCTGGACAAGCTGGACGCCGACCGCTGGGCCGACGAATACGCCGACATGCTGGGCGTGGACCCGAACCTGATCCTGGGCGGCGAAAAGGTGGCCCTGATCCGAGAGAACCGGGCGCAGGCCATGCAAGCCCAAGCCGAAGCCGAGCGCCAGGCACAGCAGGCGACCGTGGTGAAAGACCTCGCATCCGCCGAAGCATCAACCCAGCCCGTGACAGAGCAGTTCATGGGCTACTAGGAGTCAGAAATGATCAGCATGAAACGCAAGCCGAGCAAGTCCCCAGGGATCACCGAGTCGCCAGTTCAGGCAACCGAAGAGTACCCCTATGGGTTGGAGATTTCCCTCGACGACGAGAGTCTGAAGAAGCTGGGGATGGATGCCATGCCAGCCATCGGATCGACTGCCACGCTGGTAGCCAAGGTCAAAGTAACAAGTGTCAGCGAAAGCGCTAACGAGCATGGGAGTGATCGGCGCCTCAGCTTGCAAATCACGGACATGGAGCTTGGCACTGGAGCCAAGAAAGAAGCGTCCGCTGCGCTTTACGGGTAAGCATCAACCGAAGGAACCCCATGATCCGCACACTGACCTACGTTGGCCCCAAGGCCACCGAGGACGCCTACTTCGACCGCACCGGGGTCATCTGGACACCCGGCAAAAGCGCTGCGGTGCTGGACGAGTTCACGGCAAACGAGATGCTGGATTACCCGAACCTCTGGAAAGAAACCCGGGACGTCGTGGCGCTCACGCTCGACCCATCTGCCGGTCTGCTGTCCGGTGGGGCGGCGCTGACGCCATCTCAGGCCGAGCAGGCACTGGCAGGGTTTGGCGCCAATGACAAAATTGGTGTGCTTCGTCATTGCTCAAACGCCATCACTTTCGGCCAATCCATCGGGATTGTTGCGCAAGGTGACAGCACCGGAAACGCGACAACGGAATGGGTTTACCTGCTGGCCGAAAGGCTCGCACAGACGTTCGGCAACACGGCCCACATCATTTACCGTCTGTGGAATGACGCAACCCAACTGTATGACGCGCCCGTCATTGTGCAGGCTGGCGAGTCAGGCCAGCGGCACGCGGCTTTTCCCGTCAACTCGCGCAGCTTTTCAATTCCAGAAGGAAGCTTTACCGCGATCACTGGCGACATTGACATTCGCGTGAAGTGTGCGCTTGACCAGTATTCGCGCGGCGCGACGCAAACGCTTGTCGCCCGATATGGGACTGCAGGCTCGCGGTCCTTCCGCATGGAAATCAACGCGAGCAACCGCTTTATTTTCACTTGGAGCGCGGACGGAACTGCCGATATTCAATTGACCGCCCCAGCCGCGCCAGCATTTGCCGATGGCGCCGACGCATGGTTCCGCGCGACTGTTGACGTAGACAACGGCCTTGGTGGGCGAACGGGCAAGCTGTGGACCTCGACCGATGGCGTGGCGTGGACCGAGATTGCCGCGTCTGAAACGACGACCGGTGGCGCCACGTCCATCTTCAACGCTACGGGCGTGGAATACGAAATCGGTGGGCGAGGCCAAACTGGCGGCGTTATTCGCGGCAAGATTTACGAAGTACAGATTCGGTCTGGCATTGATGGCCCAATCCAGAACCCCCAGCCGATTGAAAGCTGGGTTCCGCGGGGCGAGTCTGGGTCCTACATTCCCGGGTATTTCTCAGGCACGCCAACAATCTACATCTGGAACGGCTCCAAGGGCGGCGCGGATTATGCGTATTTGAGCGACGCCACGCGCTTTCCGAAGATGGTTCCGCCCCTCACCGGGGGCTTGTATTTCCAAAGCTGCAGCCATAACGATGGGCTCCAAGTCGGTGCGGCATATTGGGCGCTGCGCGATTCATGGATGACTGCCGTAAAGGCGCGGACGCCAAGCGCCTGCCTGATCGTTTTGAACCAGAACCCACGCCGCTCGCCTGACCCAGCTCACACCATCACGCTGCATGCAAAACGCTGCTACGACATGAGTACATGGGCGGCGAAGAATGGTTACAAGCTGGTCAACAGTTACGGCGCTTTCTTGTCCGATCCGCGCGGCTGGCAGACCCTGCTTGAAGACGTTGATGGAGTCCACCCGACGCAAGGGCTGACGGGTGGGTCTGGCGTGATCTTGTCGGCGGTTCTTGGCGCATGAAACTTGCTCTGCGCCACTCGCTGTCCGCTGACGCCGCCCGGGCAAGCCGCGCCGGGTCGGCTGTCATTGCCGCACACCCGCACCACTGAACCCCACCACCCCATACAAAGCCCGCCCAGCGCGGGCTTTTTCACGCCTGGACGCCGCACCCCGGGGTGTGCATGACGAAAAGTCCCGCCGATAGAGTGCCCGCATGACGTCACGTGACCCGACCGACATAGCAGGCGCAGAGAAGGCAAAGCAGCAAGAAGCCCGCAAAGCCAAGAACCTCCGCCTGACTGAGTTGGACGACATCAAGTGGCTGATGGGAGAGAAACGCGGGCGTCGCTTCATGTGGCGCCTGCTCTCCCGGACCGGCATCTATGCGACATCCTTTTCAACGAACGGCATGCAGATGGCGTATCGCGAGGGGGAGCGTTCGGTGGGGCTGGATTTTTTGGCTGATGTGCATCTGGTGGACCCGGATCTACACAACCTGATGACCAAGGAGAACAGCAGTGTTCGACACCCCACCGACGAGCGCCCCAACTGACAGTACCGGCGCACCGTCCGCTGACACCACCACGAGCGCCCCCGCACCGGCACCCGCCGCCGCGCCCGCTCCTGCGCAGGACAGCACCCAGCAGACGGCCCAAGCGCCTGCACCGGCTCCAGCCGCTGCACCCGCCGAAGCCCCTGCATCTGAAGCCAAACCCGAAGGCGATCAAAAGCCCGAGGCGCTGACCACCGAGATGTACGCATCCCTGGCCCTGCCGAAAGAGGTGGGCATGGGCGCCGACGACATCAAGGGCATGGCTCAGGTGGCCATCGCGAACAACGTGAAACCGGAAGCCATGCAGGCCATGGTCGAAGCGCACGCGGCGTCCATCAAGGCCCAGCAGGACCAGTGGGCCATCGCTTCGGCGAACGACCCGCTGATCGGTGGCGAAAAGATGGAGGAACACCTGGCCGTCGCCGTGAAGGGCCTCAAAGCCTACGGCGACCCCGAGGTGAACGCTCTGCTGAAACAGACCCCGCTCGGCACGCATCCCGCAATCCTGCGGCTGCTGTACCGCGTGGGCCAAACGGTGCAGGAAGACCGCCACGTCAACAGTGGCGGAGCCCCGGCCGGAACCCGAAACATCGCCGACATCATGTTCGGCGGCAACTGAAACCACCCATCCATAGGAGCCCATCATGGCAGCCCTTGACACCAAGTTCCCCACCCTGCTGGACGTTGCCCGACGCCTGGACCCGAACGGCAAGATCGACGCGATTGCCGAAATCCTCAACGAGGAAGCCCCTATCCTCGAAGACATGGTTTTCATGGAGGGCAACCTGCCCACCGGTCACAAGTCCACCGTGCGCACCGGCATCCCCACCCCGACGTGGCGCCGCCTGTACCAAGGCGTGCAGCCCACGAAATCGACCACCGCACAGGTGACCGACTCGTGCGGCATGCTCGAAGCCTACGCCGAAGTGGACATGGCCCTGGCCGACCTCAACGGCAACACCGCCGAGTTCCGCCTGAGCGAAGACCGCGCACACATCGAAGGCATGGCGCAGGAGCTGTCCTCGACGGCCGTCTACGGCAACGAGTCCACCAACGAAGCCGCGTTCACCGGCCTGGCCCCGCGCTACAACAGCCTGTCGGCCCTGAACGCCGAGAACATCGTGGACGCTGGCGGCTCTGACGCTGCGGGCAGCACCTCGATCTGGCTTGTGGTGTGGGGTCCGCAGACCTGTTTCGGCATCTACCCCAAGGGCTCCAAGGCCGGGCTGCAGATGTCCGACAAGGGCCGCATCACCATCGAGAACGTGGACGGCAACGGCGGCCGGATGGAAGGCTACCGCACCCACTATCGCCAGGACGCGGGCATGGTGCTCAAGGATTGGCGCGGCGTGGGCCGCATCTGCAACATCGACGTGTCGGCCCTGACCATTGACGGCACGCTGGCGAACCGCATTGACGCGCAGAAGCTGCTGATCCGCCAAATGATCAGCCTGTCCGAGCGCGTGAGCCACAAGAGCAAGGGCCGCGCCTGCTGGTACGTGAACAAGACCATCCGCGAGAACCTGCGCCTGGGCATCCTGGAGAAGATCGCCGGCAACCTGACCTGGGAATCGGTCGAGGGCAAGCGCGTCATGACCTTCGATGACATCCCGGTCAAGCGTCTGGACGCCCTCCTGAACACCGAAGGCCGCGTGGTCTGAGGGTCCTGAAACTCAACACTGGAGATCCATCATGATCGTCGATAAGCTGAACCAATTCTGCGATGCCGTCGCAGCCAACACCGGGGCCGCTGGCTCCTACCTGCTGGGCAACCAGATCGACCTGCGCGTCGCTTCTGACCTGGGCCACACCGAAGGCGCCTATCTGGTCATCAAGACCAAGACGCTGCTGACCTCGGGATCCAGCGGGACTATCTCGTTCACGCTGGCCAGCGATTCCACGGCGGCCATCGACCCGTCCACCGGTTCCAAGCACCTGACCACCCCGGTCAAGGCGGTGGGCGCTGGCGGCATCGCGGCCAACACCATCCTGTTCGCGGGTCAGTTGCCGTTCGAGGGCTCGGTGCCCTACGAGCGTTACCTGGGCATCCTGCAGAACACTGGCGTGGCCGCCATGACCGCCGGCACCATCGACGCCTTCCTCGTGAAGGACCTGGCCGCCTGGAAAGCCTACGAAGCCGTGACCGGGGTGTGATCATGAAAGTGATCTCTGACCGCATGGTTTTCGTGGGGGGCTCGCGGGTTCCGGCCGGCACGCCCTTTGATGTCGCCGACGACGCGAAGCTGGAGCCCGGCATGACCGAGGTGGTCAAGCCCAAGGCGAAAGCCAAGGCCGAGCCCAAGGAAGAGCCCCAGACGCTGGCCGACATCACGGCCGCCGACGCCAAGGCCGCCGAGCCCAAGGGCGCCAAGGGTCAGGCACGGGTCTGATCAGGCCCTGAGCGGCTGAACAGGGGCTGCACTCCAGGGGTGCGGCCCCTTTTTACTTTGAGGTCACCATGGCATCTGAAGTCGAAATTGCGAACCTCGCGCTGTCACACCTCGGCGACAGCGCCACGGTCTCCAGCCTCTCCCCGCCCGAGGGCAGCGCACAGGCCGAGCGGTGCGCCCGCTTCTACCCGCTGGCGCGCGATGTGATGCAGGAGGAGTTCGTGTGGTCCTTCTGCACGCGGCGCAAGCTGCTGGCCCTGGTCGCGAACTGGAGCAGCGGCAAATGGGCCTACGCCTACGCGGTGCCGAGCGAGATGCTGCACCCCATCTCGGTCTCGCACCCTGATGCATCGAGCGATCAGGTGGACGTGCTGGGCCTGCGTGCGGGTTCACCGTTCCAGCTGGAGGGCACCGACACCGGCCAGGTGGTGATCCTGACGAACCAGCCCGATGCCGAGCTGCGCTACACCGTCCGCGTGCGCGACACCACCAAGTTCAGCGCGCAGTTCGTGGAGGCCCTGTCCTGGCGGCTGGCGTCCATGCTGGCCGGTCCGATCCTCAAGGGCGAGGCGGGCATCAAGATGACGCAATCCTGCCTCCAGATCGCGATCAGCCTAGGGGGCGAAGCGGCGGTGAAGAACGCCAACAGCAGCCAGGAAGAGCGCGGGCAAGGCGGTCGCGGCCATGTGCCATCGTGGATCGGGGCACGCTGATGATGATCCGAACCCACTCGCGCAGCTTCTCCGGTGGTGAGGTCACGCCGGAATTCTGGGGCCGCATTGATGACCCGAAGTACCAGACGGGCCTGGCCACCTGTCGCAACTTCCTCGTGTACCCGCATGGGCCGGTGGCGAACCGCCCGGGCACGCAGTTCGTCCGGGCCGTCAAGACCTCCAGCAAGTTCACGCGGCTGATCCCCTTCTCGTTCTCGACCACCCAGACCATGGTGCTGGAGTTCGGCGAGCAGTACGTCCGCTTCCACACCAACGGCGCAACCCTGCTGGACGGTGGCGTGCCTTACGAGGTGGTCACGCCCTACATGGAGGCAGACCTCCGGGGCTTGAAGTACGTGCAATCGTCGGACGTGCTGACCATCACGCACCAGAACCACGCACCGCGCGAGCTGCGCCGGCTGGCGGCCACCGATTGGGAGCTGCTGGTGATCGACTTCAACCCGAAGATTCTCCCGCCAGCGGCCCCAACGGTGACGGCCACCCAAGCAGCGGACCCGACCTCGCTGCAGTTCTACAACTACAAGATCACGGCCATGCTGGACGGCGCGCCCGAGGAGTCGCTGGGCAGCGCCACCGGCACGTCGGACGTGGAGAACAACCTGCTGCAGTCCGGTGCGTTCAACGAGATCGCGTGGTCTGCTGTCGCTGAGGCCAGCCGGTATCGCGTCTACCGCGAGGACAACGGCCTGTTCGGCTACGTCGGGGAGACTGACGGGCTCACGTTCAAGGACGAGGGCGTGACGCCCGACCTGTCGATCACGCCGCCGAACATCAAGCCGACTTTCACCGGGGCCGGGAACTACCCGGCGGCGGTGTCCTACTACCAGCAGCGCCGGGTGTTCGGTGGCACCGCGACCCAGCCGCAAAACGTCTGGATGACGCGCTCGGGCACCGAGTCGAATATCACCTACTCGCTGCCCAGCCGCGACGACGACAGCCTGAGCTTCAAGGTGGCGGCGCGTGAAGCCAACTTCATCCGGCACATCGTGCCGCTGCAGGACCTGGTGCTGCTGACCTCCTCCGCTGAGTGGCGCCTGGACGGGAGCAACGGCCCGCTGACGCCGAGCAACATCACGGTGGGGCCTCAGTCCTACGTCGGGTGCAACGAGGCCCAGCCGATCATCGTGAACAACTCGCTGATCTACGCGGCGGCGCGCGGCGGCCACGTGCGGGAGATGGGTTTCAGCCAGGACGCCGGGGGCTACATCACGGGCGACATGTCCTTGCGGGCGACGCACCTGTTCGACACGATGACCATCGACGACATGGCCTACGCCAAGGCGCCGATTCCCTTTTGCTGGATGGTCTCGTCAAGCGGCAAACTGTTGGGGTTCACCTACATCCCCGAGCAGCAGATCGGCGCCTGGCACCAGCACGACACCATCAACGGCGCGTTTGAGAGCATCGCAGTCGTGGCCGAGGGCGAGGAAGACGTGCTGTATTGCGTGGTGCGACGCCAGATCAACGGCCAGTCCGTCCGGTACGTGGAGCGCCTGCACAGCCGGGCGTTTCAGGATCAGGAGGACGCGTTCTTCGTGGACTGCGGCCTGACCTATGAAGGCACGCCGGCCGACACCATCAGCGGGCTGACCCACCTCGAAGGCCAGGAGGTGGCGATCCTGATCGACGGGGCGGTTCACCCACGGCGAACTGTGACCGGTGGAGTGATCAATCTGGACGTGGAGGGCTCGGTGGTGCACATCGGCCTGCCCATCACTGCGGACATCAGGACACTTCCTTTAGCGCAGCAAGTAAGCAGGGGAGACGGAGCATTCGGCCAGGGCCGGGTCAAGAACGTGAACAAGGTGTGGCTCCGGGTGTTCCGCTCTTCGGGCATCTTCACAGGCCCGAGCTTCGACCGCCTGACCGAGGCCAAGCAGCGCACGACGGAAGACTGGGGCACGCCTCCGGCGCTGAAGACAGAGGAAATCGAGGTCATGGTGGAGTCTGACTGGACGGACAGCGGGGGCATCTACGTTCGCCAGGCGGATCCGCTGCCGCTGACGATCCTGTCGATGGCGCTTGAAGTTTCGATTGGGGGATGACATGGCAATGACGATCTATTCGAACAGCTACAGCGCGAACAGCGCACTGGACGTGCGCGACATGTACCAGTTTTCAGGCACCAGCACGGGGTCGTCTGGCTTCGGTAGCGGGTATGGCGGGATGGTGGGGATGGGGTTTCAGGCCCTGAGCAGTGGGCTCGCCGCCTACGGCCAGGCCAAGCTCGGCAAGCTGCAGCACAACTTCAACATGCAGACCGCCGACTGGCAAAACCAGATGATCGGCCTGCAGCGGCAGTCGATGGGCATTCAGGCTCAGGGAGCGATCCTGCAAGGCAAGTCGGCGCAACTCGAAGCCGAGACGCAGGCGGCCATCGCCCGGATCAATGCGCGGCTGGCTGAGACCGCAGCGCAGGGCACGCTGTTTTCTGGTCAACGCCAGGAGCAGGCGAAGCGGCTGGAGACGGCGGCGTTCAAGTCGGCGCAGCGCGTCGGGTTCGCCACGAGCGGCGTGGACTTGGCCAGCGATTCGGTGGTGCGCGTGCTCACCAGCACCGACATCATCGGGGACATCGACGCCAACACCATCGCGGCCAACGCCATCCGTGCGGCGTGGGGCTACCGCACCGAGTCGGCCAACTACCTTGGGCAAGCCATGATGTCCAGCGCGAACGGTCAGATGCTGTCTGCCAATGCGCAGGCGCAGGCGGCGGCCACCCTTTCGGGCACGCCTTCGACCGTCACGCCCCCCATCGCAAGCAACCCAGTCAGCCCCGGCCAGGCGGCCACGTCCTCCCTGTTGGGGAGCGCCACGCAGATCGCGACCACCTACTACACCTTGAGCAAACAGGGTTACTTCAATTAGTCGAGGTCATATGCCAAGAGTCCCAACGCTAGATGCCCCGTCAGTCGTCAACAACACCACGTCCGGCCGGTTCTCTGCCCCTTCGGTGGTTGACCCGGTGGCGCCCAACGGCGCGCGCTTCAACACGCAGGGCCAGCAGATCCAGGTGGACAACAGCCGCGCCCGCACCGCCCAAGGTCTGAGCGACAACCTGAGCGAGGGCCTGAACAAGATGGCCAGCGTTGCCATGAAGGCCCAGATGGACGCCGTGGAGCAGGCGAACCAGATTCAGATCAATTCCGCCCTGAACAAGGCGACGCAGGCCCGGCTGGCGCTGACCTATGACCCGGAACAGGGGTACGTGCATTTGACGGGAGAGGCTGCACTAAAACGCCCCGACAAGCGGTCACTGGATGCGGAGTACACCGAGCGATTCTCGAACAGCATTTCTGAAATCGAGCAGGGCCTGGGCAACGACAAGCAGCGCGCCATCTTCCGGGAGAAGGCCGGGAGCCTGATGCAGCAGTTCCAGGGCGGCATCGTGCAGCACGTCGCCAAGGAGTACGCGAGCCACGCGATCAGCGAGCAGGCGGCAACCATCACGACCAGCATCGGTCGCATGGCGCTGGAGTACGGCAACCCCGAGGCTGTGATGGACAGCATGAACGCCATCAAGGCGGCCACGTTTCAGGAGGGGAAGCTACGGGGGTGGTCTGCCAAGCAGGTCGAGGCGGCCACGGTGGAGAACCTGTCCCGGGGCCACTCGGCGGTGATCCAGTCCACCATCGACACGATGCCCGATTACGCCAAGGCGTACTTTGACATTCACAAGGCCGAGTTCACCCCGCAGGCCCGACTGGCGGCGCAGCGGCTGGTGGACGAGGGCGCTTTTGAAACCAAGACGCAGGACGCATCCGACAAGCTGTGGGAGAAGCACGGCGGCGACATGAAGGCCATCATGGGCGAGGTGCGGGAGAAGTTCGACGGCAAGGAGCGCGACGCCATCGAAACCCGCGTGACGGCCCGGAACAGCAAAGAGCGCCAGATCGCAAAGCAGTACGAAGACGACGTGATGGAGAAGGCGCTGGACCGCCTGAGCAACGGACAGAGCATCCCCACCTCGTTGATGGCCCAGCTTTCCGGGCGCGACCGTCTGCAGATTCAGCGTGAACTCAAGTCGCGCGCCGAGGCGAACGGCCCGGTCGCCCGCAAGACCGACATGAAAACGTGGCTGGCCTTCGCCGACATGAGCAAGGAAGAGAAGGCGAAGCTGTCCATGGCCGACCTGTACCGAAAAGTTGGATCCGGCATGAGTGACGCCGACCTGAAGTCGGCCGCGCGAGAGGTGCAGCAGGCCCGGGAAGCCATGAGCAAGGGCGAGCCGCCCGGACTCCAGTTGATGACCGTCACCGAGGTGGTGAAGCAGGAAGCCCGCACGCTGGGGATCATCCCGGCCGACCAGAGCAAGAAACTCAGCGGTGATCAGGAGCAGGCGCTGGACCGGTTCCGCACCGAGCTGCAGGGCCGCATCGTCAACCACGAGCGATCGACCGGCAAGAAGGCGAGCCAGGACGACATCCTGGCCATCACGCAGCAGATGAAGGTGGACACGGTTCGGGTGCGCGGCAAGTGGTGGGGCGAGTCCGACCCGGTTCCGGTGGTGGCGCTGGACCCGGCGCAGCAGGAGCGCGCGCAGGTCACGGTGAAGTCGGCCGATGGCAATGGAATCGAGACAGTGCGCTTGGGCAGTGTCCCGGCCGCATACCGACTTGACTTTATCAATGGGGCCGTCTCCCGTGGATTGCCGGCTAAAGAGTACACGGAATACAAAATCATCGAGTCTTGGGTCAAGGCTGGCAAACCGAGAAACTGACAATGCAACCTTCACGATTCCCCGGCATCGACGACCAACTGGACGAGCTGGTGGCTCAGAACACGAGCGCCCGCGCCGGACGGGTGCAGCCCACCAAGTCGCGCTATCCGGCCATCGACCAGCACCTAGACGAAATGCAGCGCAACGAGCGCCTGGCGGTGGAAACCACCCTCGACCTGGCGCTGCCGCGAAACCCGGACAAGGCCGCCGAAGCCCAGACGCTGGCCGACCGGTTCAAGCTGGACATGCAGACGGTGCAGGCCAAGCAGGACGAGCTGGCGCGCATCGCCCGGGGCGAGGACATCAGGAAGTCGCTGATTGCTTCGCCCATCCTGCGCCGTCAGATGACGGACATGAAGTTCGCCGAGATCGCGCACGACGACGTGGAAACGCTCTCGGGTATCGAGTCGGTGATGACCGCGATCAAGAACACGCCGGCCGCGCTGATGGGTGGTCTGAAGTCGGCCAGCGCTGGTGTGGTTGGCATGGCGCAGATCCCATTCGACATGCTGGACCCGGTGGGCGAGCTGTTCTCCGGGGCCATCCTTCCTGAGAACCCGATCCGCCGGGTGTCGCAGGGGCTGGGCCAATACCGCAAGTGGATCGACGATCAGGCCAAGGCTTCCATGCCCAAGGGCAGCGGGAACATCGAGAGCGGCTACTACTCGGGCATGGCCTCCCTGTCGCGCAACGTGGCGAGCCTGCCCCTGTTGTTCGCCCCTGGGGGACAGCGCGCAACCCTGAGCGCCATGGTGGCCCCAGTGGTGGGCGAGGAATACAGCAACGCCCGAGACGCGGGCATGAACCCCACGCAGTCGCTGGTGTTCGGCGCGTCGCAGGGCTCCATCGAGTGGGCTACCGAGAAACTGCCGGTTGCGAAGCTGCTGGGCGACCTGAAGGTGGGCGAGACGTTCCTCAAGACCTTGGGGAAACAGGCGCTGTACGAAGTGCCCGGCGAGCAGGCGGCGACCATCCTGCAAGACCTGAACACCTGGGCGGCCATCGACTCCAACAAGGGCAAGACCCTGAAGGACTACATTGCCGACCGGCCCGACGCAGCGGTTCAGACGCTGGTGGCTACGCTGGTGGGAGCCGGCGGGCAGGTGTCCGTGGTCAAGGCCGTGGACATGGCAATGGGGCATATCGCGTTCAAGGAAGAGCGCGCAGCCGCAGCCGAGCAACACGCGGCGGCGCTGGGGCAGATGGGCGAACTGGTGAAGGCCAGCAAGGCGCTGGCCCGGTCCCCTCAGTCGGTGGCGCAGTTCGTGCAGGAAGCCGCCAAGGAGCAGGGCGCCGAGAACGTCTATGT
>JACCDR010507886.1_pt1 | contig 25515 bp, 42 predicted proteins | sample 7446431 | NCBI WGS metagenome assembly JACCDR01 (sample SAMN15323443, study PRJNA562643) | freshwater metagenome | isolation source: river surface water | place: USA:Blue River Watershed | collected 2017-08-17 | reverse complement strand
GCCGACGTGTCGATGGTCGCCGCCGGATGGCTCGTCAACAAGACCTACGACATCGGCGAGTTCACCGCCCGCCTTGCATCCACGTTCGGAGACTGGGTCATCGAGCACGCGGAGACGATCCTCGGCAAGGCCCGGCAGACGTTCAACGAGTCGGCGGCTACGGTCACCGGCAAAGGTGCGGCAACCCCGCAACAGGTCATCGACGGGATCGACGGCACCGACCCCCTTGAGCGCGGCGACGTGTGGAGTCTTGCCCGCGCCTACGTGATCGCCGGAAAGCGGGGCAACGACATCCTCGACGCCGTCTTCACCGACCTGTCGAAGAAGTATCCTGAGCTGACACGGGAGAAGGTGGCCGAGCTGTTCACCGACTACGGTCGGGTCTCCTACCCGAGCAAGGACGAGACCTCGGTCGAACTCAACCGCGCCCGGAACCTCGAACGTATTGCGCTGAAGATCGCCGACCTGAAGGCGGGCGTTCCGCCGAAGCGCACCGGGTTCCAGCGTGGTGAGCAAGACCCGGAGATCCGCGCCCTAGAGAAGGAGTTCCGCACCCTGCTCAAGGAGTCGGGCATCCAGGTCACCGACCCCGAGCGTCAGCTCAAGACCGCTCTTGGTGCCGCCAAGCGCCGGATGGAGAACGAGATTGAGGAGCTGCAACTGGCGATCGACAAGAAGACCCCCCGGACGGCCACCGCCCGCTCGTCCGTCCCGTTCGACGAGGAGGCCCTGGCGCTGAAGTCCCGACTGGAGGCCAAGCGGCAGGAGTATGCCGCCGCGTTCCCGGTGGACAAGACCATCACCCCCGAGAAGCGGGCGGAGATGGTCGTCAAAGCCCTCGACCGCCAGATCGCCGAGGAGGAGAAGATGATCGCCGACGGCATCTTCAAGCGGCCGAAGGGTGACCCGTTCCCCGATACCCCGGAGACCCTCGCCCGCCGTCGCAAGCTGGCCGAGCTGCGGGAGACCCGCCGTGACCTCTACGAGGCGCAGAACCCCGGCATGACCTCCTTGGAGCAGGCCAAGGCTGCCGCGGTGAAGTCCATCGAGCGACTGGAGGCCATGCTCAAGAGCGGCGAGGTCGCCGTGAAGCAGCGCAAGGAGATCAACCCGGACGACGCGCTGGCGGCACTGTGGGAGTCCCGTGACGCCTTGGCCGACGAGGTCCACGAACTGCGGAAGGCGCTGCCGGTGACCTCTGAGAAGGAGGCGGCTGCCGTCCGCCGGGCGCTCGAAGCGTCGCAGAAGACCCTCGCCAAGCTGGAGGACAAGATCGCCCGCGGTGACATCACCACTCCCCCGATGGTCTCGACCCCGGCGTCCCGTGACGCGGCGGTGCAGGCAGTCCGAACGCGGATCAAGGATCTCAACAAGGAGCTGGCCCGGATGCGCCGGGACGCCAAGCCGAAGATGGACCCCGAGGAGGCCCGGCTCAAGCGCCACCTCGCGTCCGTCCAGAAACGCCGGGTGGAGCTGGAGCGCCGCCTCCGGGAGAACGATTTCTCGGTGAAACCAAAGCCGATCCCACTGAACTCGCCGGAACTGCGCAAAGCCAACTACGAGCTGGACAAGCTCAAGGCCGAGTACCAGGAGCGCCTCGGCGACATGCGGATGACCAATGCCCCGTTCAAAGAGAAGCTTGGTCGCAGCTTCCTGAGTACTGGCAACCTGCTCAAGGTACTCACCCTTGGGGGTGACCTTGGCGTGGTGTTCCGACAGCTCGGCACCACCTATCAGGCGGTCGTCCGGGACTCCAAGCTGGTGCTCAAGTCCGCCGTCCCCGGGCAGACCGGGGAAATTGCCCGCAACACCCTTCGCACCGAGGGGTCTTTCCTCCGAACGGTCATCGGTTCCGGACTCAAGTCGTTCTTCAATCCGGAATATGAGCACGCCGCCTACGAAGCGATCGTCGAGCGTCCGGGTGCCCGATGGGACAAGCCCGCGGGCATGGTGTACTCGGCACCCTTCGACACGGTCGCCCTGTCCAAGGAGGACCTGCCACCCGCCAAGTTGATTGAGAGCATCCCGTGGTGGGTGTGGCCCGCGATTGCCGGTGCCAAGTGGGCACTGCTCGGGGTCTCGCCTCCGGCGGGTATCCTGCTGATCGCCGTTGGAGCCCTCACCAAGCCGGGCCTCCTTGCCCTCGACCGGGCGCAGCGGGTGATGACCAACCAGTCCCGCGCCCTCTGGTTCGACCACGCCATGCGATCGGTGGACGCGCAGGGGACTCCGACGGTGGAAGACGCCAAGGCGCTCGCCCGAGCAATCATGGTCGGCACCGGCCGAGGCAGCGTCAATCAGTCGGTAGATGCGGCGATCCCGTTCTTGAACCAGCTCCTTCTGGCGACCCGGTTCTACATCTCCCGAATCCAGGCTCTCACCCTGACACCACTTCTGATGACAGGCAAGGCGTCGGCGGCGTCCCGCAAGGAGATCGCCGCGATGTACGGTCGTTCGGTTGCCGGGCGTGCGGCGTTCTACGCCGTGGCCATCGCCATGTTCGGCAAGGCCAGCGATGACGACGAGGAGGAGACCGGTCTGGTGGTCAACCCGTTCTCCAAGGACTTCGGCCGCTTGCGGCTGACCGACAAGGTGAGCATCGACTTCATGTCGGGCATCAACGGGTTTGCGAGCATCGTCGCCCGGTACGCGGGCAAGCGGCAGATCGACTCAAAGACCGGTGAGTATGTGTCCCTCGGCGCGGGCTACCAAGACAACCTCAATGCCGAGGTGGTCCGCTTCCTCGCAGGCAAACGCAACCTGACCTTTGTCTACATGGTCAACACCCACGCGGGGGCCTACTTCGGAGGCAAGCCGGTCAACGCGGCGACCGCGCTGGAGGAGGCCACCACCATGATCATCATGGGAGACACCGTCCGTATCTTCGAGGAGCTGGGTCCGGTCAAGGGGGCTGCCTTGTGCGCGTTGATGTTCACTGGCGCGGGCACCTCGGTTCGCGATAGCGAGGAGGACGAAGAGAAGCTCCAAGAGCAGCGCCAGATTTACCGCGACGCCGAGAGAGGCAGGGAAGAACGACTCAACGAACCATGAAACGCACCGTCATCAGCGACACCGAGATGCCCCCCGGCGGGTGGAAACTGACCGTCCCGGAGACGGGCCACACGGTCACCGCCCCATATGCGAAGTCCCTGTGGAAGCGGGTCAACGACCACCGGGCGGCCAACGACCTCGTGCCGATGGAGCGCGAGGACTTCGAGGACGCCGCCTGCCGGGAGTCCGGCCACGGGGCTCCGTGGTGCGGGGGCGTCCGGGGTCCGGTGAAGCCTCCGACGACGATGGCTCGGGTCAAGCGGTTCCTCCGCACGATGGCGGGGGTGGCGGCGAGCCGGGACTTCGTGGATGACGCGGAGCACGCCCGCCGGATGGCGATCTGCGCGGCGTGTCCGATGATGTCATTGGAGGGGCTCGGTTGCGATGGGTGCATCGTCGAGCTGCGAGCCGCGGAGCGGTTGATGGGCAAACTGACGCCCGGAGGCGCGATGACCTGTCGGGCGTGCGGTTGCCTGGTCCACTACAAAGCCCGCATCGCCAACGCGACATTGGACGCCGCGGAGGCGGGTGACCCGGTCGGCTACGACCATGGATGTTGGCGCTACCAACCGTAGGAGGTCTTGTTGACTTTCACCTCCATGATGTCCCCTACTGGGATCGCCGTCTCATTGTAGTATTCATCGACTACCACGGCGAACGCGCTTTCGTATTTGATGGACTTGGTGTAGCTGCCGCCGGGGCGACCCTTGTGGGGGAACTCCTTGGTCGTCCCGTCTTTCATGTAGATGGTGATGCTTGTCATGGTCGTTTCAGTTCTCGTCCTTCTCCTGTGCCTCCAGTTGATCCCCGTCCGCGTCGCAGTGGGGCGGCGGCCACCCCTGAGCCCGGATGTTGCGGCTCCGGCACCACCGGTTCCAGCATCGGAAGAGGAAGTTGAACGGGAGGCTCACGAGGATGAGCGTTCCCACGAAGGCTCAGAAGCCTGACAGTGCGAGTTCGAGTATGTCTTTCACGGTAAATCCAAGGGTTCCGTCTCCACCTCTCCCTGCTCCAGAATCCCGCCCCTGTTCATCGGGCCTTCCGGCATCTCCTCACCCCAGCACCGGTTGACCTGGTAATAGCGGGTGCAGGCGACACTGCATTCGGGGTGGTAGCGGAGCGAGTAGAAGTCACCCTCGAAGACCCCGGACGCCACGACGGACGGGTCACCCTTCCAGATGCGTTCGCCGCACCACCGGCACCAGCTCTGGCGACGGGTTCGTTTGACTGGGGTCTCGCGGTGGAAGCTCATGTCGGTAGCAGTGAAGTCTCCTTCTTCAAGCGGTTCAAATACCACGCGGCTTTCGCGAGATCCTGGTCGCCGCCTTTGTGCTTCTCCCGCCACACGTATTTCAGGGCGTTCCCTTTGCAGTAGCCACGGAACTCCTCGGGGGTGAGCGCGGCCTCGATGGCGTCGATGCTCTCGATACCGTTGGGCGACTGGTAGTGGGGCGGGTGGTTGACGAGGTCGGGGGTAACTTCGCAGCCCATCTCAGAAAATGCTGCTACCAGCACCTCATCGGGGGTCGCCGCGAGAGCACGGTCGATCTGTGACTTTAATTTCTCGATGTTCAGGGGTTGGTTAGAACTGCTTTTCCCGTTCTGAGTCAAAAATGACTGCCGTTTCTCGGCCGCTGATACGTGCGGCTGCTTCGCACAAATCTCGACCATTTGCACCGGGTCGGTGATGATTTTCGTTGGCTTTTTCATGGTCTCAGTTTTTCCAGTCATCGGGGTCCTTCTCCCACGGTTCTCGCTCGGTCATGAAGTCGGTGTCCCAGTGAATCCGCTTCCGAGGATTCTCCTGAAGATACTTGAGAAGGGCTTCGAGGGTCTTCCGGAGATCCTTGACCAATCGGTTTTGGTCGTCTTCTTTCATGGTGCCTTGGGTTGGGGTTTCACGCTGAAGTCGCAGGAAAGGAGATCCCGATACTCAGGGACCACCATGAACGCCTCGTGGATGTCCTTGAGAGGGACTCCATCCCGACAGGCGATGTGCCACGCTTCCACCATCAGGTTGAGGCGGAGGAACAGATCTGCCTTCGTGTCTTTCTTGAGATCGACGTGTGCGATGGCCCATTTTGGGGCGACCGTGTCCGAAAGGTGGCGGGCGACCCCCGTGGTGTCGGGGTGCTGCACAACCTTGATCTGCCCCGGCTTTCCGCCCTTCGGGACGAAAGACCGACGGCTCAAAGGGTTCCATGCAATCATGGCTTCTTTAACTGGGATGTCGTTTGTATTCATAATCGTATCAGTTGATGGTGTACCGGGCTGCCCGGCGGAGGTGGCCTCCCACCTCGTGCTTCTTGTCGCGGGAGATCAGGTTCAAGCCGACCAGTCTCTCCGTGGAGCGGCTGACGACCGCCTCACAGAGTCCGGTGGCCCGCTCGATGTCCTGCCGGGACATCGGGGTGCCGGGGTTCCTGACGAGGGACATCAACACCGCGTAGTCGCGCAGCGTGAGACCTTGGTGGATGGCTTTCGGGATGGCAGAGGGGATGGGGTTCACAAATCTAGCAGGGGTATTCGGTAATCTGAATGTGCTGGATGGATAGCGACTTCTTGAACTTATCATCCATCTCTTTAGAGGCACGGATGTTCTCAACCACCTTCATTGCTTGGTCGGGAGTAGTAAGGCGGCAATCGTCGAGCGGTTGGCGGGCGACAATGCCGTGGTGCTCACGGCTCGACTTCTTGAGCCATTTGTCGGGCCACCGGAGATAGCGGCGTCCGACCAGAACAAAGTAGCTGGATTGGGTTTTCATGGTGTCGGTGTGTTTTCCCTCAAAGTTTGCAAGTTCCGCAGGGCTGCCATCAACCCGCGCTCGGTGCCTTCCTTCTCCGACAGAGCCGCCACAACGGCGTCGTCGATCGTGTTGGAGCAGATCAGCCGGTAGATCAGGGTGTCGGCGGTCTGCCCCGGCCGGTGGATGCGCTTGTTGGTCTGGACGTACGCCTGGTTTGAGTAGCCGAGGGTGAACCAGCAGATGATCCTCCCGCCGACCTGAAGCCCGTCGATACCATGGCTCATGGACCTGGGGTTGGCCACCCATGTCAGGATCTCCCCGCGCTGCCAAGCCCCGATGTCCTTCTCGTGGAACTTGCGGGCACCAGAGACTCCGGCGAGGATCGCATCGGTCTCGTGGATGAACTCGGTGAGCACCAAGATCGGCTCGGTGCCGTGCTTCTTGCGGAGCTTTTTCAAGGCATCGAGCTTGGCGTCGTGGACGTGGAGGACCTCCCGGTCTTCGGAGTACACGAGTCCCGAGACAAGCTGCCGGAGCTTGATGCTCAGGGTCGCCGCGGAGCTGGCAACTACGGTGGCCTCGGTCAGGTTCGACCGCTTGAGTTCGAGTAGGAGTTGCTTCTCCAGGGTGGCATACTGCTTCTTGGCCTCGGCGGGGAGCGTGACCTCGATGTCATGGGTGCAGGATGCCGGGAGGTCGTCATCGTCGCCGGTCACCACGAGGCACAGATCGGAGAGCTTCTTGTCGATCGCCTCCTTGGCACCGGGGCGGATGACGTACGAATACTCCTTGTAGGGTTCCTGCTCGAAGTAAGTCGAACGGAACCGGGTGAACGCGGCACCGAGGCGCTGACCGTCGTCGAGCAGGTTGATCTGGCTGAAGAGATCGAGGTAGCTGTTGGGCACCGGGGTTCCCGTGAGCCCGATGCGCTGCTTGAACATCGGCAGGAACGGGCGGATGGATGCGACCGACTTCGCGGCGTGATTGCAGGCGAGACTCAGCTCGTCCCAGACGAAGGTGTCCACGGGGATCTCTTTCCTCTTGCGGAACATCTTCTCGGCGAGGCCCGTCCGCTTGACCTTGGTCATCCAGCGTCCCCCGCACTTGGGGCAGGGGATACCGGCGGCCTTGCGGGCGATCTCCGCGGCGTTCGGGACGTAGCGCAGGCTCAGGCACGACTGGCACGTCTCGCTGCGGATGTTGCGCCCGGTGCCCGTGGTGATCTTGCCTTTCCCTTTGCAGGCGACGCACTTGGTCATGCAGGCGGGGCAGGAGCGCCGGATCTCGTAGCTCGGAAGCTGCTCGGGGTTCACCAGATAGATGTCCGCGCTGCCCTCGTCCCACGCCTTCAGGCCCTCGGGCGTCCGGAGGTGGGCGACCTTCATCCACTTGGTATGCGACCACTTGGCGACCTGAACCGGCCAGGTGATCGAGCACACCCTGATCGGGGCCACGATCAACGCGCCCCGCGACGCCCCGGTTGCCATCAGCTCGTCGAGCACGGTCAGCACGACCGCGGTCTTCCCCTTACCCGGCGTCGCGAACAGGGCGGACCTGTCGCGGGACAGGCACCACTCGATCATGCGAGGCTGCTCCTGCCGGGGGATGTAGAGGTCACTCATTGGTGTGTGTAATAAAACCGCGGGTGCGGTTGAATCAGGAGTTAGCCGAAAAGATTTGCAGTCCACGCCGTTCGGCTTCTCGACGCATTGAGTCTGTTCCGCGTCCACCCGGAAAGAGAACCGCACCCTCGGCGTATTCCGCCATCTGGCGGTTGCGGATCGGCCCAGCGGCGCGTCCATGGGTGTTCCAGTCGGCAGGGAATCGCTTGATTGGTATTCCCCGCTTTTTCGCCCACGCTTCGCCGCCAGCATCCGCGCCCGACGCGCCACCGCTTACGACTTCGCGGATTGGTAGCGTGTCCAGCCATGCTTCGTCGGCTTCCGTGATTCGGTAGTCCCTGCCGCCAGCGACGACAACGGCTAACAAGGCGTGCGAGGCAACGCCGATAACGTCTTTCTTGGATTCGAGCTTCATTTTCGGCGTGCCTCCACTTGATCGTTCAAAAGGTGTTCCCGAATCCAGGTGATCGCCTGCTCCGGGGAGTCGGTGGAGTCCGCGAAGAACCCGTCTTCCCGGCGTCCGCGGATGAAGTGGTTCTGCAACGCCTCGGCTTTCTTGCCGGTGGCCTTGAGTTCGATGAAGATGGTCTTGCCGTGGCGCTGGAACAATCTATCGCTCTGACCCCGGTGATTCTGAGAGGCCAACTTGAGTGTGAAGACCCCGTTGGCCTTGGCGAACGTGGTGACGATGCGTTCAACGGCGGACTCTCTCATGGCGCGTCCCTCCAAGCAGGTTCCGTGAGCCCGTTGTGCCACACGTCAAGGCGGTCCCAGATCGAATCCATCTGAGCCCAGAGGACACCGTCACGGTCCTCCACGATCACCGTCTCCACCTCGAAGTCGGTCTCGTTGCAGCAGAACTCGTAGGTGCCGGGAAGCAGGGGCGGGTCCAAGCGCCACGGGTTCTCTTCGTCGAGTTCGGGGGGTTCTTCGTAGGGGTTCATATCGCGAAGAAGCAAGGGGCCAAGGAGTAGCTGCCGAAGGGCTTGCAATACTCGTCACCGTGATCGTTGACGTAAATTTTGCAGCGGCGTTGCTGACCGCGGACTTCGACGGTGACCGTCTTCGCGGTTCTGCTGATGACGCGCCCTCGGTAGGGCGACGTGTGGTCGGTCCAGTTGTGACCTTCGATGTTTTGGTCTGCTTGGAATTTCTTGTTCATGGCTTCTGCTGTTTTGCGATGAACGCGAGGCACCGCTTGCACGTCACCTTGGTCTTGTCGCTCGTGGTGTCGCGGGTCCAGTGGGCATCGGTGCCGCAGGCGACGCGGAACGTCGTTGTGACTTCCCCATACCACATCCCGACATCCCTCTTGATCCTTCGGAAGTGGATTTTCACGGCGTCGCTTCAGGGTGGATGTCAAGGAACCGGTGGGCGGCGACCAGTGCTTTCGCAACACCCCTCCAATCGTCGGTGTCCGTGATGGCGGACAGCGCCGCGATCAGGGGTTTAATGTCGTCGAGAGGGACGGTGTCCTTGGGCGCGGGTTCCCCGGTCCCGTGGAGCGTGTCGAGCAGCGCCTTGGCGGACTCCTGCCCCAGTTCCATCTGGAGCCACCCGATCATCGTTCCGACGGTCTGGGTGAGCCGGTCGCAACGTTCGGTGAGTTCTTTGATTTCGGTGTTCATGGTCAGAACTTCTTCCCTCCTGTTGCAGCCCGGACTTCCAGCTTGTGGTCCTCGCGGGTAGCATTGTAGGCTTGCTTCACGGCACCCCCACCACCGAGATCCAGTCCCATCGCCCCGGCGAGGTCGCAGATGCGGATCATGGCGTCGGCAAGCTCCACCTCCACCATCTTGCGGTGCGGCAGCTTGTCGTCCATCATGTCCTTGCGGACGCCTTCGGTGGCCTCGGCGATCTCGGTGACGATCAGCAGGAGCTTGGTGTTGATCTCGGGCACCGGGACGTTCGGTCGCGGGACTTCGGACCACCATCCTGCTTCGAGGGCGAGGTGGTGGCAGAACTCGACAATCTGGTTGGTACTGATGGCAACTTGGACTTGCCCCGATTGACGAGCAATAATGGTTCGGTAGGTATCGTTCATGGTCGTGTCTTTCTGGTCAAATGCTTCATGATTGCCCGTTCGATCTCCCCCCGCTCGGCCCGCTGGATCGCGATGACCAGGCGGTCGAGGATACTGCGGCGGACCCTCGGGTGCTCCATCTCCACGAGCACTGCCTTCTTCAGGTCGTCGGTGCTGCGGGGCTTCTCCCGGAGCCATGCCTGAGCGACCCGGTCGTGGGCGAACGCAAGGGTCCGGCGGTCCTTGTCGGTGACCTCGGGTTGGTCGGGGAATATCTTGGGTGGGGTCATGGTGAATTTCTTTTTACTGCCTTCACGAGTTTCTCGGTCTCGCTGATGTAGAAGTCGTAGTTGATGTCCTCCAAGGGTGCGATCACGTCGTGGACCGTGACGTTCCACCCCTTGTTCACGGAAATCTCGCGATCCTTGTCAGGCTTCTTGGGGAGAGGGGGCATGATCTTGATCAGGTGACCCCCTCGGTTGGAGACGTAGTAGCGGGTGATGTTCCGCAAGGTCTTCTCCATGATTTTATCTTCCGTGAGGTGGTAGCGGATGACCAGTCTGGACGACCGCGGCACCTTCGCACGGAGGTAAAAGTCGTAGGGGTCGTCGTGTCCCTGGATGAACTCCCCGATGTCCCGGTCGTGGACGAGGTTCGCCTCGGCGGCTTTCTGGACGACCAGACAGGAGAAGTTCTGGTGCCAGTCCAACTCGTATTCGTAGGCACCCTTGCGCTTCAACTTCCCGCTCTCGTACTCCGCGATGTAGTTGTTCACATCCCGGATGAACATGCGCCGGTAGTGGGCCGACTCCAGTTCGAGCTTGGTGACCTTCTCCCACTCCTTGCAGACGGCATCCAGTTCCCCGAGTCTGTCCCTGTCGATCAGGACGGTCACGCCGTCGGTGTTGGACTGGATCATCTCAAGACCTTCGATCTTCATCAGCTTCTCCGCCAACATACACAGGAGGAGCTGCCCGTTGATGGTGATCGCCATCGTGTATTGGGGGTCGTAGAACGGGGAGAACTTGTTGTTGGAGTCCCCGTAAACGCCGTTGAGCGCGAGCTTCAACGCGGCGTTCTCCGGGCTTCCCTTCTTGTGGGTCATCCGCTGCTCCTTGAGCCGCTTGTAGATGAGACAGAACGTCGGCCCCAGGTGCTCAGGGTAGATGTTGTTCACGATGGCGAGGCTCGGGTAGTAGCTCACCACGTCGAGATCGACGATTACCCTCCGGTCGCAACTCTCCACCGTGGTCGAGTCGATGCAACCGTGGAGGCCCCCGGTACCGAACACGAAGTTGAACCCGTCCACAATGCAGTTGAGGCTTTTGATCTTCCCTTTGATCTTGGTGGTGTCGCAGTGGTGGATGAGTTCACCAAGATCATCCTCCTCGATCCTGGTGAAAACGTCCTTGGTGGCATCCTTGAGGACCTGCTTCTTCATCCACGCCTTGACCAGATTGAACTCCTCCCTCTCAAAGCGGACGTAGGGGAGGATGACATCGTTCATCGCGATGGTCCTGCGCTTGGTCTGCTTGGGTTTGCGCTCCCCGTCGGGGGTGAAGTAGTAGCACGACCCTCTTCCCATGCACTGTTCCAGCTCCATCTGGAAAATGGTCTTGCCGATCTTCGTGTCATTGGCGTTGGTGAAGTTGAACCCGTATTTGTCCGACAGCTTCTCCCGGAACTTGATCGCCTCCATCGTCTCAAGGTAGAACCGGTAGGTCTCTTGAACGTCGTGACGGTTGTAGGCGATCAGGTCGTCGAAGTCCTTCGGGTCAACGGGTTTGTTCGGGTCGAAAGGAAGATCCTCGATGCTCTCGGAGCGCATGTTGAACTGCAATACCTTCAGGGACGTTGCACGGGCCACGTTGTCGAAGTGGTGGATCTTGAACAGGTCGAGCTGCTCGCAGAACTGGTTGTTTTCCCAGATCAGGTGCTTGAAGCGGTCGAAGTGATCCGCGTTGATAATCTCGTCCGACTTCCTCTTCGCGGCACCACACAAGCGGTCCCACGTCGCTGACCGGTTGCTCTTGTGGAAGTTGATGAGGGCGTGGAGAACCGGGTAGTCGTAACCCATGTTGTTGAACCCGACCATCCTGCGATTCAGTCCTTTGATCCTCTCAAAAATCGTCATCAACCGGGGCATGTCGTTCCTGCGCTCGCTGATCTCGAAGGTGAAGTATTTCTCATGTCTCGGTGAGTAGATGACTACCGTGAAGATGTTCGGATAGCACTCGATGTCGTAGATGACATCGTTGGAATCGACGCACTGGACGACGGGGGAAGCAGGAGGTTGAACCCGCGCCCAGAAGGTGTCGTCGAACAGTAATTGGGGGAAGATCATACCATTCTCAGCGGGACGATTTTGCAGCAAGCCTTTGTTGGATACAGATCGACCTGCTCAAGGGCGTGCGCGAAGTGGTGGGTCCGGTTGATCGCGGCACGGGCCGTCTTACGATCGGGGAACACGGACGCCGCGTCGCCCTTGCCCAACCATTCGAGGACCCCGGCAGGTGGGTCTCCATCAGCGTGCCGCAGGCGGAGCGGTTGCTCCCACTCTTCGGTGTGGTCGGTCACGAGGTATCCGATGATCTTGTCCATGGCTTTTGCCCAGAAAACCCCGCCCCGGCGCGAGCCAGGGCGAGGCGATTCGGTTTCACGGTTTCCGTGGCGATCAGTCGTCACCGAGGCCGTCGTCCTCGTCGTCATCGAGGTCGGGGAGATCGTCGGCACTGACCGGGGCCGCACCGATGACTTCACCCTCGCGGAGGACCTGCACCAGCTCCAGCGACGCGGAGATGATGTCGTAGGTCTTCGGCTTGTAGATGCCGAGGATGAACCGGCAGTGGTAGCCCGCGAACAGCTTGCCGTCCTCCTGGACGATGGGCTGCTTCTGGCGGTCCACCACGGTCGGGCGACCCTGCGACTCGGCGCGGTTGGCTGAGATGATCCAGCAGCCCTTGGAGTGCTCGTCACCGTCCTCCCCGTCCCCGTCCTTGATCGGCAGGTCCTTGGTCTTCGGCTTCTTGCCCTTGAAGTGCTGCTTGGTCAGCCGGTCGATCTCCTTGTCGATGGCGGCCTTCCCCTCGGTGTCGGACTTCGGCATCAGGACCTGGCAACCGTAACGCTTCGGCGTCGCGGTGTCGTTCTTGAAGTGCTCGGGCTTGAAGACCTTCGGGTAGCTGATGCGACCCTTGATCAAAACCTGTCCGTCTTTCAGTGTAGCGGTGCTCATGTTTCTGTGTTTTCCGGTTTTCGTTTTTACTGGTGCGGGATCGTGCTCCCGGGGGCCTCGTGTTGGTGAAATCTACTTAGACCTCGGTGCCCGTTTGATGTGCGCTATGGGAGTTGAAAGTGCCTTCTCGATGCTCCAACCAATCCGAAGTCTTCCACGCACAGCACGGACATCAATGCCCGCATGGTGGGCTAGTTCTGCGACTGCCTTTTTCTCACCATTGATTACCACGTAGCGGGTGTGCTGCCTGTTCCAGCTTTGCTGAAGGTTGGTGGCCCACCTACAGTTGGAAGGTTCGTAGATCCCATCATTGTCGATGCGGTCAATAGAGAGCCCTTCAGGGCGTTCACCCATGTCGGCTAAGAAATTCTCAAATGATTGCCACCTATCGCAAACCCTGATCCCTCTGTCGTAATAACGGCTGCGGTCGGATGTCCCTCGCGCTCGCTTCAACATCGCGTGCCATACTTCATACGTTGCGCTTTTGGATTTCCCGTGAGTCCGGTTACGGCGACCACTTTCTTCTCTGGCAAAACAACCGCAACTTCGGATGTCTCCTGACTTCAGGGAGTGGAGCCAAGTCTCCTTCTCGGTCCCGCAGTCGCATTTACAAATCACTCTACGATGAACGACGCCACCGCTCGTCCTTGGTGGCGCATCTCGTAATACGACAAACCTGCCGAAGCGGTGGTTAGTGAAATCGGTGACCATGACGGATCGTATAATTTCAGTTCTCGGAACCAAGTCCATCCTCGTCAGAATCGTCGGGGAGTTCGTCGATATTCGACTTCACCTCATCCCGTGAATCTGAGATGGACGCAATGGTCTTTTTGGCAGGTGACCTTGCGATCAGTTCACCGAAACGGGTAGCGGTGCGCTTCGACTCTTTCAGCTTCTCGGCAAGGATCTCTTCGATCTGAGGTGGAGACTTCAGCTTGAACGTAAACCTCTGCTCTTGCTTGAGTCCCTGGCCTTTCAAGAACGTCTCGGCTTCCTCTTCGTTGCGCCACTTGCGGTCCCCGGATCTTCCGTACACAATTTTGAGCCCTTCGACCTTCTCGCCGGACAGAACGCGGGCCGAGAGATACTCGTCCACGTCGTCGAGGAACTTGCTGATCTCCGAACGCTTGTTCCACAGCGCCACCAGCGTCTCGTCGTCGAGCGCGGTGCCCACGTTGCCCATCGTGGCGAACTCGACGCGGGAGGTCAGACGCTCGGCCACCGGGGCAGCCTTGAACTCCTTCTTGGTCATGTCCGGGATCTCGTCGTCATCGGGCAGGAGGGCCAGGAGATCGAGTCCCGACTTCCCGGTGTTCGGGTGATCGAGCATCTGGGTGAGATGGGCGGCACGGGCTTCACAGCTCCCACGAAGATTGCAGAAGCAACAGGCTTCCTCGGATGGTTGGAACTCGAACTCCCCGGCGCGGATCTTCTCCACCGCTTCCTCGATGGGGCGGCAGAAGTCTTCGAGGTCCTTCAAGGTGATGAGCCACGGCTTCAGGTCGGCAGCCTCATGGTGGTTCGGCTGATAGGCGCGGATGTCGATCAGCGTGTCCGGCTCGAAAGTCATCAAACCCGAGTCCTCGTGATCCTTCACCAGCGACAAAGCGTACACCCCCAATTGCAAGTTCGCCTCGTGGTGGACCAGCTTACCGGCACCATTTTTATAGTCACGAATGATGACGCGGTCGGATGTGACAACCGCGAAGTCCACGGTTCCGTTCTCGGTCGGACTGTACCAGAGAGGCACCTTAGCCTCCACCAACGGGGTCTCGCCTTCCGGGACGAGCGCCATGCAGTGATCGACGTAGCCTCCGACCGTATGCCGGAACTCGTCGGGCAGCTCCTCCTTGGTCATGCGACCGTTGAGGATCGCCTCGGCGAAGTCGTGAGCCCGAACGCCGGATCGCGAGGCAACACTGCCTTCGGAGCGTAGGATGTCCTGCCGGTCCTGTGGCTTCAGGAACCCGATCTGAGTCTTCCCGTTGTATAGATCCATCGAGAGCTTCATCGCCCGGTGCTCGTGCTCCTTGATCTCGTGAGGCGGCAGCGATTCGAGGTAGGGGATCAGCTTGCGGACCTTGTCGGCGGCCAGCATGAGGAGCTTGTCCGGGTTCTGCGACTCCAGCAGGATCGACCCGGAGCATCGAGTCCAGCGGTCAGCACTGGAGGGTGAGAGCCGGGCGTGTTCATTGTCGGACCCGGAGCCGGGCTTTGGTGTGGTAGTTGTCATGGTCGTCGTTGGAGTGGTCGCTACGGCCGGAATTGAACCGACAGAAGGTTCGGACTGCGAACAGAGGTCTTGCGACTTGCGTCCGGGTTCCCCCTTTTCAAAGGTAATGAGCCCTTGGTCACCACCAGGTGCGCGTAGCAGTTGGGGAAATTGATCTTCGGATTCGGTGGGGAGGGCTTTGCGGACTTTGTGGCTGGCCCAGCGCCCCCGGTGGTCAAGGTGCTGGGTGATCACGTCGCCGCGGTACCAGACTTGGCGGGTCATCTTTTTGGAATGTGGTGACCGCTTACGCCGGTCAATCGTGCGGAGTCCCCCGTTATCGCACTCGCCCCGCATCGGGCGTAACTAACCCCGGGCTCTACCCCAGGTCCCTGAGAGCAGCACGGTGGGTTGGCTGTCGGTCTCTCGGGTGTCCATCCCCTTGCGGGGAAATCTTCAGTCGCCCATCGCCGCCTTGTAGCGGGAGAGCAGGTCGCCATACTTGTCTTCCGGGACCATGCCGACATCGACCTTGTCCGGCTGCTTGACCCCGGTGATCTCGCGAAGGAGCGGGATGAACGTGGCCTTGGCCTTCGCGGAGTCCGCTTCGAGCTGCTTGCGGTGGTAGGCGACAACGTCGGCACGGGTGGCAGCGGGTGCCTCGTCTTCGAGTCCGTCGTCCTCCTCGGGGAGAGGTTCGACTTCCGGGATCTCCTCGACCTCGGGCTCCGGGTCGGGCAGGACGACCGGCTCCTGCTTCGGTGCCTTGGCGGGCTTCTCGGCTTTCGCCGTATTGGCGGGTGCCGGGGCTGCGGGCGTCGGGGTTGCCGGGGCGGCGTTGACAAGTTCCTGGCGAGCCGAGATGACCTGCCGGGTGAGTGCGTTGGCTTCGTCGATCTTCTCGGCGAGTTTCAGGATTGCGTCTTCGAGTGACATGGTTGCTGTTTTGTTGGGGTTGTGGTGAGAGGGGTTAGCGGGACTTGGCGGACCTCGGGGCGACAGGAATGTAAGCCTCCATCAAACGGATCGGCTCGGCACCGTCCTCATACTTCCCGAGTTCGACATCGTCGATCAGGCGTTGCGCGAACTTTTTCACCTCGGCGTTGGCGTCCGCGTGCTTCTTTTGCTCGGCCTTCAACTCGGCCATCGCGTCCTTGTAGGACTGCGGCTCCTCGAACAACTGGACGACAGTTGCCTCCATGTCGCGGTAGCTCTCGCCATGCTCGATGATCCTCTTCTCGTACATCGCGGTGATCTCCTTGGCGGACTTCATCTTGGAAGTTCCGGCTGCGATGGCACGGCGGATGTGCTTCTTGAGTTCAGGCTTCTCGCATTCGCACTCGAACTCCTTGCCTTTGGCGATCTTGTTGATGCGGTCGATGGTGTAATCTCGTTGCTGCTTGTTCATGGGATTGTCGTGTCTGTTGGGGTTGCCTGCTGGCTGTTCCCGATTTACGGGAAATCGGGAAAAGGTCAATCAGGATTTTCGGAAATCGTCGGATTACTAGGGGTGTAGTAGTTTCAGATCAGTTCATCAGGCTTCTCCGCGAGCCGCTCCAACAGGATCGTGTGCGGGTCTCCAAGGCACTCGTCATGCCGCTCCCGGTGGGTCCAGATCGGACCCTTGCAGCCGTTTACCTGGAACTCGGTGCCGGGGGCATGGGGCATGAACCCGAGGGTCGAGAGGTAGTGGTCAACGGGGTGGTTGTGGCGGGTCAGCTCGGAGGGCAACCGGGACTCAAGGTCGGGGAGGAACACGATGTCGGGGGCGGTCAGTGCCAGGTCGTCGCGGAGCAGTCCCTCGATCTTCTTTTGGAGGGGGTTTTTGGACGCCTCGATCATCATCTGGCGGTATGGCGTCACCGGTGCCCGTCCGTTCGGGTCGAAGCTTTTGGGGATCTTGTGGGCGAGCAAGGCCGAGCGGAGGGCACCGGCGAGCTTGGTGAACAGCAGGGCGAACCGCTCGAAGTGGCGGCGTTTGCCGTGCATCCGGTCAGCCAACGCCGCAGCCTGCGCTTCACTCTGGATGGTGCTCATGATGACGAACCAGCGGCGGTCGGACTCCTCCAGGAACAGGGCGTTGCGGTGGTTGGAAAAGGCGATCAGGTTGACGTGGTTGTCCACCGTCGTCACGTTGCGGAACTTCACGTTGAGGGCAATCCGGTCGTTGGTGGCCACGTCTTTGATCGAGTTCATCACCGCCGCTCTCCCCGGTCCCTGCACCCAAATCTCCTCGATGCCGACGCACTGTGCCTCGTAGGCCCAGTCGTTGTAGTCGCCCTTGATGGCACCGGGGTTCACGAGTTTGACATTGGTCTCACCGATCGCCGCGCCGAGGGCATTCAAGATCATCGTCTTCCCGCAGCCCTGCGCCCCCTGGATGAGCGGCTGCCAGCGGATCTTGACCCCCACGTTCTGGACGATGAACGCCATCCAGCAGAGAGTCGTTTGAACGTCCTTCTCATCGGGGATGATCTGGCGGAGGTGGTCGAGCAGGATCTCCATCGCCCGTGCGGCGTTGGCCGGGTCCTCCGCTGGCACGGTGCTCGGGCGGTAGCTGTTGACGTAGGTGTTGCCGTTCTTCTTGAAGTAGCTGTCGCTGCCGTAGTGCTTGGGGTCGTAGAGGATGCCCGACACCTTCGGGATCAGGGACTCCCCTTTGGCATCAGCAGTATTGAGGGCATAGTCGGCGGGCATCACCGCAGGCCGGTTGTTCTTGAGTCCGTCCTCCGCCGGGGTGGCGGGCATCATCTGGAGCCCGAAGGTACGGTTGAACGCCTCGGGTTTGAGCAGCTCGCCTGATATCGTGTTGTAGAACTGGTCGAGCGGCCGGACATAGCACCATGGTCGCAACCAGTTGGGGACCTTGTTGCCGGACTCCTCGGCTTTGAGCACCCGCTTGGACCGGGACACCTCGTGACGGATGGCCTTGAGGTCGGGCGACCGTCCCTTGTTGAGCACCTTGATCCGGTTCTGGAGATCGCGCATCAGGTCCTCGGCGACGATCTCGTTGGTAAGCGGCATGTTGGCGATCCACGCGGGGCCTTCAACCCGGAGCACGTCGAGGTCGTTGCACGCTTCGATCTTCCCTGCGATGCTGACCCCGAGCTTCCCGGCGATCTTCGAGTTGACCCAGCCATACTGGGTGCTGGCAACGTGGAACAGGGTGCGCAGGGTCACCGGCCGCCGACCCTTGTAGTCCGGGCGGAACGACTTCCACTTGGAATACACGTCGTCGAACCCTTTGAACTTCGACCCGGTTTCCGACCATTCGAGGAACAGGTGGAACGCGGCTTCAGCGTCCTCTTCCGACCGGTAGGTGTGGAGCAGGGCACAGCAGATTTGAGTCCATTCGAGGTAGCCGCAGTCCGGGTCGATCTTGAACAGCGGCTCGCGGATGTCCTCGACAGTGACCCCGGTGACCGGGAGGTCGCACAGTTCGGTCTCCTCGTCCCAGTTGGATGAGTAGGCGTAGGTCCGGTCGGTCTCCTCGATCACCTCTTCCGGGATGTCGGTGGTCTGTAGCGGGACGCTGTCGTGGCGGGACACCAGCATCGAGGTGAACTCCTCGTCCTTGAGCTTGACCGGCCGGTACATCGGCTGGCTGACCTTGGCTGACTCCGTGTAACCGGACCAGCGGCGAGGGAGCCCCAGCAGCCGGGCGACGTGGGCCACCATCCGCTTGTGCCAGGACAGCTCGCAGGGGTCCACCTCCACGATCACCCGGATGCGTGGGAACTCCGGCGTCGAGGATGCCGTGTGGTAAGCGACCACGTTGAGAGGGTAGAGGGCGTCGAGGATCGTCTGGGGGGACTCGACGAACGGGCGGGCGATGTCGGAGTCGTCGATGTCGAAGCAGACCAGCACCAGTTGACCGGCGTTCTCGTCGTTCCGGAACGTCTCGGTGAAATTACAGGAGCAGACGTAGGCAACGTCCTTGGCGTCGTTGTAGGTGTCCTTGGCCTTGCGGAACGCGGCCTTGTTCTCCGGCGACTTCTCGATTTCCAGAGCAGCCTCGGCACCACGCACCGCCCGCTGCATCGCCGTCCACTCCTCCCGGGTGTAGGGCAGGCTGACCGGGACGTTGAAGTGCCGGGCCACGAGGTCCGCGAACGACGGGACTTCGAGGTCGCGGACCTTGCCGCCTTTCACGGAGCTGCCGCCCCAATATCGGTTGGGGGTGCTCATGCTTGAAGGGCGTTGCGGATGCGGTTGTGGGCGATCTCCGCGTAGGCGGGGTTGAGTTCGCACAGGACGGCTTCACGACCATGTTTGAGCGACACCTCGGCGACCGTGCCGCTGCCTCCGAACGGATCGAGGACCAGGTCGCCGGGACGTGACCCCGCGAGGATGCACGGCTCGATCAGCGCGGCGGGGAACGTGGCGAAGTGGGCACCCTTGAAAGGCTTGGTGGCGACCGTCCACACGGAACGCTTGTTCGACCCGAGCGCCTGTTGCTCGGCCTTGGTCATGCCATCCCACTTGTCACGGAAGTCCTCGTTGGTCCGCTCGTGGCCGCGCATCTTGTCGATCTTCTTGCGGGCACCTTCAATAATCCGACCCTTGGTGCCGCTGGCACTCTGCGCACCGTTCGCGCCGAAGTCCTTTGTGTCGGTTCCGGCGTAGCCCTCGGCAACCTGCTTGAGCAGCGCCTCGGATGGCGGGTTGCGGATGGCCTCCGAGTCGAAGTAATACTTCGGCGACTTGGAGAGCAGGAAGACATACTCGTGGGCCTTGGTGCAACGGTCGCGGACGCTCTCGGGCATCGGGTTGGGCTTGCTCCAGATGATGTCCTGCCGCAGGTACCAACCGTCGGCTTGAAGGGCGAATGCAACGCGCCAGGGGATGCCGATGAGGTCTTTGTTTTTGAGTCCTTCAGGTATTTTCTTCTCCTGCCGGTTCCCTTTACCTTGCCCATCTAACCGGGACTCAGCGAAGTTGAAATTCGCGGCACGTTCACCCCTCCCCATGGACCCTGTGTGGGTAGTCGCATAGCTGTCTCCCAAGTTCAACCAAACGGTGCCATCATCCTTGAGCACGCGGCGGACTTCCCGGAACACCTCGACAAGTGCCGCGCAGAACTCGTCCGGGGTGGCTTCGAGGCCAAGCTGCCCTTCGACACCGTAGTCCCGGAGTCCGAAGTAGGGCGGCGAGGTGACGCAGGTCTGGATGCACTTGTCGGGGAGCGTCTTCATGGACTCCCGGTTGTCGCCGACGAGAATCCGGTAGCCGGGACTCACCGCCGCCAGTGCCTCCGGGAAGAGGAGATCGTGGAGCAGGAAGTTCATCGCTCCACCTCCCCGACCAACTGCTTGCCGCCGGTGAGGAATGAGTAGAGCAGGCCCGCGTGCTCCACGTCGAACACGACGCACTGCTGCCGGGAGAACCGGTAGAGGGACCAGAAAGGGACCTTGGAACGCTCGGCGACATCGGCGAGCTTGGTTCCGGGGTTGGCATCCATGTGGGCGTCCAGGAGGGCGCGGAGGGAGGATTTGACGGTGTCCATTGGCGGGGGCAATGCCTAGCCGGGTCGCCGGGGGTCTTGCAACCGAAATCGTTGCATATCGCGCAAAATTCTCCTTCGATTTCCGTTGCACCCAGCCCGGTTCCGAATTACAAAAATTTCCGTGATCCGCTTGAAAAAGTTCCAACTACTAGGAGTATCGTAGTCATGGTCAACTTCCTCCTTCCCGTGCGTTTGACAGGCCGCGACAAGCTCCTCGTCGAAGGGATGTTCGCTCTCAAGGAAAACCCGGGTCCCGGGCTCTGCATGGTGGCCGGTTGCCGCAAGCGCCACAAGGACCCACGGAAGGTCGGCACCCTGCTCCTTTGTTCACGACACTGGCAAGCCCGGTGGAGAGCCCGGAACCCGAAGCAGGCAAGCTGGAGAGCACTGAAAGACCACGCGAAGGCAAGGCGGATCGAGTTCACCCTCGACTTCGCCTTTTTCGTGTCCCTGACCGACGCCGCCGGATACTGGGATCAGGACCCCGCGAGTCACGGCGACCGGCTTTCGATCGACAGGATCTCGATCACCGGTCCCTACAGCAACGACAACGTCAGGGTCATCACGGTCAGCGAGAACACGGCGGCCGGGAACAGGGAGCGGTTCCTACCGGAGCATGTGCAGGCGATCCTGGCCCGCCGCCGCGGGGTGCCACAGGAAGCTTGGCAGATGGACGAGGGGAAGCACTGGCTGGACGATGACTCGGACGATCCGTTTTAGAGCAACGGCATCCCGAGAAACGCCCTGCTGCGGTTCAGGAACGCCCGGGTCTCCTCGGGCAAGTCGAGTCCGATGTCCCCGAGTTCGCGCAGCGCGGCCTCGTCCTTCTCGGCGATCTCGCGCAGGAGTTCGGTGGCTTGCTGTAGCAGGTCTTCGGTGGTCATGTCGGTGTCTGTTGAATCGCCTTGTTCCAAAGCCTGACGCGCTCCATGCTCCACGCCCGGCGTCCCAGCTCCAGGTCGGACACGTAGGGAGCCGAGACGCCCATGCGCCGGGCCATCTCGCGCAGGGACAGTCCGGCGGCCTCGCGTTCGGTGCGTGCGGCTTCCCCGGTCGCCGTGGCGTCGATGACCCGGATGGTGCGGAGGGTGGGGTTCACAGCAAAGCCTCCGGTGAGCAGTCCAGCGCGTTGCACAAACGGCAGAAGTTCGCGAGGCTCGGGTACCGTTGCCCGCACTCGAAATTACTGATCTGGGTGACCGCGATGCCCGCCTTGTCGGCGAGTTCCTGCTGGGTCCACCCGCGGTATTCCCTGACCCGTTTAAGGTGGTGAGGGAACCCGGTGTGGTCGAGTTGGGTGGATCTGCTCATGGCTTCCGTGGGTATTTGAAGTGGTCCCGGATCGCGAGTGCCAACGCCCCTAGGGTCAGGTAGCCCAGGGCGGCGAGGATGCCCGCGTTGTCTTGGATGAGGTGGATCATGGTGTCAGATTTTGCGGCCCGCGAGAAACCCGCGGAGGTGGTTGAGAATCCACGTCCAGCCGTGCGACGCAGTAGCCCTGCCGTCCGGTGCGTGCATGGTGTAGCGGTCGGCACGGTCGCCAATTCGCAGCGTCCATTGGCGAACCTTGCCGCTTCGGAAATCGGTCCATTGGAGCAGGCCGATCGGGTCGCCTTGGTTACGCGGGAGGTTGATGGCGGCGGTCTCTGCGAGGTCGCGGAGTTTGGCGGGGGCTGTTGCTTCGGTGAGTTCCCTGTGCCGGTCCCATCTAGCATTTGCCATCATTCTTCCGCGCTCGCGTAACGCTTTGATTCGTCTCGCGGTATATCCGCCGTGCATGTTCTGTTTCCTTGGCATGGGTGGGGTAATTACTTGTTCTGCTAAGGAAGGACTTCGCGTTCCCATTCGGTTTCTTTCCAGTTGTCGCGGTTTGGGTGCTTCCCGTCCCGCCAGTTGATTTCGTCGCCTTTGTGGTCGTCCCACAAGTGATGGCGGTAATTGCCGCAGGTTTCGCAGCGTTGTTCCACTTCGATCCAGTAGCCGTTCCAGCGTGTGGGCTCCCATCGGCACGAATGCCAACGCAGAACAAGGCGGCGCATCCAACGGCGGACAGCGTTTTTCATGGTTTCGCATCTCCTTTCTCGCCGTGGATGGCCTCGTCGTTCCGTGGATTGCACTTCGGGCACGGGGTGTTCATCACGTCGCCGGCCGGCTCGGTTCCTGGAATCATCCCCATGTCGCCGCAGTTCCCGCAGAACTCACTTCCCCGGTGGGGATTGGCGTCGATAAACGGAATTTTTGGCTTCTCAGCTCGCGACTGGCGGTATTGCAGTTCGACGCGCAGCGATCCGATCACCACAGCTCCAGCGCGACAGATAGCCATGGCTTCCTCCGCGCTCATTTCCTTGCGTTCAAGCGCGTCCACCGTGCTTGCCATCTTCTCTCGGAGTTTCTCGATTGAGTTCATACTGTTTTGATATTGGTCCCCAGCATCCGTGTGAGTCGGATGTGCTGGCGCTTTATTTCGATCAGGGCTTTCGGGCATTCGCCCACTTTGAGGTGGAGATATTGATTGGCGACGACAGCATCGGTCAGTTTCTCCATGTCCCTCTTGCGCTTCGCTTTTCGGGATTCGGGCTTCGCTCGGCCTTTGCGCCGCTTCCTCGGAGCATCCGCTGGCATCGCTGCCCATTTTTCACGCGCTTGCCGACGCTCTGCTTCCGCGACTTCTTCCGCTGACCGGCGCTTGCGCTGCTTTTCCATGCGGTCAGCCCACCTCTGCGGATCGTTCCGCAGCTTCTCCCACCATCGAGCCTGCCGCGCTTTCGCCAAAACCACGGAACAAGGCGCGGATGGCAACGGCGGCGAGCCGTTACCTGCACTCGGAGTCTGTTCGCGCCGTGCCATCGCTTAGTCGTTCGCCGCACGAAGCGCACGTTTCCCAGCGGAAGTGATTCCGTAGTAATAATCCACAGCCCATTCCGGCTTGCCTAACTTTTGCATATAGCCAAGCTCCATAAGGCGATCCATATCAGGACTTCCACCACAGTATCGACCGCCAGCCGCACGGTGCAGGGTGTGGTAAAGGATTTCGCGCTGCTCGGAATTAAGAGACGGCGAACAAGGCGCGGATTGCAATCCGCCTTCTGGGGTGTTTTCTGCGTTTTCTGGTGTCATAAAGTCGTTTCCTTCGGTGGGGTTTTCTCGTCGGCGGATGCCATCGCTTGGACGTTCGCTTTGTGAGTCAGCCGCGCTGTTGCGGCCGTTCGGATCTCCACGAGTTCCTCGTCCGCCTTTCGCTTCCAGTCCTCGCGGCCGTGCTGCTGATACTTCTCCAGCATCCACACAATGACCGCCGCCTGCTCTTCCTCGGCGTGCTTCGGGATCGGGTGGCCACCGGCTTGCAGGATGTGGGCGATGGGTCCGCACACGAAGCACGGACGGCCAAGAATCCACATGACTTCGGGGTCGCTGGGGTCAAACGAAAGCGAACAAGGCACGGCTGGGCAACCTGCCCCAATCTCGGCATTTCCTTCGATCTCGGCGGACCGCTCAAACCATTCTTTCGGGTAGTTCAGTTTCATGATTGTTTGGGGGCAGGTGCCAGCGTTTGGACGTTCGCTTCACTGAATCGGCCCACTTTTTGGAGCTGGCTTTCGGTGTGGACATACATTGGATCGGATGCGTCGGCCCTGTCGCTGCATTCTGTGATTTCCATGATGCTACCCAGCGGCGGCGCTCCCATAGCGAGGAATCGCTCAATGGCTCGGGCGCATACGCCTTCTAGGGGAAGCGGGTATTCGCATTCAATGGCGATTCTGAATCCTCCGGTGGCCACGACATAGACAACCGCCGGAAGCGAACAAGTCGTGGCTGGAGCAACCGCTGCCAGCGTTGGAGTCGAGTGTGTATTCATAGCGTTTTCTCGCTGGCATCGGTGCCAGCACTTTTTGCGTTCGAGTTCATACGTTTAGGGCGCTTCCACAGTCGGATGCTGACCGGAGTTCAAATAATACTCATCCCGTGCCGCCCGAGCCTCATCCTCCGTCTCGAACCGTTGACCTGGGAGACCGGCGACCGTCCACGGTGCCTGGTAGCGCAGGTAGTCGGTGCCGCCGGGGTTGGCCTTAATCCGGGCCGCCCGGGTGGCGTCGGTCGCGGGCTTGCGCCCTTTGGTGGTGACGGTGGCTCCGGCGGCGAGGAGTGCCTTGAATGCGGTGTCGCGCATCGTGCGGGCGTTCTTCCGGGTGACCGTGTTGAAGTTGACCTGGACCCGCTTGCCGTCCTTCCAGTAGGAGCAGTGCCACACGCCGCGTTTGAGCGTGAGACCGGCGTCGGGTTTGTCCTTGGTGACTTCGGGGATCTGGATGTTGGGGGTCATGGTGTCAGTTTCAAAATGAGTTCGTCGATCAGGTCGTCGAAGTTCTCCCCGGCGATGTTGCGCTTGTAGAGTTCCGCACACTCCGGCGGTTTGAGCTTCCGGTATGCCTCGTAGCGGAGGAACCCGCGGGCCATCTCGTAGCCGCTCTCCCGGTTCATCGCGTCGAGGATGAGCGGGCGGAGGCGCTGCTCTGTCTTGTGGCGTTCGGGGGTCATGGTTCAGGGTTGAAGTAGTGAGGGCCATCCGGGTTGACCAAGGCGTTCCCGGCATCGATGTCGTAGCGGTACCAGCAGCACCCCGACATCACGGTCTCGTGCTCCTCGCGAGCTTCCTCTTCCGAATCCGCCGTCTGGATGACAGGGGCGTCCTTGGTGTCATCATAGGCATACTGGACCCAGAGGTGATGTGTCGTGCTCATGGCGTCGGTTCTTTCTTTTCAGGTTCTTCGTCGAGGAACCCAAACACGCAGTCGGGGCATAGACCGTCGGTCCATCCCTCGGCCTCCAGGCGCTCGTGGATCGCAAGCTCGACCTGCGGGTCGTCGGGCTCCGGGAGGTCTTCGAGGGTGAGCTGGTAGCGGTGCTCCTGGGTGCAGGCGCGGCAGGTCTCGGTGAAGACGGCGGTGAGGGATTCGAGTTTCATTACACCGGTGTCCGGGAAGCCCGCATCCCGCAGGCGATGGTGACGATGAGCAGGACGACCGCGGCCTCGCCGTGGCCCTTGACGATGCACGCCCCGGCACCGATCGCTGCGGCGAGACCGAGACCGGTCAGCAGGATCGGGATGACACGGGACGGG